>Ga0307513_10001785_pt1 | contig 30554 bp, 29 predicted proteins | sample 15_EM_MG_FD_202174 | JGI IMG/M metagenome (GOLD analysis project Ga0307513, IMG submission 202174) | Populus trichocarpa ectomycorrhiza microbial communities from riparian zone in the Pacific Northwest, United States - 15_EM | ecosystem: Host-associated > Plants > Roots > Unclassified | place... | reverse complement strand
CCCCCGGCGATTCTACTCGTGTACAGCTACTCCGGTCTCCCCGACTCCCCACAGAGCAAGCACCCTCCCGCGCCCCTGTACGGGCGCCCTTACGGCAGGCACGACAAGAAGCCCCTCAAGTGCGATTGAACCCCCTTTATCACTGGAAGATCATTTGATCCATAGTCTCCCATTCGTGGTTATTTACAGGAACTGTCGGACGACCTTATCGACTTACTCTCCCTCACACTCCAAACTTATTCCCAATTTTCTCCCCTTCCTACACTTTCACTTTTCCTTTCTGGTAGCCGGAATCACTTTCAACTTTTTTATCGCCTTGTCGCCTTGGATCCGCATCCAACATTTCTATATTCGTCACATTTCAGGACCAGCGCGGGATCCCCCTATCTGAATTCACGTGTGATCTTACGTATCATCTCGGAGCAACCCACTGAGTACTATTTCAAACTAGTGTCCACGAAGCCACCCACCGGGCCAATCTGCCGTTCTCTGACTTTATTCGGGGACCTTGAAATGGCTTCGATGCAAGAACACCTCATTCAATCTGTGGTGCGTGACCGTCCCGAGTTAACCCATACCATGACCCCTCGCTATCCTTATACCTCCATTGCGTCCATCCCGTGCTGCTTGACTTAATATCCCACGAATTCGGCGCGAACCGGACCTTTCCGAAACCACAATAAATGGATGACCCCTCCTCCAGTTGCACCTATCTACCTGCCTCGTTCCCCCCCCCCCAGTTGCCACACTCGTTCGATATGATCCTGAATCACACTTACGATGATATGCAGGAATCGTTACTTCGACCCTTGGTCTCCAAGGACATTACCCACTCGTTGCGAATATCCATCATCGGTGCGGGTGTGGGCGGTCTTTCAACCGCTCTTGCTCTTCGCAAAGCCGGTTTCCAACTGATCGAGGTCTATGAGGGCGCCTCTATGTTGCGCGAAGTAGGTGCAGGTATCCAGTGTGCACCAAACATGGCCCGCATCTTAAGCCTGCTGGGCATATTAGAGGATATGAGACCACACGCAGTCTCTCTCTCAGGGATTTCTCTACGTCGTGCGTGAATGTAACCGCTGCTCACCAACGAATCTGAACTCTTGCAGGATGGAAGGATGATACCGTCCTCGGCCGGCCGTCAACGATGCCCCAAGCGGAACAAATATATGGTTTCCCAGCTTGGGTGCTGCACCGTGCCGATCTGCAATCCGTACTCGTAAACGCAGTCCAGAAGGCCAGAATCCCTGTTTATACAAGGAAGCGGGTCAAGGACATTGAATTTCAGAAGAGCACCGTCGTGTTCGAGGATGGTCACAGAGTCAAGAGCGACGTAATCCTAGCAGGTGATGGTATGTACCGCATCTCGCCCGTTAGACGAGCGGGCGGTGGTTCCAGCAGTTCAGAGATCTCATTTGCTTTTCATAGGAATCAAATCGATTGTCCGGTCCAAGATTTTGGCGCTTCAGAGTGTGACAGACGAAAGTGTGTACAATGAATGAGGTTGCACCATCACCCTATACTCACAGGACATTCTCTTCTAGCCCCACCAACTGGCGATTCTGCATATCGAGCAACCATACCCCGGGCAGACCTCGAACGTCATCCAGATCTAATGTACTTCCTAAATTCAAATCTAGGCGTACGGTGGATGGGTCCCGGAAGCCATCTTATGACTTACCCGATTCGTGCCGGTCAGGCGAGTTTGGTGCTCTACCATAATATATCGTCAATCTAACAAACGACACAAATATAGCTCTACAACGTCGTGGTTCTTCATCCAGACACAGGCAGAACCTCAGAGAGCTGGATCACCAAAGGTTCCAAGCGCGAGATGCTCGAGCAGTTTGGGGACTGGTGCGAACGTGAGAGATCCCCAGAGCTCTCTATTAAAGCTACTGACCTTTTATTATTAGCCGTTCGTAGGCTGCTCGGCCTCGTCAATGAGGATACCCTCATGGAGTCGAGACTCCTCGGACATTGTTCCCTGTAAGAATTACACCTCTCGTCTCTAGGTCCTAGAACTGAACTTCCATTATAGACCCACATGGGTAGAAGGTACCACTGCCCTTCTTGGCGACGCGTGTCACCCAATGTTACCCTATGTAGCGCAGGGGGCAGCGCAAGCTATGGAAGATGGCATGGTACTTGCCGCCGTTCTCAGTGCAATTCGTGATAGGTCACAGATCAACGCCGCCCTAACTCTCTACGAGGTTCGCTAAATCTACTTCATGAGCCTTCAGGCCTAATCGTGTTCCATGCAGAATTTGCGCAAAGATCGGGCCGAATTAATCCAGTCCTCCGCATCGGAGACAAGGAATGCATTACACATGCCCGACGGCCCGGAGCAGGAAGCAAGAGACAGGAGGCTTAATGCAAAACCCGGGGACAAGGCAACGAACCCAGATAAATGGTCGGATCCGTCTTGGCAACAATACGCGTGGGGCACGGATGTTACGCGAGACGCCTTGAACTATATCTCCACGGTACAACCTTTCTCCCTTGGCAATTTACATCGCCCCCTTCTTATTCAACCCCGGCCGACCTTCCCATTCGTGCAAGGACCTCCCAGAAACCATGGTACCCAAACCGAACTCAGGTGTGGCCCACTCATCTCAGATGCCCCTTTCCCTTCTGACAATGACCAGGTTAAGCAGATGTTACCATAGCCTGTCTCTCGGCTCCACAGCCACAAGAGGTTCGGCTTGTAAGATAATACGAACAAATGGTCCTCCTGTTCGACCGTCGAAGGTTCATCCACTCGCAAAAATGGCACCAACCCTCAAGGCCGCCAGCGCACTAACCACTCTTGGAGCATGCCTTTACATTAGGAGCTGCTGAGGTCTCTAGGCGGATACCTTTTAAGTTTCGACCTGACGCTTCTCAAAGCCCCTCCCTCCCCGCCGCTCGGACATCTGTCTTCGTTTCGCCACGCTGACAATTTCCTGTACTATAGTGCATGCACCCATCTTGTCATCTTCTTGTACTATTTAGTATATACCAACACTTTCGTAGGGGTTACGATTGAGAATGAATCCAACAGTTCCTTTCCGAGCACTTAGCACTGGCAACCAAAACCAAGTCATAGTCATAGTAGCCGTTCCACTCAAGTCCGTGAACCAATCCGTGAACGATTCCTCACCTTAACCCGTTCCCATACCAAGGGGATTGCCTCGCTCTCTCTGAAAGGGCCAACTCTATTGCTCTCCCTTCTACCCATGATTCTAAGAACGTGAGCCCTTATGTATTCGCCCCACGTGGAACCCTCCTCCACTTTCCTACCTCCCTGACGCTGAGTGTCCACATATTTTGCCCTCTATCAATCGTCTTCAAATATCCTCCATTGGTGTTAACTACGAGGCAAGAAGCGAAACTTCCGGGGCACCACCCAAAATACCCAGCTTAACATCGTGGATAATAGCTTAGATAGACCGGTGTACTCAAGCTACCATTAATACAGTAAGGGTGGCCAAGATTCCGCCCGCAAGAGACCCTTGAACCTTTGCCGCTTGAACCGACTCTCATCCCATACGTCCTCAGGTCAGTATCGTCATGACATTATAGATACCTTCGGCTCCCATTATGCTTTCCCATGTACTTTAGGGAGGTAAGATCAGCAGGTGAACTCTCGAATGCTTAATAATCGGTTTTTCTTGTATTTAGCTGGTCGTGAACCCTCAGCCGACAATGGGGCTTTGCATTCCTCATCTCTTCTAAAGGCTCAATACCAGCATTAGTGAGGAGTCCGTCTGTCGGAGATTGGACTTTCGAGCGCCCGTTTCGTCTTCCATGCCCGTGCACCAGCTCTCGGTATTACATTATAGGCCTTTAGCTTTTCCCGCCGTTTCACATCCGTTTCGTATGCGTTTCACATGTCGTTTACAATATAGGTCGTCCCAGCTTACAGCGTAATAGAGAAGGGGTAATTTTCGTCCCCCCCGTCCACGGGTTACTTCGACACCGCCCATACCCGGAATTTAGTCCTGCCGATGCCTTCGTATTAATCACACCTAAGAAGTTCGTTTCAACCACAGGAAGGCTGGTTCGTTTTGTGCACTTGCGGGCCGGAGTCAAGAATGCGATTCTCAGACTCGTTGAGGTGCTCCCCTTGACATCTCTGTGCTCTGCATGAACCCAATTCCAGATGACGGAAGCCCATGGAGAGTCGGCCGCTCTGAATGCCCTGGGAGTCGCTAAGTAATTGGGGCCGAGGGCCAGACTGGGGAGGTGGTCCACATGCATTAGAGTACTACGGCGCAGCACCAGGAAGTGAGGCAGCGCTTGGGGTAGTGGGGTCACTGTCTTCCTCGAGCAGGACGAAATGGCAGTACAGATAGAAATCGAGGTAAGCGGCATTGGGTTTTCCTGGTAACAGCCTTTCTAATTGACGCCGTTAGACTTGATAAGATGGGTTAATTGTGCGATGCATGCGGTCTATTCGGGGGAAGGGCGAGGTCCTATTGAGGCGAAGAAGCTAAGCGATCCGAAGCTACATTCACAACTATATCACAAAACGAGATTAGTCGAAATATGTATACGGTTCTCTGTCCGCAGGGAGGGGGGCGGGGCTCATTGCCATCCCATAGCCACGGCAAAGCGCAGAGTGTCCTGGATTGTGACATCGATAGGTCGGTACTTGACACCGAGAATTCTCTCACTCTTCTCGGTGCTGTATTGTACTTGACGGGGAACGGAGTGGTTTCCTGCGGAGTCCAGGAGCGATGGATCGATTTTGAGGGAACCTATTGGTCTCTCATGATCATTGTATATCCTGTCTGGCTGGATTTCAGTAAACGGTGCCTCCAAATTCGAGTTGCTCACAGATCTCTTGCCAGGAAACACGATGACCAGGGAGTAGGATACGGTTTCCACCAGCGCCAGGGCGGATTAAAGCTTCGACATGGTTTTCTGCGGCGCAGCGAATATCAACGAAATTGAACGATCCTAGTATGTCATTTCCCGTGCGCAGTTTTGAAAAGCCGTCTAGTAGTAAGTGATTCGAACCTCCGAACCCTACATGTCGCTGAAAGTGGAGGTAAGCAAAGGAGAGGACCTGAAATGCGAGAGTCATCGTACTTTGTAGAGGGCCGGCTAGGAATGAATTAGCAAGGGGCCCACTCTGAAAAACGCACTACATACCCCAAGAAGGAACGACGGCAGAAGAGTCACAACATCAAAATTGACCTCTGGTCTACTCTGAATGAATTCCCAGACATATTGTTCTTGCAGAATCTTGCTCGCGACAAACTTGAGAAAGTTTGGTGCCGTGCGGCCGGAGAGTTCCACTAAATCGGGGACGGTTTCATTCCATTCAGACTGTTGGCGAGCATAAGTGGTATGTCATTAGTAGAAGAGGGATGAAAAGCGTGCCTCTGTATAGATATGCGGTTCGGACTTGGGCTCTTGCACGGTTCCGACAAACGAGGTTACTACGACCCGTTTGACCGAGCCACTATATTGCAAGTGAGCAGTCATATCACGGACCAGCTGTGACAGACATACCCATGCCCATGGCAGCTATCGAGCAAACGCAATGTCCCCTCCGCGGCCGACCCGACGTGGACTGACAAATAAGTTATTACGTACTCAGGTTATGCATAGTAACACATACAGTCTGGTGGGCAATCCGCTGCTGGAACGGGAGCAGCAGTGTGGATTACGGCATCGACGCCACGGACGGCGGTGTCGAAGGCGCCAGGCTACTCGAGGTCGGTCAGCACCCTTCTAAGCACTCGAAGGGACTACGTACCTTGAAGATGTCTTCGACAACAGCGAATTCAAGGCCGTCGGTATGTTGCTTGAAGAGTGCTTTCAAATCATTCGCAATATCAGAGGAGCGGACTGCGGCCCGGACTCTGTAATTTCTCTCCAGCAGTGTATGTACGATCCAGGTACCAAGGAAGCCTGAGGCGCCTGAGGAGCTATCAGTATGGTGCATACTGGACCAGAGATCATAACACCCGAAGGACTTGGAAGATGATGCACGACAGACGGGTCATGCACTACGAGGGTATGACTAGGTAACGTCCACTGACCGGTTACAAGGATGAGGGACCGCGGGGAGGTTGTAGGGGGCATGAGGAAGCAAGATTTCAAGAAAATTGGGACATGGGGAGCCGACGAGCTTAGCCCTTTATACGTAGGTGCATCCGATACCAGAGTGGGCCGTTCGAGAAAGTCGGTAAGTGCGAAAATGCACGTGGTCTGAGCGGTGGGGCGCCGGCTGGGCGCCAGTGGCCGTACGGATGGCCCATTAAATCGATGACGGGATGGAACTTCCTTTCTTGTCTCGGATTCGATCGAAGCATTGATCGAAGCTAGAAGTGATGGTTGTGGTTGGCAGCTAAGATGGCAGCTAAGGCCCGCAGCCGTTCAAGACCTCTCTGCCCTGGCTCCTCGCTTTCGTCTACGCCCAGAGTAGGACTCCTGCCGCTCTCCCACCGGCGGTGGTTCCGCCCTCCGCTCTATCAGCAGGCGCGCGCCGCCTTCCTTAGAGGCGCCCAAACCGAGGGCGCGCTCAAAACATAACTCCGAGGACTCCGAGGGTTCCGAGGGTTGGCTGGGCCCCGGTGTGGGTACCCGTAGGCCTTGTAGTACGGATGAGTAACCACCAGACTGTCCGGAACCCCATTCTGAAGATCTCGCTCTGGCTCTGCAGTATGAAGAACGTAGAAAGGGCGAATGGAACACATTATTTTTAAATAATACCTCATTATGTAACAGACCCACATGGCTTCGCGATCCTCCGCCCGGAGGTTGAACGAACTCCCACAGCTACGACTACCATCCGCCGTCTGAGTCTGATTAATGCTAACTGTCAGCAATACCCACTGAATGGTCCCACGGCGCGATGGTTTCGGGCGCCAAAGGCAGAATTGATCTCTTTTTTGGGAGTACGCTCTATGTCCAGAGCATCACGCTACATCATGTTACAACTAGATCAGTCGGAAAATTTAATCCTACAGCTTAAGGAGAGTAATCACACATGCCCCTCCAACTGCGGTTGAACCCGAAGAATATGTGGCGCCGCGACCCAACAATACGCCACTACCAGAGAGTGAGACCCAGAAATGGGAATTGGCTCAAGGCGGTAGCCGGAAGCCGTTCCCCGTAGTCTGTGTGCCAGAGCCAGGAACTACAAATTGCGCAGCTTACCGGTACCACGAGGATCTACTGTATACAGGTAACGTATACCATAATGAATGCCCTCCACCTTCCCCTTGAGTCTTTCTCAGTGCATGTCCTGAATTTCACCTATATACATATATCATTCAAGACAGCATCGCAATCAAACCTTTTGACAGTCACCCAGTATACACAAAGCGGAAGGTCCAATACATTTTCCCCATGGGTTTCAGAAACGCCGGAAGGAGCGGAGAAGGTCCTCTGTCTGAGTATTAGTTGGATAGATTCGATCCTCGAAGTCTTTTGCAAAGGTTTGAAATAAAGCACAAGGCCATTACCAATGGAACACCGCGTGTTTAATGGGAAGGTCTCCGGTGCGCCCATTCCTGTCCTCCCCACGGACCGATTCCAGTTCGGCTTGGAACATCACGTTGTGTCAGGATTTTGTATTTCCCTGGATTTGTAGACTACCGTATGTCCGTTTAGCTAGATTACTCCACAACATACGGGTTGGGCCCGACCACATCTGACGTGTTCTGTCTGGCTTCTACTGCGCGTGCGGTTCCTGTATGGGGCGCAGGGCTTCAACACGTTGATGCCGTGGCCGAACTTTAGTACAGTTCGGATATAATCAGAACATTCGTGTGAAACATGACGCAGCCTCAATAACAAAAGAGAAACCCGTGCTCACTTACCACCATGTTCCGCTTCAGAACCCGAGTCCGCTATATCGAGTATTCATGCCGCAAATGGCTCTCTCTCCTTTCAAGAACGACTTACTTGGGTCGTGGGACACTGCGAGGCTCCGCACATTGAAACAACCTTCCCTGGTTGGTTGGTCACACATCTACGGAAATTTTACTGACCATTGCGTATCGTAGACCCGTTCACCCACCTCAGTGATCCTTTGGAAGCATCAGCGCCGCGTGATTAGTAGAGATCTTGTCCCTTAACGCCAAGCCGCATTCTTTGAAGATTAGGATCTCAATATCCACAGTCAACTCAAGTTGGGTGATCCATTTGGATGACTTTCTGGCAAACCTTCAGTGCCAATAGCTGAGATAATATCTGCAAAGGTCTCGGTAATCACATCTGATGTAGGCTCATTCTAAACTGTGATACATCCTGAACTCAACCATCGCAATTGCAGATGGTATTGCCAGTATACCTAACACGTTATAGCCCGTTATTGGCACCAAACCCCTGATTTATACGTCATTCTTGCAAGGGCCCTCGGATTCACGTCATTCAACTTGATGAACGCGAACGCGGCGTACAGTGAAATATATGTGCGGGCAGGGATCACTATAGTGATGCGCACCGTGTGGCCAACCATGCTGATTACTTTGTCCTGAAAACAAAACCAAGAGGAAAGGAATTAGGGAGAGTGATTCAATACTAACGATGGGGGAGTTTATGACGTCGCCTCAGGGAATTTGGATCGTGAACATTGGACATGTTAACTGTTTGACTGCAAGCGTCTGATTTTAAAAAGGCTTTCTTACCTCGACAAAGTATTGCCGAAACCAGGGATAAGGGTGGAACTATCGGACTAGGTTCCTAGTCTACTCATGCCCACGGGCCTCGAAGGTCCAGAGATTTTCGAGAAAAATCTTCCATTGGTACACAAGTACTCAATATATGAAGAACTGAAAGGAAGGCCTCAGTCAATTGCACCTCGGCTACGTTCACGACAGTACATGCGGTGAACATATGTCAAGAAAGTACTATAGTCGCCAAATCTGCGCGGACCCACACTGACACGTCTTTTCCATGACAGGTAAAAGTCGCGCGTGAGTTTGCATCCAGACTGACTTGCTGGGATGGTGCAAATACGTTAACTAGCTTAGTGCCCGTCGCCATCTATAACAAGGTCAGAGACATTTCATCTTTATAAGAAATGGCCTTACATTAGAAAGTTGCATAGTGATGGAATATTTGCTGGTAGTCATTGGTCAGACCAACCGCCCTCAAGAGGAGATGTTCTGGACATACCTCGTCGGCTGACCGTTGCTCACCACAACAGCGCACCCACCAGGGTGCTCCTCATCTCCTGGGCAGACCCAACCCACGCAATTCCGCTGAGCAAAGTTGACAACCGCCCTGCCAAAGGCAAAGTGTTGGCGTATCTTGAGCAGCGTCTGTATCTTGCTTGATAGCTCAGGAACTTCAGGGTCATATATGTCTTTGTAGAATACGCAGCTGTAACAGGGTCGTCAATAGCTGGACGACGGGAATTGTAAGTGGTACACGTACGGCAAACCAGCTGTATGGAGTAGTATAAAAGCGTATGCTATCAACTTGAACTTTGATCCGACCCAGCTTTCCAACGATTGGCCGATAACCTAATATGGGGTCAACGTCACGGCCAGACCGACGATTTGGGACCAACCGTACTGAGAAATGGTCAGCGAGCGATCGACTCAAAGGAGAGTAGAAGACATACTCATGGTTGTCCACGAAAGTAACGGCATCGTTGGGTCGTAAAGCAACGAAACAATTATTGAAGATGGTTCGAAGGTCAAAAGCTGATCCAGCCTTGCTGGCTTTATGGAATGTAGAATGTAGTGGCACATCAAAGAACGCTGTCTGTAGTTATGTTGGCGACCGTATGAACAGCGTAGGGGACCTCCTACTTCACCACCAAAGTAATGTGCCTTCCGAAGGAGGTTCTTCGCCCTGAAATGCATCAGTAGTCATTCACTAGATTTAAAAAGACAACCCACGATGACTCCCAATACTCTGCCACGGCGAACGCCTCGGGTTTACCAATCTTCGCTCTTGTGTCTCGGAGCTGCAGTATAGGATGAGTAGAGTTGCATTGGATGAAATAGTTTGGTCCCACCCAGTCTACGAGGAATTGCCTGTCCATATGCTTGATGGCGTCTAGGCGGAAACCGGCTCCTCCAGTAGCCTACCAATGCCCATCAGTGATTCATGTTGAAGGTGATAATCGATTATCAGTACCTCCAGTACCCATGGGCCCCATTTCATGAAATCCTCGCGCACTTCAGGGTGTCGGTGATCAATCTAATGCCGAGACATTGAGTAATACAACAGCCGGGTAGTATAAAACCTACATCAGCACCTATAAAGTATATTAGTAACCAGAAGTGTGGTTACATTCTTACTTACCGAGTAGGTAATCGTAATTTCCTAACTCTCGGTCAACCCGCGGGTTCCATCCTTGGTGGATTGGTTCAGAAAATCTGAATACACCCTTCTTCTGCGCTTTCGCGTCCCAGTCGATACCTGGAACCGAACCTCCAGCGAGCGAATGAAAGGGAGATGGGTATTCATACCAGTGAAATGCTCTGCTCGCCACTTCATTGTACTATACTAAGAGATCGTATCAGCAGAGGAGCCACTTGAATATGAAGCTTATTACCTCGCCTCCACGCTCATTGTAATCATATTTCGTCCAAGCCTGGCAATTGGTCGGCGTCTACCTTGCCTTAGAGACCGGAGAACTGACCTCAATAACCCTCTCAGGCCCTATGACACGATTTCGGTTTTGCGCGTGCACTTCTACAGCTCGGACTTTCTCCTTGCCGTCTGCCCCCAGTTTATGCTACAGGTTTGTGAGCGCCTTCCTTCGGACACAACGTAAGAGAACCGCACGTTCGTCACGGCATCGATGAGCACATCAATTCCATGCTCTTTGGCTACACGTATCGCCTCTAACAGCTCCTCCTTGGTACCCCATCGAGTGGGCTTAATTCCACGACGTGTGAACTCGCCAAGGTCCCACTGACGGAGTCATGGTAGGTGAGTATCGCGCTGAGACTTGATTCAAAGACTCCAACGTACCAAATCGTACGCATCATATCCTTGGCCAGTCTAGTTACGAAATAAGGTTTAGTGGTTATACCTCGTGCTTTTGTGTTGCTAACCTTCTTCATTGCCCGATTTGGAGCTGATTGGTGATGTGGTAAATCGCCAAATTCTCTCCCAAAGTCGCACACTCACGGGGCAGCCAGACGATAGTTACGCCCATCTCGGCAAGCTTTGGTACCTCATCCTTGAAATGCACCCACCAACTACGCTCCGGCGTGCCGATGCTTTCCCATTCGAAGAACTGGAACTGCAGGCGCGCAGGGTTAGATATGAACACACGTTTCAGGACGGGGGAGAGGGGCAATACGCACCATCAACGGATTCTTCCCTGGTGGTCCAGTCCTGAATCTTGGCAAGGCTGGGGGTGGCGGTACAAGCCAGTTGATCGTGTCGACCGCAATATTGCGCAAGGTATCCATAGTAGCCACTCGTTGGGTGTACACGTCTTGAACGCTAACGCTGGCTGAGGCAGACACGACGGTTGACGTGGCTGGTTCCAACCCGGCGCTATTTATTTCAATGCGCGCCTGACAGGCGACCGGACGATGAGTATCGTTCCCATTCGACTTGTTCGAGTATCGAGATGACACTGAGTCTCTAATAATGCATCCTAAGTCTTCAGTAAAAGAAACATGCGCTTACAAACTCCGCTGATCGAAGACGTCGTAAAGTTCAGACCATGAACGCTTTTGTAATACGTGTATACCGTTGAGCTGGTGTTGCATACTTCGCATAAAATAATGACAAGGTGGCGTGACACCAAGAAAAGCAGCCCACGAAATTGACACGCAAGCACAGGGAACCATGCCCCGTGTCCGTATCTGGAATACTCGAAGAATTCTAGGCAGGGCTTGACAGCGAGGATAGGAGAGGAATCATCGTCCGCGTCGGTGCAGCGGACTAAGACGACACAATAGAAGGGCAATTATAGTCACAATATTGTATGTAGGAGAAACGCTGGTCAGCTACTCGGTAATGACGAGTTCAGAGAGGATTTCGTCGAGGTGTTGGGAGGCCAAACGGCGATCACCATGTCTCGAGAACTCGGGAAGACTTGCCGCCTTGAAGAGTAGTCCGCACCACTCTCCCTACCATTGGTCGAATATGAGCCTCCCGAGTTGCCCGTATGCACCGCTGTGGGTTGATGGTTGAGTGTCACGTCCTCGCCTCTCAATCTGGAGTGAGACAGGTGCACACATGCCTGTCCATATCGGAACAAAATACACTGCGGTTGAGTGACTGCGTAATAGCTGCGTAATGTCCCAAACGCGCGAGGTTCCCGTGTGGTGCTTGCCATTGACGTTCGCGACCGTTGCTACCAAAGTCTTAAATTTGGTTCCGGCGACTAAAACAACGGTGCACATAGGTTCGAAGGCGACCCATGCGCAGTACACTGCGCAGTATTTGTGGTCGGTTTCCATGCAGAGCGTAATCATGTCAATGAATTGGTTTGTCGTAATTCATATTCAAGCCATGAGGCTCTATAGAGTATGTGAGGAGTGATGTGTACCAGAAACTGAGGGTACGAAGCCAAACCTCCTGCACGAACACCCACGGTAGGATCTTCAGCGTATAGGCGACAAGTAATGGGGTGCATGTGATGATATAATTGAAGAAAGGGGCCGCAATAACAGCGAAAGTAGCTGCGGTTCAGTTCATGTTCAGCTTTGACCAAGGCCGTCGCAAGCTCACTACTCGCCACTGCACGATTTCCCTGAATCTGGAATACCGCAGCCGTATGGGTCCACATAAATGCACATTCGAGGTGCCCCTGTTGAAAATTGTGCATCCGATTGAGTCAACCAGGGTCGTGCCGGGCATGGCAAAGTCAAAATCTCACGCTTGCAAGCGCGCTTGGTTACTGGCTGGGCGGCAGGGTTCGTAATTATGAAATGATCCAGCGTGGGGTTGACCTTGCGGCAGCGTGCGATGAGCAGCTCACCGTGATCGGTAGTACGAAATTTCGTACGCAGAAGGATACCAGACCACTAGGACATGAAACCAATAGTGACAATGATCCTCATATGATTTGCCGGGGATTGGCTTGAGAACCTCGGAGGCTCGCGAGATCTCCCGCTCAATTGTCAAGGTCTCAAGGGTCTAGTCATGGGTGAAATGCGCCAACGGATCCCTGTCACGACCGTCAGCGTAGTCTTCCGAAGCCTTCGGCGGACTGCGGGCCGCGTCCGGCAGATCAAGGCGCGGAGCGGCGGAGACACCGCTTAAATCAGGCAGGAAATTCTGTAACGCGGAAGAGTCAAACCTAGTGACAATGTAAGAGAGTAACACCTCACCTCCGTGCTTATGATATACCTGACGTGGTCTTCAGTGTCGTGAATGTCCCCAGGCCGTGATACTCCGATAAAGAGATGCCTAGCAGAAATGTATTTTGGAACCTACAGGGATAGACTAACCGTGAGGCTCGTCTACTAGGAACGTGTGAGAACGGAGAAGCCTCCCACTCGAGGTACCGCGGCCTCCCCTCAGGCATGTGGTGGTAACACTCGACAAAATTTGAAATCCATGCAACCCGAAATGGCATACAACCCCATCGTTTCGCTCTCTCGATGTGATTCCTGGACATGAACGAAGGCGGAAGAGGACGGAAGTCTGGGCATGGCTAAGGTGAAACGGTTACCGTACAGTTGGGCGAAGTTAGGTCCCAACATGTCTATGTCATTGTTGTCCTCCAAACCGTGCGACTCTACGAAGGGAGACGGTCAAGAGTCCTTCAGTAGATCAGACGGTCGTTCCTTGACGAGGAGATGGCTCGCTGGCACCAGAAGAGACGATGCTATCACCATAATTCTTACCAGAGATCCCCATCCTTGTGCCTGTCGACAACAGACAAGAAATGGGTACCCGTATCGCATGTTGAATTCTGTATATTGACACCAACAACATTCTAGGTAGCATACCTGACACACAAGATCAGACATTGACATTGGACTCTGTTGATACATACCGTACACTCGGTCACAATGACAAGAGTATTTTCAAGAAATAAGGATCATCCATGCGAGAATGAAGTAGAATAACCTGTGCGCGACGGAGTTTGTAAGGCCGGCGCGGATAGGGGAAGAGCAAGGGGGGAAAGGATAAATACGCACAAGATCGGATAAACAGCCAATAGAATCCTTGTAGGCTCAATCTTCGTCCCATCCAAGAAATTGACAGACGCTGCCAGGCAACCGTGCGGCTCATCAGACCACCATTCTCACTCCTCACTAAACGAAGAAACCACTCACACCACACGCACCACGCCCACGCTCCAAGGACAACCGGGACCCTGATCCAGATCTTGCTCACAAAACACGCGACGAGCGCGGCGGCGTCGAGCGGGGCGACGCAGTACCCTAGCACGCAGAGTGCCTGGAGGAATGACACGCGCCCGCCGAGGAGCTTGGCTTGGATTGTGACGATCACGGAACCGAGGGAGATGATGACTACAACGCCGGAGAAGAGCGGGAGGGATTGGGTTGGGGGTGCCTAGGTGGGAGGGGAGGTTAGTTTATTCAGGGTTTGTTATGGAGGGCAAGAGGCAGGGAGCAAGGGAGCGAAAGAGGAAGGATGCAGTATGCGAAAATGCTCTGTATGGGATGGGGTTTAATGCGCCCACTACCACTCTCAAGCAGCATACCCAAGACGTCCTGGACCTCTCTCTCAATCCAGAACAAGCACGTACACTCATAGCACATGTAGAAAATATGTCCTTGGAGTGAAAAGTATGGCAAACTCTATCCATCCACGTCGAGAACGGCCCACGCCCCACGCGTCCCCGCGATCGCCTGGAGAGTGCAGCCGATGTAGTTACCGTCGTGTGTGGCATATTCATTTTACGCCATCATGGCCCGGAGAGTAGAGGCATGGTTACGCCTTTCGGATTCATTGCACGTCGGCTTCTACGCCAGGGCACGCACATTGCACCCGCAGTGGTTTAGGTAAGTCGTAGAATGCTGCGTCATGGGACGAGGAAAACAAGCTCGTGAGTGGAAGCGCGCGCTCATTCCAAGTTTTATGCGCGTGCCAGCCCCAGGCGGGGATGGCAACGGTGCATGGTCTCATGCTTAGACAGAGATGAACATGGTATGACTGAAGAGCAGACCCAATGAATGGTTCTCCCTTGGCTGGTCCCTAGGACCGTGTGTGGCAGGGTCCATGGATGAAGAGGAAGGAATGTACTTACGTTGAGTGATAGCATGATGCCAAGGCACAGACAAAGTATGAGAGGTCCCCAGAGATCCCAATCCCTGATGAATAGAGGAGCGAGATTGAAAGGGCGAGTGGTGGAATCGATTGAAGGGCCATGAGCGTAAGAGAGGAGCAAAGAAGAGCGTCAGAATCGCATTCAGAGACTGTACGAGTGAATGGGTGGCTGACCGCAAGACTTGCTTGCCTTCGCTCTGTCGACGCGGCCAGAGGACCTGAACGAGTTTGGAGTATATGGAAAGGAGGTCACGTGCCTATACATGGGTATAGCTGTAAAAGTCGTATAACACTTGACACGTCTCGGGGGGGACGCACAATCGTTGCGGTTACTGGCTCGTCAAGAGTATCGACGCCTGTAGATCTGCAAGAGTGCTCAGTAAGACTCACATTAGCATAAAAGAGACACTGGTGCGGCGAGGGGAATATATCGAGCTGCCACGCACCGAGTTTCGACGCGAACTCCGCCGACGGTGTGCCTATCGCCCTTCGGGGTCGCACCATTAGCGGCAGTACCAATATTACCCGCGAGCGGGTTCGAAGAGGAGCCAGAGCCGGTGCCATTTGGAGCGGTTGCGGGCGGGGGTAGAAGGGTGTCTTGTGCGCGACCCTTGCCCTTGTCGACCGGCGGGGGCTTTTTAGTAGAGAGCGGGGTGGTGGGTGCCTGAGGATGGGTAAAGGCGGGGATGGAGTCTTCGTCGAAGTCGTCGTCGTCTGTTGTTCGTTCCGAAAAGGGTGAGCGGAAGACATGGCTCGGAGGACGTGGCTCCGTGGTGCGGTGGCTCGGAGGCTCGGAGGATGTTCGGGGGTATTGGGTACGTACCAGCTGGGATGAAATGCTGTGCTGATGAGAGGGGAGTTCGTGGATCTAGCTCCGCCATTATGGAAGGGTACGAGGAGAGCGGCGTGGTGCCAAATAGAGAAAAAGAAGCTGGACTTCTACCACCAGAGCGGATTAAAATTTGTAATTCTCACTCTGGTCCTCTTATCGTTGACAGGGAATGTCCTAGAATAAGCTATTAGCGGCTGTAATCGCTCGTTGGGCGCACGCTGAAACGCGTACTTGTCCAGACGGGTTTCATGACTCCGCGACATTTTTTCCGTCTTTTTAGTTACCGGCAACCAACCAACAACAGATTACATGTAATGAATGACTGAATGCCAAGACATTTCTAACTATATATGATACCTACTTGTTTGTCCCCTGATGCGAACCAAGTTGGTCCCCTCCACACCCGTCCATCGACGTTCTTGCTCTCTCCTTTCTCCCTCTCTCCCCATCGCCCAAGCCGCCCACAATGAGATTCGCCGCTGCATTCTTCCTCATCGTCTCGGCTGTCCTCACCGCCGCTCAGTCAGCCGTCACTCTCAACACCCCGTATGTATTCTTGCTTCTCGTACCACTCTTAATGCTCACTCGTCATCGTCGCCAGTCAAGGTGTAGCCGAATGCTTCAATACCCTCCTCACCTGGTCTGGCGGCACCGGTCCCTACCAAATCCAAATTCTCCCAGGTTCGTCACTATTCCCCATCACTCGCCTTTTCTGATCCTCGTTATATCAGGCGGCCAGCCTTCCGCTGCCCCCCTCGAGGACCTCGGCATTCTCACCGGAACCTCCTACACATGGTTGTGCAAGCAGGCGGCAGGTGAGCGAATTTCTCCCGCTATCAGCGGCCGCCGCCAAGCGAGCGAAGGGGCCGTGTACCGTCCAGTGTGCAGCTCCAATGCCCGCGCGGCTGCGCACCGCAACCGCACTCCATTTTCGAACCGCACTAACCGCTCGGAAACAGGCACCCAGATCTTCCTCCGCCTCAAGGATACTTCTTCTGGCCAACTCTCCGAGACTGGTACGTCCTCTTCGATCCACAAAATTCTGTCTTAGTACTCAGTCGACTCCAGCTACCGTCACCGTTCTGCCTGGTAACCCAGCCCTCTGTGCTGCAGTTTCGTCCAGCGGAGCTCCCGCCCCCAGTGGTGCTACCACTCCGGCTGCGTCGTCGCCTCCCACTTCCGCTCCAGCAACCTCTAACCCCGTTGTCACCAACGCCCCTGGCACCACTCCCACTACCACTGCGGCTGGCAACACTGGCACTGGCACCAGCAAGCCCCAGAGCTCGAACAACTCCAGGACCTCGTGCGTGCTCTTGCCCTTGAGCGATATTGGACTTAGCTAACAGTGCTTCGCCATTAAAGGTCCGGTGCTGCTACCTCGCCTACCACGACGGCTGGTGCTGCTCAACTCAAGGTCCCCGTCGCCCTTGCGGTTACCGTCGCCCTTGCCATGGCCGTCTTCGTGTAAACGACCCACCCACCTGTCATTTGTCGTTAGGCCGGTTTACGTCCAAAAGGCGTCGCCGTGGTATTAGAGACGCTCGCGATTCGATTTAGTACGGACTTGGTTTCATGATAATGATACCAGTGTTTTTTGTCTTTGCATTGGAGATATTGCCCTACGCACCTACCCATCCACCCATTTGACTATCACCTTTCACCTTGTTACGTTCTGGACGGACTCTTTTACTAGTACAAATTGGTGTTACACCACAGTTGCTGTGAGACATACTGTTTGCCTATCATAGTACTAGGAACCTCCAATTCCCCTTTAGCATGGTCACTTCAGCTGTGACGTAAGACAGTTCGGTGGATCTAGCTCCGAGACCTGATTGCGTGGGATATTTTGGGTTTTTAAGCGGTTGGAGGCGTTATCCTAGCTTCTGGTACTACTCGCGAGGACCGACGACGGTTTTCTCTGAGGGTGGAGGTGAGGGCGTTTCTTGTCGTTAGCCTGCGCAGCATCTCACGTGCGCAGCATCTCACGAGATCAAATTTCGACGGAAAAGATGTCGGACATGCCGAAGCCGAGTATGTAATTTGTCTGGCCCGCGTTGACGTCGCACACAGGAACAAAGAGAAGATTTGGAAATACTCCATGTGGTTCCGGATGTGGGAGATGGATGGATGGGCTCAATGGCGGAGGCATAACGGAGCGGGACCAAGAGGGGCAGTAAACGCGCGGGCTTGATTTGGAAATGGGAACGGGGCGGGCGTCTGTCTATTCATTTGAAAGTGGGGAAATTGACGCGACAACGCTTGTTTGTAAGATGCCAGTTAAGATGCCGGCAATGGGCAGACCAGGTCAGGTAACACGAGCCTGATATTTCAGAGGGATATGTGATAACCGTTTGGCGGATCTTTGGCACTAGGCGCGATATGCTAATAATTCACATCCTCCGAGAAACATGGACATCACCTGCAAGAGTGAGGGTTAGGAGGCTAGGGCAATATCAGGGAAAAGGTTAGGGAACATTCGGGGATGGTAATTCCTCGAGCGCCCCGGACCCCTGGGGCCTTGGTGTGTTTAACGTCTTAAGTACTCCGGTAGATAGCCCTCCTTGGTTGTTTCTTGTATGTTACTTTCACAAAAACTGGCGGGGAGGTTTTCTCCCGCACCCAAGAATCAACCTAGCCAGTCCTAACCCTCTTCAGACGTTGTACGAACCTTGGATTTGAATGATGGGATGTCTGGACGAAAATCAGCCAAAATTGGCCAGGTTCTGTCGGATTTCGTACGAACCTTTGTGTAGATTGACCGGGGTCCTCCTGTATTTAGTTGCATTGTGAGCGTCTCTGGATCGGAGTGGCAGCTTCCTACTCATGAGAAGAGCAGAGCGCCCTGTTGAGTCTCGGGCTTGTGGGTATCTGGAGACATCGCTCAGCTTGGTGAGCACTACTACTCAGTATTTTGACTGGCTAAATTGCACAACTAGGCGACTATTGAGACCCGCTCGATTGCCAAAATGTTGGGTCTGCAGACCTTCGCCGAAGGGTCTTCTTCTGTGACTTGTAGGTGTATCTTTCAAATACGGAAGGGCACGTCTGGTAGAAGCAATCAAACAACCTTCGGTCATCTCCTCTGAGGAAAGAGAGTCGGGAAGGCGATGAAGACAGCAACGCCAGAGCCCGGATTTGCACTGCACCCTGCATCGAGAGGTACTGCCGAAATGCCCGACTAGCGAGTGAGACCAGAGAGGAGAGGAAGAAATTTAATTAGAAGATGAGCCGGTGGCGTAATAGGACCACTGGTGAAGAGTCAATGGCGGTTGGGCCGGAGTATCGATAGCGGAATCGCCAACTGAGTGGGTGAGACATCCACTCGTTCGTTGGCCTGTCCTTAGAATCGATCGCATAATTCAGGAAGCAGGAAGCTCGTATCGGAGTACACGAGTGATGGGCCACCGGCGACCGGCGACCGGAGCAGTGGCTGACACTGTGTCTGGGGGCCTCGCACATCGGTGGGGCCCGTGACGTCGTGTGACTAGCGTGAGAAGTGAAGTGAAATACAGCAGCCAAGTAAGTGCAGTGAAGTGCAGCAAAGGAAGTGGAGTGGTGGTGGTGCCTGAAATTTTGAACCTGGCGTGTGCCACGTCTTGGCGTCAAGTCAAGATCTATTGGTTCCTTATAGCGCTCGTCCGCATTCTCCAAGCTCCAAGCCGCCCAAGTTTCCAATTGGCGTCATCATATGGATGTCATCATTTATTACATGGCCAGTGGGGGAACCTTCGAGAATCTACCGGATGTCCCGCCCTCCACCGGTGTCAGGTTTCGACCGGCCCATCAGAACGTGGGTGTTCCCTCATGTTTGCGGCCCTATAACGGGTCCGCGGCTCATGTCTGCCGCCGCTGCCTTCATGTCCGAAAGTACAGGTGGCAACGTGTCACGTCCTTCTGCCGCGCTTCGTGCCGCTCGGTCGTTGCCGTCGACCCGAACTTTACCAGGTCCGTAAGCCAGTTTCGACTCAGCCACAGACCGTCCTCCCTTCTCTTATCAGGCTGTATGTCACGTTTGGTTCGGAGGCTTGTCACCACGTGTCGTCCTGGCTTTGGCATGCTATCTCTTGGCAGAGCTTCACGTCGTTCCGCCATATATATTGCATTTGGGCTATCATGTACGTAACAAGATAAAAATACATGGTTATTCTAATAAACTCGAAAGCGAATAAGGAAATCAATACGGGAAGCTAGGAACGGTGTGTTAAGGGCTGTTGCTGGCCGGACTTAGCATCTGGGAAGTCCCGTCGGACTGAAATCTGAAATTTCCGTCGAGCCCCACTGCGGACATTTCCTGAATCATTTTCTGGCTTTCCCCAAGCAAAACATCTGGCTATGTAGTCGGTCCACTCGTCACCGCAGCCCCCATCCAAAAACCTAAATGATATTTATATCACTTATTTATGAGACGGATTAGGTCCCGCCACAATAGAAATGTCATCTGAGATGTGCGAACATTTGCAGTGTCACTCACTTCACAGGTGAAGGGTGTTAAAAATAGAAGCGACTCCACTTCGGCGGGCACACCCGTGCTAACCATACGTGTACCACCTGTCCAGCTGCCACAATCGCACTAGAATATACATGGCAGTTGGACGCATTGGACCAGCAAAGACGGAGGACATCGGAGCGGATAACCAGGGGGGCCAAGAACCATTTGAAAGCAGAATGAACGAAGGATGAAGCAGCAGTGAAGCGTATCAGTTGTTCTACTGCATGGGGAGTGGAATGGGGAAAAAAGAATTAATGTCAGCGGCGACACAGATCGAGGACAAATACACGGAGACCTCAATGCCAAAGAGATAAATGAAAAGAGATGCAGCCAAGTCACGGATGTGAGGGGGATGGGTGGTAGGTGAGGGATGAGAGTATTGCACGAGCTAGGGACGCTGCCATCGGATGAGATCTAGATATCGAGGCTCCCGTAACATGGCGTGCTTTCACAGGTCCGGAATCCCTCGAAGGTTGCGATTCAGCTCTCTCACCTATTGCATTACAAGGGACCTGTAAATCGAATTGAGCGGATCCGCTTGTACGTGGCCAAGTGTATCGATAAAAAGAGATGAGGTGAACAGGGCCACAGCAGCAGCAAATAAGTTGTATTAAGGACAGTGGGCCGACGCACGAAATGCTAGGGTCATATCGAGCAATTTTCCGCTACACCCGTTCGTGTTCATTGGCAGACACCTCAAGGGTAGTACCAGCACGCGAATTTACGAGAGCTGGACGGGTGTCAATTTCAATTCATAACTTCAATTTCTTCGGTACATCTATTCTGGAGGGATGTCCTTCAGCTTTGGTTCCACTTTTAGTTTTAATAGAGCTAGCTTCATATTGTTCTAGAGTTATTTCACTTGGTGTAAAACTTTTTAGTAATATCACGGCAGGGCATGTACTTCTTTTTATGTTGGCTAATTCTTTCAATTCACACAAAAATTCTCGATGAGCGACATCCTTTTCTATTATTTAAATATTTAAATATTAAATCCAATAATAAGAGCTGACTTATTATCTTTTCTTATGTTTTACGAACCTAGAAATGCTTAAAAAAGTTAATTATTGATAATAAGGAACAATACACGATTTAATGATTTACCTAATATTGAACCATCTCTCTAAAAAACTCATTAATTTAATTTAACTAATGAACAATCTGGATAGACTCCTTCACGGTTTGGTGTCATGTTGACTTGCTCAATTGCGGTTCACCAGCAAGAAAACATTTATAATATTGGAAGACTTTCAGTCAGTCTACTTGATGCAATCATTTGTGCTGCCCTCAGTGGCACTGTTATAAGTTGTGTAAGGGGTTTGGCAGACGCCGAGTCCCACACCTGGGTCCTAGGCCTTGAGCTACACGTTGGAGTGCACGGTTGAATACATCCAGTCCGTCTGTACCCGGTTAGAATTTTCTCCAGAGAAGAATGACCGAGCCATAGCAGTGTTATGGCCAAACAGAACAAACTTGGCCCTGACCTTTTCAAGCACGGGTTCAATCTTCCTTTCTTCTTTTTTTTTTGTCTCTAACCCCCTTTGCTCTTATGGTGCGCCTCAGTCCCTTCGTACTCGCAGCCCGAGCCACAGTGCAAAGGTTGACCACTCGCTCTCCTCGCCCAAAACAGTCTTACAACTCGAGCTACGGCGGCGGCGGCGGCGGCGGCGGCGGCTATAGTGGTGGTGGGGGCTACGGCTCCAGCGGTGGCTCTCATGGAGGGGGAGGAGGGTACGGAGGAGGGGGAGGGGGATGGGGCAGTGGGGGGGGAGGCGACCGCATGGGGAATCTCGGTGGTAGCCTGCGCCAGATCGACTGGAGCACGCAGCGACTGGAAAAGTTTGAGAAAAACTTTTATGTCGAGGACAAGCGTGTGTCGAACCGGTCAGAGCGCGAGGTTGAAGAGTTCCGCCGCGCAAAGGAGATGCGGGTCAGTTTTTTTTCTCATGTGTCACGGCGCTGAAATTCACAGATCTTGTCCAGGTGCAAGGCAGAAACATCCCGAGACCCGTCACCAACTTTGAAGAGGTTGGCTTCCCCGATTACCTCCTCACCACTATCAAACAACAAGGCTTTTCAGAGCCAACGCCCATTCAGTGCCAGGCATGGCCCATGGCTCTCACCGGCCGCGACGTTGTAGCCATCTCCCAGACGGGTTCCGGTAAAACTATTTCTTTTGCCCTGCCCTCTATGTTACACATCAATGCGTAAGCAGCCTCGCTGTCTGTGCGCCATGCCTCGTTCTCTAAACCGCCTTCTCCTTCCAGCCAACCATTGTTGTCTCCTGGAGACGGTCCTATCGTTCTTATCTTGGCTCCTACTCGTGAACTCGCTGTCCAGATCCAAACTGAATGTACCAAATTTGGGTGCGTCTCCGCGTTCTCACGGACTCTTTGTCAGAAATAACATCCACCCCTAGCTCTAATTCCCGCATTCGTAATACTGCTATCTACGGCGGTGCACCAAAAGGCCCCCAAATTCGCGACTTACAGCGCGGGGTGGAAATTGTAATTGCAACCCCAGGTCGTCTCATCGACATGCTTGAATCCGGCAAGACCAACTTGCGCCGTGTCACCTATCTTGTCATGGACGAGGCTGATCGCATGTTGGACATGGGTTTCGAGCCTCAGATCCGCAAGATCGTTTCGCAGATTCGCCCTGACCGTCAAACGCTCATGTTCAGTGCTACTTGGCCCAAGGACGTGCAAAAGTTGGCTTCTGTACGTTGCTTCCCTTTCCTTGACCCCACTTTGGAAACTGACCATCGCTCTAGGACTTCCTCAAAGACTACATCCAGGTCAACATCGGTTCGATGGAGCTCACTGCGAACTCAAATATCACACAAGTGGTTGAAATCTGCTCCGATTTCGATAAGCGTAGCAAGCTTCTGAAGCACCTCGACCAAATCTCCAACGAAAACGCCAAAGTCCTCATCTTTGTCAGCACGAAGCGCACAGCGGACGACATCACCAAGTACCTCCGTCAGGATGGCTGGCCTGCGCTTGCTATCCATGGTGATAAGGAGCAGCGCGAACGCGACTGGGTACTGGGCGAATTCAAGAACGGCCGTAGTCCCATTTTGATCGCGACTGATGTAGCGAGTCGTGGACTTGGTATGTGGTCTCTCTTTCAACTCGTTGAATAGATGCGCGGCCAGTGTATACTGGTCCTCCAGTGGGCACTGTGATCATCCCCATCCCCTTTACAGGAAGCAGCTCGTTGTCAGTTGTCCGCCTCGTCTTCTACATCAAGGTCAGGTCCTACCTCAAGTGTATGCGCAGACTCGCTCGTTCGTGGTTTGTTGGGCGGGAGGAAGTTGTGCTTTATGGTCTTCTCTCCCTCCCTGGTATGGCGAACCGAAAATCGAACCGGACTCATGCGCTTACGAACAATACTCGGACTTGACTGAGAAAAATGACGTTTGGATGGACGTACGGACGGTTCATGGTTGCTTCCTCGCCGCAGACAGGACTGGTTTCGGACTCGTACCTTGTCTGCTGCCCCCTGTTCCTGCTGTCGTGTTTTGTACTACCTGGGTTCGCACTCGGCCTCGTCTTTCCCATGGGTAACCACCCCGTTTACTTGTTTGGGGACGCTGGCTGCGGACTAGTCACTGGGTGTCAAAATCCTCGCGGAGGGGTCGCTACTCCTTACCATTGTTTGGGTTCCGCTTGAGTGGTTGTTGTTGACGTTTTCCTCTTTGCGATTCGATTCCTCTCGTGCGTCCGATTGTCGATTGCGTCTTGTCGTACTGTGATTGCTGTCCTTGCTTCGTCGCTGTAGACGTCAAGGATGTCGGATATGTCATTGTGAGTGTTCTTTTTTTGATCGATTGGATCTAAGTTAATCGCCTTCGCAGAACTACGACTTCCCTAATAACTGCGAAGACTATGTCCATCGCATCGGTCGTACAGGAGTGCGTCTCTTTGCCACTATTTTTAGTTTTATTACTGACCTGCTCTGTAGCGTGCTGGTCGCAAGGGCACTGCATTTACATACCTCACGACCGAAAATGCCAAGGCTGCTTCCGAGCTCGTGGCCATCCTGCAAGACGCTAAGCAGAACATCCCTCCCCAACTCGAAGAAATGGCACGCTTTGGTGGAGGCGGTGGTGGGAACCGCCGTTATGGTGGGGGCGGAGGTGGAGGCGGAGGACGTGGGGGTGGTGGACGAGGCGGCGGACGAGGAGGATATGGGGGAGGTGGGAGTCGTGGATATGGTGGTGGTGGAGGCGGCGGGTACGGTGGCAGCGGTGGTGGATGGTAACCTACGTCCGTGCTGTGCTGCTGAGCCTTTTTGGTCCCGCGTACTACCATTACTATTGCTCTACCTGCGACGATGCTGTGTAATAGTCGAGTTGCTATAGACTACCTTACTTCTTGCCACGCTACTCCCCCTACGCGCGTCTGATGGCTTGAAAGAGAGCATATGGAGCATATCGTCCTTTCTCAATAGAGTGTATTGAGCCGGTATGCTGTTTCTAATGACCCTGTCATCGGCTAAACGCTTGGACGAAGCGACGTCCTCTAGCCGTCTTCTTGGTGCCCGTGCAAGCTGTCAGTGTAACAGGCAGAGCGTACATCTGTAGGGGTTTTTCCGGGCAGGAGATTGTCGCCGAGATTGCGCGGGTTGTGTACCATCCAAATCTGTCTCTCTCCCACGCTGTGCACTGCGCTCGCGGGGCAGATCGGTGCATTCTGCTGCCTACTTATTCCCACGTTCCTCCCTTGAACGCAACCTCTCCCATTCCTGCTCTCCATTTGGCTCCGGCCCTGCGGATCCCGTGTCCTTCCACTCGCACTTTACTCTGCTGAGATAACGAAGGCTTCTTACCACTTAGATTCTCACGATTCAGTATTACACACCATGATGCGCAGTCTCCTGTGTGTGGGAGGACCCCGAGACGCTGGGATCGACTTTCCGGAAGATGAGTACACCAGCCAGGGCCACGGCCACGATTCGCGCGAGTTTGCGCCTTCGACTGCTGCTGGACGGATGCGTACAGCTGGTCGGCGACTCTCCCTCCAAATCTCATCAAAACTTGGCGGGCGCAGCAACGCGGAGACGGTAGGCGGTGACAACACTGGCGCTGGCACTGGCGCGAAGTTCAGGCGGAATTCGAAGCGCTCCAGTTTGGGTGGCATTTCGAAGAAGAGCATTGGAAACCCTGAGGGTTTCAAGCACCAGCAGCACGTCGGCTTTCCTGGGATGGTGAGTCGTGAAATATTGAGTACGACGGTGTGAGGGGTGGTGCTGATATCGCCGATATAGACAGGAGCTAATGCCGAGGTCAACTGGGACCTTGAAAAGTGGAGGGAGCAAATCGAAGCCAGTATGAGGGTGTGTATACTCCCTTAGTCTCTCGATTTTCATCGAAGGGCTGACAAACGAAACAGACCAAGGCGTCACCCGGTCAAACTGCATACCCTCCAACTCAAGGAGCACGCCCAAAGGGTCCTCGACCAGGGTCCATCTCTCGTGCTCGGCCCTCGAGCTTGGACACGCCTGCAGCTACCGCGCCGACGGGCAGCTTTTCCCAGCCTAATCTCCACTCCTCGTCTCAGCCCATATCAGCATCCCAACCGCGCTCAAGCCTTACCTCTGTCGCTTCTCTGCCCACTGGATCCGGAGTCGGGCTCAGCCGCTCGTCGTCCGCTTCTGCTGTTATTACCCCTCCTCGACGGAAACCTGTCCCATCGCATTTACCGGCTATGACGGAAGTCTCTCCCTTCCCGACTTTGACGACGGGCCCGAAGAGCCCGTCTGGAATTCCGTTCTCCGCGCAACATACCCAGGGGCAGGGTGATTCACCGCCACCACCCCATGCGAAGGAGGGAATGGTTGAAGGTGGCGCGGAAGTGAAGCCGAAGAAGGAACTTGTTCCACTCCTGGGAGTACCCGAGGGTCGAGTCGCAGGGCATGAAGCGCATTATGTTACGAAGACGACGAAGGCTCGGTGGGATGGTAAGCATCTAGTACACGGCTTTGTTCTTGTTGACATTTGTCGGTAACACAGGTGCTATATCCGAAATTGCCAATGCACTCAAGGACATCGACGTGCAATCGTGACCACAAATCGTTACGACTCTTACGATACAGATACGGTTTCACTATGACCTTCTCGCCCTTGCTTTCGGCTCTTTATTCGTCCTCGGTCAGGCTCGGCCCACCCCTGCTTACATCTCTCATTTTTTGTTGTGCTTTCTTTTTCCGTCCCTGCTGAAGAATTCTGCTATGCTTTGGCCCTCAGACTATTTGAGGGCAACAACAGAGGTTGGGTCTGCATCTAAAAACACAGCCAGAACTAGGTTATTTACACTGAACAATATTGGAGGTACTTTTCTGTAAACCAATCTGGCATTATCAACGGATGGGATTGACACTGTACACATGCACAAAAAAATTACGTTTGTAGGAGCCTAATATTGTTGCCTTCTGGTGTGTTATCAAGGGCCAGGCGCATGAAGTACGGGGCGCCCTTGTGGCATAGGACGTCTTTAAAGATGTCGCGGCCTAGGAGGCGCGTGAAAACCTTGGGGTCTAGGAGGGGCGCAAAGAACTCGAATCCTAAGATAGCATAGCCCTCGATGCCTGGTAAGCCCCAGCACCGAGGAGGCCTGCGAGGTGCGCGAGGGGCTCCGTCTCAAGACCGTCAGGGCGCTCGAGCAAATCGTCGGGTGCATGGGTGCCGGAACATTTTTGGCCTTTGCCGATGCCCACTCAAGAGCCCAAACAGACTGGATAAAATTGAATCTCCCTTATTGAAGGTATTCATTCGTCACCCCTGCTGCACAGGCTTCCACTTCATCTCGCGTCTGCCGGGGGAGAAAGATCCCATGGCATTCCAGAATTCCCATCAGCCAAGACAGGATTGAGAGGGCACGAACGAGGTGTATGAGTGAGGCATCCTCATTTGCAAGCGGTTAAGAATGCAACCAAATGTGTCGTAGAGGACCGGTGATCATTTGATCCTGTGTGTCAGTGGGAAATTTTCTCATAGAACTCTCGGATGCTGAGCGATAGGTAGGAGAGCACACCTGAGTGGTGTTAAATCCAGCCCATTTGCGAATGATGAAACTTTGAAAAGAAAAATGGGTAGTCGTAAGAGATTTGGAGCGGAACTCGCCTCTGGAGGTTTGTTCTGCAAGTTATGAACCATTTCAGCCGGCAGGGTGTTATTCCGACGCCACTGTGAAGCAGATGCACCAAGAGACTCGACTCGTTCCAAAATAACGTTAATGGCTGTTGTGCTTTGTTGTATCAGCTCTTGTGTGTGAGTGTGGTTCTTCGATTCGAACTCATGGTTCCGCTTGTGATTCTGCACTTGAACCAATTGCACTTCAGTAAGTTGCCTATGTAGAACCTCTGTTCGTTGGAATATACGGAACAAGGTAGCAGCTTGTACACGAATCAAGACGGGGGGACTTAGTGAAGCGTGATTGGGGTTCGAACGCTCCCGACTGACCACCCAGGTTTGATGCCTCTCATTGATACGGGTTCGTAGGTCGCGTATGTCTTCCTCTAGATCTCGGCGATTCCACACGGCTTTTGTTCGCCCAATGACAGACGTCCTGTGGTCCTTCTCCCCATCACATCGTTTCTTCGTAGATTGAAGGAGGCTACACAAGCTGCCCTTTGTCGTTGATCATTGGTGTGTATAACTAGCAAGTACTTACGCCTCCATGCGTCTCAGGCTTTCAGCAATGTCCCCATCCTTCAATGAGGTTTTGATTTTTTGATAGAGATCCGCGTGCTTGTTCAAGGTATCCATAATGTCATGTGCAGGTTGATCCAAGCGACAGTATTTCCCAGCAAGCTACCAGATTTATGTCAGCCAGGATGCGTCTACCTCGCCGACCGGCAGCCGGCCTTCCACAGCCCCATCTCCTCTCTCCGTCTCAACCCACTTCTATCCTCACGAACATGTACTGGTTCAGGAGCAGGGCTGAACCGCGTGTCCTCGGTGGTCAACCCTCCTGGACGAAAAATCTTGGCTATATTATATATTATTCACTGGCCATGACAGAAGTTTAACCCTTCCTGACTCTGGCAGCTGGTGACCCGGGTAGTATGTGCAACAAACACAGGATGGCTCATAACCGTCGCCTCGTGTGGAGGAGAAGGCGGAAACGGTTGAGGAAGACGCGGAAGCGGAGTGTAAGATGGAATTTCTACTGCTTCTATCCATGTTCACACCAGCGCGAGAGCTGTTTCAGCCGTGTCAAACGCCCCAGTAGGATTTGATGAATTCGACATGTAAGTCGAGGTCCGATTCAAATTGCATCGAGAAGTCGGCTTGCACAACCAGGTGTGCCCGAAGGTTGAGTCACGGGGTACGAAGCCTATTATAATATGAAAACGGACAGGAATAGTACAACGCCACGTTTTTTTAGAACTTTGCTGATAGTTGTTTGTGAACACAGGCGCCATACCTGAAATTGTCAAGGGTATCGGCGTACGAGCGTGGTGATAACCTCTTCACTACCATCTACAATACATATATGACTTGACACGACCTTATCCCTCCAGCTCTCTGCCCTTTATTGGTGGGTGGTCAGGCTCGGCCCACCTAGTCTTGACTTAGGGCGGGCCTGTGCTACTCAGTCCACTCATATCAGGCCCGTTTTGTTCATTCGTTGTGTCTGCGTTATCTCTCTGGTCCATACCATCTCTTCTTATTACTCGTATTATTGATGTGCTTTCTCTTCCTGTCCCATCTGGAAATCTATACGAGATCTGTACTATACTGCTGCGATTTTGTCCTCGGACATTTTAATGTAAATTGCCACTGGCTAGGACTACATTGTTTAAGCTGCACCGTGTTGGAGGTGACCTCCTGGATAGCACCCCGGCATATTATATTATCAGCTACTGTCAACACAGTATAACCACGGATATCACATTTATAAAGGCTCATTTTATAGATCTAAGTACCCAATATCAAGTATACAGTGACGAAGAATTTTTTTGAATTATAGTCTCATAGTTATACAGATCAGTACCGGAGAAACCATCGAGACATACCTTTCGCCTGTTATTTGATGTAGAATCGTATTGCCTTCGAGAGTGTCATCAGGAATTAGGCGTGCAAGGCCCCAAATGGCACCAAGGCCGCCAGATCCATGAGGTTTCTGACAGGTGCAGGGTTCCTGACGGCCGCGGTGTACATGAGGTGCGCAAGGTACGCGAGATGTGCGAGAGGTACGAGGCCGCCGAGGCCCGCGCGGTCTGCGAGGTCTGCGAGGTCTGCGAGGTCTGCGAGGTCTGCGAGGTCTGCAAGGTCTGCAAGGTCTGCGAGGTCTGCGAGGTCTGCAAGGTCTGCAAGGTCTGCAAGGTCTGCGAGGTCTGTGAGGTCCATGAGGCCCGCGAGATCTGAGAGGCGCTCGAGGCGTCCTAGATCCCCGACACACTCGATGCCCACAAGGCATGCGAAGCGCTCAAAGCCCACAAGACATACCAGGCGCTCGATGTGTGCAAGACCCTCAACGAGATTCGTAAACTGGGTACCAGAACCTTTGTGGTCTTTGTTGATGCCCACTCAAAGGTTCAAACAAAGTGCACAGGATTGTGTCTCTTCTGGTGCGGGTATTCCCTGGTCAACCTATTGCACATGCTTCCAATGACTCTCACGTCTGAAGGAAGATACTATTTTCTCCCAGAATGTTCACCAGCCAAGGTAGGATAGAGAGTGTACGAAAGATGCGTGCGAGTGAGGCTTCCTCATTTTGCAAGTGCTCCATAGCGCAGTCATATGCATCGCATTAACTACCGGTTATTATTTGGTCCCCTTTGTCATTGACGAAGTTGTTAGGATCGGATGTAGACGCGTCATCCCTCGACGAAATACAAGCAATAGAGTCGCTTATGCTAGTGCCTGCCCTGTCGGTACGCGCGCCCTCATCGGTATGCGCGCCTGCTAGCCTGCGCGCCTACGATCCCAAATCCCGGCCGGCCCCTCTCGGATCATTCGGCCCCTTGATGGTTTCCATCGTATGGTTTCGAGATACTCATTTGTAACGCTCTAGTCTACATATTAGTACCTACGGACGAGATCTCCCTGCACAA
>Ga0307513_10001784_pt1 | contig 30572 bp, 25 predicted proteins | sample 15_EM_MG_FD_202174 | JGI IMG/M metagenome (GOLD analysis project Ga0307513, IMG submission 202174) | Populus trichocarpa ectomycorrhiza microbial communities from riparian zone in the Pacific Northwest, United States - 15_EM | ecosystem: Host-associated > Plants > Roots > Unclassified | place... | reverse complement strand
TCAGGCGGCGTCAGGGCGGGAGACCCTTAGATCAGGCGGCGTCAGGGCGGGAGACCCTTAGATCAGGCGGCGTCAGGGCGGGAGACCCTTAGATCAGGCGTCGCCAGGACGGAGTAGCGCAGCACCACACGCAGTCAGGACGCACAGGACGTAGGGGTCCGTGTCCTGATTGCGTCAGGACGGATGGTGCCAAGTAACGCAAAGTCAGGACGCAACGTCGATCCGACGTTGCGTCCTGATTCGCGATTTGCGTTCCGGCGTCAGGTGCGTCAGACGCACAGGATGCACAGAACGCCGGGTATTATTTTTGCTGATGTGGAGCTAACATGGTGGAGGCAGGAGAGTAGTATTTCTCTCTAAATTACTTTCCAATAACTAGGTAATAAATTTTGCAAGCGATCACCAACTCCCTTGAAGGTTTATGGTAGTATCTTGAATTACTAAATGAAAGTTGATAACAAAGTATTGGAATATTAATTAAACCCCATAAGCACGCATCATCTTGTTCAAATTTTAAATAGATATATAACTATTCTTGTTTTTCAAGTTATACTGCCTTTCTAAATAGGTACAAACAAATACCAAAGCAGTTCATACATCAAATACACAACCAAGGTAATCAAATTATTTGCTTAATCTATGATTTTGGTTGTTGGTTTCAATTTTCTGCACTACTATTGTCAGTAAGATTCTACTTGAACAAGTTTGGAATAAAGTGAGTATACAAGAAGCATTATTCCTCACTCTTAAATATAAACTTCTGATTCTGATTCTACAGCTCTAAAAGTACCTTCTAACACATTGTCAATATGGTATTATTACTGGTTGTGCAGATAATAAAATATACATTTAGTGTTCCAGTCGTTGCCCTGGTGAGCTGCATCTAGGTAAAGACCCGTTGAATAGTAAATAACATTATGTCATTTTTCTGTATTTTCTACCTCTTTTTGAATCACTGTGGCTTTGAAAAATGATAATGAACAAAATTAAAACCTAGTTATTCTAAATAACCAAGATTTATACTATCCTTCAATTGATTTTATTATGTAAAATATCCTAGGTTTTCAATTTTTTTATGCTTATCAAAAACTACATTTTATATATACAATAGGCAATCTTCAAACCACTATATCAGGAAAACAACCACCTTTATCACCAGCAAATAAAAACTATATTTCCAGATTCTCTATATTTCACAGTACCTGTAACTTGATTCTCAAGGTAGTATCTCATTTATTTGTTATGATAATCAAATAAAGATTTGATTTTCCAATTGTTGCCCATGAGCAGGACCCCTATTGTGTCCCACATCCCCTAAATCACTTTAGTGGCCTGCAGACAGATTCCCTTATGCCATTGGTTTCACATACAGAGAATCAACTGACACCTAGTAAAATATATAGCAGGTGGGATACAGGATTTGAGTGTCCAGGAAAACCAAACCACAGATGTGAGATCTGTCTTCCAGTACTCAAACCACCTTCTGGCTGACGACCTTCATGGTTTGGACGAGTTCTGGCACCGGTAGCCGATATTAATAGCTAATATCTAAATTGAAGCTTTCAAAATCTACATCACCAATCTTCATATACGCACTATTTGGGGTTAGTGGGGTTAGAATTAGGCCCCTCTTATCTCACATAGCATGGATCGAGTTGTCCAATGGTACCATATTTCATGTGGTATCAATTTCATTGGATATCTGGTCATACATAGTGTTAGAATACAGAACATCCCAGAAGAATTCCCGCATTCGCCAAAAGTCAATGTAATGTAACCCAGTCTAGTTGGCTAATGCAAATGGCATGATGTGCAGGATCTGTATTGCAAGGCAATATCATTTGCTACACCTGGCACCCAGGCACCAAGGTTCATCACTGTCCTTGCAACCATGGACAGCAATTGCATTCTGACTATTACCTTTCACTACTTGATTGGAAGCACCAATTGCACTTTGTTGTGTATGACCTATTGCAGAACAAACACCTGCTGGGGCTAACGTTGGAGTTCTGGTTATCATGGTAGAAAAGTTGGTTATGACTGAGTCAATGATATTCAGCCTTTCCATCCATCAAACAACAGCAGTTTCAGATAAATTGTGATTTAATCGAAGCCGAATGTTTAGCTCTTACTGTAGTTCTACAGTAAGAGCATTACCTCCAACTCTGAGAAATAATTGCCTCAATGGGCTAGCCCTTGCATAAATATTATCAAAAAAGGTACCTGATAGATTGCCGTAAGTGATTGCTTTTTCAGAAAGAAAAAGGAGAAGATGTTGAATGTACTATAATTGTACAGATATTGCCGAGAGAAATGGTTCAGGTATGTATGTTCTTGTGTGGAGGTCATAAGTGTAACATATCTATTGTACTCATGTTATTATGAAATAGACAATAACCTTTCTTACCAATATCTTATAGCTCTTGCTATCCCGTCAGAGAGTACAGATCTGGTTTGTCGTCTTTGGATTTCCCCACTCTCATCATATATTCCCATACGGGCTTGTTGTTAGATAGAACTAGTACAATATTTCTACATTATCGACGCACCTCATTGAACTAGCACAACTGTCAGAGGAGTCAATCAGTTGTCGGTGGAGCATTTATAAAACTCAATCGTATAAAATATAAAGAGAATTGTATTGCATGTTGTTAGCATGGACAAGTAACTAGATGGTTGTGTGAAGATGCTATCTCTAAGATCCCAAAACTCATCTTATATAGCCATCTTCATGTCCCTAACCCTGATGACTCATCAGCTCACGTTAGATACCTTCTATGACTTATAATAAGTCATAGCATGAAATTCATCAGATGACTCATATAAGTCACTGCATAACATACCATTAACCAATCAAAAACTATACAACAAGTTTGGCACTTGATTGAGTAACCTGAGTGAAACCCTTGACTCATAATGTGAGTCAAGTGCCAAGTCATTTTCTCAGATAACTCACAATTGTGTAACATTAAACAAATGCAATAATTATAACAGAACAATGACTGTCTATTGCCTACTCATGTGAGATACTCTGAGCCAAGTCACTTTATATCCTTTAATCAACATACCTTATGACCAATAAGCATTAGTCATATTAAAGGTGCCTTGCTTAGTCACGATTTGTGACAACTAACCAATGATCACTTAAGTAGTAAAAATTCTACTCATATGTGTAGAGAGTCTGATATCTCTGCTCATACCCTACACATTCATATAGGCCCTATATCTCTGCTTGTTAAGCATGGATATACATCCTAGTATGCCTGCTTGTCTGCACTTCCTCAGAGTACTGCATCAAATAGGACTCTGACAGGCTCAAAAGAGACTGTTGCAGGCTCACTTAATTTGTTAGTAGTACCTCAATTTTAAACATACCTTCCATTCCACACTACATTTGTGCCTCTGATAGCCACCTTCCACGCTTTCTTTCCCGCTACTATATTTCTTCCTCAAGTGCAGATACTTGTATCCTACGAGATATCTCAAGCCATATAACTCCAATTGTCAGGCGGATACCAGGGCTGGATTCCCCTCATTAAAAGCATTCCTTTAAGCTATTAAGCTACCAATTTTCACAGTTTCCAAGGTCTATTCTTTACACTTTTACACAGGGGCAGATTTTTGAACCTGTCTCAATCTCCTGTGTTTACTTATGGTACAGGGCTGTGATCACCAAGTGTATACCTGGGCTGAATTCCGCTCATCAACAGAGTTCATTTGGGCTATTCAAACCCACATTTGCCCGATTTTCAAGGTCCCTTCTTTACCCCTTTACACTTGGGAAGATTTATGAATATCTCTCTATCTCTTATGGTTACTTAGGCTACTGGCCTGCTATTGCCAAGGGGATAACTGGATTGGATTCCTCTCATCGAGGGCATTTATTTGAGCCCTTGAATGTCTCATTTGCACCATTTCTAGGCCTACTGAGCTCTATATTTCATGTATTAGTATTAGTTATAGCTTATCGTATGGATAGTTTAATATAGAAAAAAGTAGTTTTAAAATTATACAAGCTGACAAATATGGTATAACACTAGCCTGATTAGGTAATTGGATACAAGATTGTGACATGAAACATGTCTCACTTGCCTTTTCTATAGGTCAAAACTAGTGACCTAGAGCCAATTTGAGGCAGTAAGTAGCCTCTTTGAATTTTTCCAGTATCTTTCCAGTATTTTTCCAGTATCCCTCTGTCATGGATTTGCTCCTCCTGGGGAGGCTGACATTACTTCAGAGCACCCTGAGGGCTTCCTCGAGTCTCCAATTGTACTCTTTGTGTTTCACTTACCTTGTACTACCCCTGCATCTCAGCTCTTCTAAACTTGTATACTCTTCCTGTTAAATACCCGGTTTCTTGTAATATTGTCACTCGGTACATCAATGGGAGTTTTATAATTTAGCCTCCCATTACCCTTATACCTCAAGAAGTATAGGAGTCAAATGTGAATTTTTGCTAATGATAATTGGTTAATTGTTCAGATTACTTATGATTATACAACAGATAATATAATGCCTTTGGCATCTGACTCATGCTATGAGTCCTATGTTTTACAAGGATGATCTATTAAGGACAAAAGACTGGTTTTATGAGTTTTGATTAGTTAGAGGATATTGGCCAGTTGATATACAAGGGTCAGCTGATGGATTTCACGTAATAACTCGCTATGAGTCATAAAGGTTGCATGATACAATGTCAGAAGTCACCAGGGATAGGGTTGTGGGATGATGCCTATATTAGGGACGGTTCTCTGTCCAGGAGATAGAATCTTCATGCAATCATCTAACTACTGTTCTCTACAAAATGTTGTACGATGATTAACTTTTCTCTCTTGACACATAGTCTGATTCTCATACCACCTAAGAGCCAACAATCAGCTGCTATGTACTGGAGAAACCAGAGGCCGAATTCTCCGAATATTGTGATTCTCACAGATCATGGATTCGTGATATGATACTATTGAGCTAGTTCCTGTCCAAGACATGTAAGCTCGTTTTACACTATTTGATTAAATAGTCCCTGGCATCTCTTTAGTGCAGAAAAATGACCATCACCTATAAAGTATGTGTCATTATTTCCTGTTGCAATATTCATCAACAGTCTGGATTGGTACAGGTTTCTCACACTTATTTCTCCCTACTTCATTTTCTTTCTACTAGTACATTTGTGACATCTTGAGAACAGATTTGCAAACGAAAGCAATAATTACTTGGGCAAAACAATGGGAAATTCTTTTCACAATCTTGAGGCAAGGGCCAGCCCCGCTTGTTAAGTATTTCAAATAGTGGTTTGTTGTTATTTTACAGCAGAACTGCAACCAGAGCATGAGAGGCGGTCAGTTGCAAATCACAATCTTTGCCAAACAGCTATTATATAAACAATTGAAAGATCAAACTTCATTGAGTCAGGGTTGAATAACCTTCCTACAGTGAAAATAAGATCCCGAATATGGGCTCCAACACTGGCTTATTCTACAGTAGTCTTGGTATTACAAAGACAAATTCACTTCCAATGGGAATAGACTAGTCACTATTCATAATTTGGAGCGACTAGGTCTATAATTACTTTAAGAAATTAGACTGCTTACTTTGGTGATGTTAGAACTGAATTGTATCTCCTTGACAAAGGATATAAGTACTACTTTCAAGCTCTCAAGCCTTATACTGAATGTGGTAGAAGATGGCAAAAGGACTTATAAATAGTATGTCGACATTGCAAGTAATTCAGTTTCATTGGTTACTACTATTGCTAACATATACAACTTAGAGAGAGTATTCCAAACCTGCCAGTCTGTCCGACTTTGCGTGCCACCGGACTGACCCTGGCTCCTTCAGTGACGGCTGGGCCAGACTGTGGGAAACCGGCTTTCCAAAAAACCAGCCAGGCCAGGCCTGGGTGACCTGCAGGCCTCCGGGTTTCAGCCCTAACTTTAATCCGCAGAACGCTATTTCTATAATAGAGATCACTGTTAGGGTTGATATACGTGACTTCCGGCATTTCATCATTTGTTTATATGATCACTCAGCTCGAAAGTTTACTTTCAGAGGTACCCATTTCCAAGGGCTATCGTGCAGTGTCTGAATAAATACTCTATCGTCAAATACGGGAATATAAGAACTAGATATTAGATCTATGTATGAGCTGGTAACATTGATTGACTTCGAGCTGAACATAAAGCATACACACTGTGTAGTATTTATTGTTCTAACTGTGGTGGCAGCAGGCAGCATCCTGACGATCTTCGCACATATCTATGAATGGCCATATATCTGGCAGTTAATTTATGTAGTTCAATTTAAAATGTCATAAGCGAATAGCTCAGCCAATCAGTTCTGAGTTTTACATGAGGAGTACTTGTTGTCAAGGTATCTAGAGTCTTTATCAGGGCATCTGGTAGCTTTACCAGGGGACCGGCAGGCTTTGCCGGGCAATGTGGCGGCTTTGCATCTCTCAGCTCTCCTCTTGACCCGGCGGTTGCCTGGGCACCTGCCGTCTTTGGCAGCCGTTGATAATTTAAGCCCGACTGACTTTGGCTGCTGAAAACCATTGCAGGACTGACGGGACTGGAGACCCCTAGTTCAGACCATGGTCCAGACTGGTGACTTTGGAACACTGCGTATTGAATTCATCAACTTAGTCAATGTGATAAACAGTAACAAATTGTAGTCATAGGTATGTTCTTCTTTCCGGCTATAAAGTTACTTGACTCATAGTATCTTACATGACTCCAGAATAGCGAGTTATAATTATGTTATGATTGGTTGATTGATTTAATGACGCACAATTGTGCGTTATATGATTTAATAACTCTCATACATTACTTACATTATTAGTCATAGGTTTTATGCATGTGACTCATTTAGGCACATGATTTAGTTTATGTGTTGTACTTGGTTAACAGTATGTTGTACAGTAACTTATACAAGTCATCTGATGGATTTCACATTATGACTTACTTCTGAGTCATAGAATGTATATAACGTGAGGTAAGAAGTCACCAGGGTTACTGTTGTGAGATATCTATATAAGGCAGCTCTTCGGGGCTGAGAGATATGAACTTCACGCAACCATCTAGGTACTTTTCTATACCAAGAAATTTCAATACAATTCTCTTTATCTACGCATTATTGAGTTCTATCAGTTTTCCACCTACTAGCTCTGGTGACCTCTAACTGTTGAGACAGTCACGAGGCCCGGTGATAATATAAATCTATTGTGATAGTTTTATACAACGACAAGACAGTTCCATGCTGCATCATAAGGTAGTTGCACTCTAAAGAGAACAAGACAGTCCCGTGTTATCCGAGAAGATAGTAAAGATTCCAGACATTTCTTATGAAAGGTTGTTACTTGTTGAATATTGATTCACACACCATAAGATTGTTACATATACCTTCAGGCCAGTGTGGAGGCTAAGGGTTATCAAGGCATATAGAAATAGGGAAGCAAGAGCTAGCTCGATAGACCAACCATGCTACTTCACAAGAACCCTTCCTTTTCAACATATATCCTGTTGCCAAGATACACCATAAATGGCTATAGTTAAGGCTCTCTTGGGATGAGTCACTGGGTATTGGTATTGACATGGATAGGGCGATGTGTGGGTGAGAATTCCAGCAAAAGATTTGCTGGCCAAAGTATTCTAGGAAAAGACATTCGTGTATAAGGGGTGAGATGATTGTCAACCAGAAACAAGACCGAAAATTCAGTCTTTGGTCACTATTCCAGTTGGGGGCATTGACGGGGCCCATTTTAGTCTCCAGGCACTCTCCAATCTTAAGTATGCCCAGTCTTGATGCAAACCTGGATAGCACCAAATAATACGAGTATTGAATACTACTTCGTATAGTTATACTAAATAGATCCTTTAGAAATACAGGGTTTCTGTGTGAATTCTCCAGGTCACAAGAAAGAGCCCCACAGTGGTTGTACTCCTCAGGGGTGCCATAGGCAACAGAGGCATTTCCCGTCCATGGTACTTGAGACAGGGTGGCCAAGCACCTGGCAGAGTATGGCAGAAAATCGTCTTCTCTTGTACAACAGGTCTGGAGCTCAGGTTAGAGTAGTGATTTTAATAAAGCTATTCTGGGAGAATGTTGCATGTGAGATTCAACCAATTCTCGAGCTCTGGCACTGCTGCCCCAGCCACAGTTCTAGGTTCATAGTTTCAAGACACGTTGATCTCCTCTCTTGTTGCATTGCTGTGTTTTGGACTCACTTTTACTGATATTGGATACAACATATTTCCAGCAACTGACCCTAATCAAAATCCAAAACTGACCCTTGAAGAGTTATTTACTGACCGGATTCCGCTAGGAAACAACTCCGTAGCTGAACTTGTCTTGCATATCAGGGAACTGCTCGATAAACTCTTCCCTGAAATTGTCCGAATTGGAAACTGCCCCGCATAATCCCCCACCCGCCCTACCCTAAATTCAATATTTACATATAAACTTACATCTTTCAACTTTCAGGTATCTATCATGATCTCGGCAACACCATTTACAAAAACCTTCTTCTGCGGTAATTCTTTCCTTTCCCTTTTCTTCATGTATCCCTTTTGATACTTAATCTCTTCCTTTTACCTAGCTCATTTTGTGTTTTTCCTCGGACAAAACCATCTTCCCTTGCATGCCCAGACTTCTTGTTTGAGTTCTTTTTTTGTTCTTTTTTTGTTTTGCGTATCTCCTACATCTTCCTAGTGCTTTTTTCCTTACATTTCTCACCAAGGTAAGAGAGATGCTCAAGGCCACACGGTACAGCAAGTACAGTTAGACCCTTCTCCCATTGCCAGAAATGATGTAGGGCACAAGTACAAATTAGACGAGAAGGGGTATTTGCTACATAGTCCAAATGTGTTGCGGACATGAGCAAATGAAGCCTGAACTCGCTAGATCTTGTACCTGAAAAGGGCTCTACAAGGATGAGTGATTCCCAATATCAGTGAGGTAGCTCGGCTGGCAAATCAACCAAGTAGGATAGTTAAAATGCACAATCTCATTACCATAATCTCTACCGCGATACGCCACCACAACGTCACTGAGGGGTTAGGGGACCGGACAGTGGGTACCTCTACAATCATGAGCGCGGCAACTTAGCTTTAGGGGGAAATGCAGCAACTGATATGTTTGGCCATGGATTTGGGAACTCGGGCAAGGGGGGAGTGGTGATCTAAATTGTACTTTAATGTGGACTATGATGAAATGGTGGAGCAGGTTAGGGAAAAATGAAAGGGTGGTATCTTAACAAGCATACATATTGTGTCTGATTGTGTACCTTTCTGATAGGGGTATGTATGAAGGCTGTGAGGTTACTAATATGGAAAGTGGGGGATAACAGTTATCTATCTTGGTGATACATCACACGGGTTGGATTGAAGGCACTTATTAGACATCGTCGCCAAGCCTACAACAAGTTGCATCAGAGAGAAACCCATTCGTTGCAGAACCAGCCTGACGGAGAGCCCCTATATATCCTCACACACCTATAACCTCTCTCCTGGACAGTCAAGAAAGCCACAACTACCACCTGCACCAGCCCACTCCCATTTCACATTCACCTTCATCCCAGCAGATACTATACATCCTAGTAAATCTCAAGATCCATAGTTCCTAAGCACATGTGCCGATGAAATGACAATTATTATTTTTTGCACCCAAACATATAACATTACCTTCTACCAACACCCACATCTAGAAATGCTTCAAATAATGCTTATATCTTTGCCTAACCATTGTCACCTCCACTGCGACTTTAGCTGTGCCGGACACCCACCCATCGGATTAATTTACCCCATGGGAACAAATCCATCACACAAGTCCCCAAAGTTGACCATACACATTGCAATGCCGATTTTACTTATGAAGTTATACTTGGGCAAAAAACAAAACTAAATCAAACCTGCAGTTCCCCCTCTTCCACTTCAATGGCCTACTCCTAGTAATCCTCCTATAAAGCTGTACATGCACATTCGTCGCCTAGACAGTCCCTGGAAGGGTTGATTTGAGGAAGGATAACAATCTCTCTGTTCTCTTCTCCTTCCTTTTCTCTTCTCCTCCTCCAGCTCCTTCATCTGACCTTGTTTGCCTACTACCGCTTTGGTATGTTCTGGAAGTCCTGTATCAGGTAGCAACTCTCGCCGTACGTTGGTATCTGCTGTATGATTATGGCTTTGAGTGGATGGATTTCTGTTGTGCTGCGCGAATGGGCATGGGTGAATAGGAATAATTGGAAGGGGGGATGGTGGTTCTAGGTTGTTACATTCGTTTCTTAAGAGTGCGAGCATGATTATTATTTTTTGTGAAATAAATAAGGTAAGGGGTGTGCTACAGCATTCGCGAGGGTTTCTTTTGGTGTTTTGATTCACCCGGGAGGGGACTGCTGGAATTACAGTTGAGGGTTGCGAGATGGGAAATGGAGCCTAAGGATCGTGACTATTTTTCTACTTGCACTGATTATTCAACACTTCGCCAAGAATCCAAAATTGTAGGACTTCCTGACCAACTGTACTCTAGTATCAAGTAACAATATTACATACAGCGCCCCGGGGTATCCATCACAGAATCACCGTGGCCCATCAAACAAACTCAAACGTGTCACCTTTATCCGTGCACATAACCCTGACCCTCTTGCTACCAACGAGCCTCTCCAGGTTCATAGCATCCCGCTTGGAGTATATCACACGCACCTTCGGCTGCTCCGTAACGCCCCCGTCGCCAATGCTTCGCCCAATAAACCCACCCGCGATCTCGCGGTAGAAGAGAGAGCTAGCCATCAGCCCGTAGAATACCATGCTGGCGGCTCCGCGGATGTCGTAGCGGCGGAAGTGGTACGCTCGCCCACTGTAAAGGGGACCCGGCTGACGGCCGGTGAAGAGATGTGACTCTGCGCGCGCGACCGAGGCGACGGACGTTTCCTCCGAGACGGCACCGATGGAGATAAGGGTGTTGTGGAGGTCGTTCCGCATTCGGACAAAGTCAAAGTAACTCGGGACGAAGGTTAATGTAGTAGGGGAGGTGTTTCGGGGGAGTGAGGGTACCGTACTGTGTCATAATATTATAATATTAATATTATTGAAATAATCGCAGTGGTACTGTAACGGTTCAAAATTGACTTTCTCAACCTGCTTGTTTTCTAGCTTATTTTTGCGATTAACTTTTACTAAATAGATAGTTGGTCACGATCTTGGCGTTGTGAGGTTTTGCGGCATCTATGTATTATAAGTTACGGTATAGTAGGTTTTTGTTTTCTCTCACGCTCTCTCCCTCCACCCGTCACCGTGACGAAGAGCGGCAACCATCGTGAGGAAGGAATATAGCACAACGGAGGAACCGTTTTTGGCTGTGGTTTGAAGAAAGAAAAATTGGACCTGTACCATACGTAGTTAGTCGGACAACCTGCAAGGTTGGACTTTCTTTGCGACCGGAATTTTCTGTCTTTTGTGCAGTTTGCTGGGTTGGTTTTGCGAAGTATCATTGTTTAATGAGCTTGAATTGATCATGACTTGTGTGGTTTCCTTCTCCACTGGAAGGTTCTTTGAAAGTGATAGTTGTTTGCTCGTACTTTTTTCTCCCTTGATGTGAAGTAGATACCGTTTCACCGATATTCTTGTTTTCAGTACTGTACCAAGCCGCCAGTCCGGCCGTGGTTTTAAAAAGCCTACGCTGGTCCAGGCGAAACCACCGGCGGCCGCCAGAGCCCCAAAAGCCCCATCCGGGCCGAAGCAACCGCCACGCCAAACCTCGAACTTATTCCATGCCAAAGCCATGATACCAAGTTATTCAAAATTTCAATTTGGACTGCATGACCTGCAGAAGCCCGGGTAGCCTGCAGATATCTGTCTGTCAACGGCCTGCAGGCTTTTCACGGCGGATCACTCAGAACGGAAAAATAAAACAAGTTGCCTGCGGTGCTACAGATTTCGCTTAAGCCGCATCGATCTCATGAACGGATCAACTACCATCTTGATATTATATCTAAGTTACCTACATTCCCACTGTCCAACCTCTGGTCCCTTTTCGCAATTCTATTAGTGGCCCTTCTACTACTTCTGCTACATTAATATTGGCCGAGATACTTTCTCTCTCTCGCCAATTCTTCACACTAAATTTTCACCCCCTGTGAATTGTGTATATTATAAGAATGCCCATCTTTTCCCCCATAACTGCGGAGATAGAACCAAGGCCAAGATATCCTCCGCAGTCACGAGAGCTTCCAGGGTGGTACTTTCCAGATGTTACTCCCGGATAGCCAGGTTGGGCTGGCGTGCCCCGGGTATGTACTGCCGTGGGTTGCAGCGCCTGGATTGGCGTGCGTCTCTTGTCCTCTAGACAATAAAATATATTGAATTCCAGTGCCCATAAAGTCAGTGCAGGGTCGTGAGTGATAGCGTGTTTCAATATTGACCATGGTACCTTGAACGCCATTTTTTAAGTACCGGGGTTGAGGTCGGAAGACGCTACCACTCATAACCTGAAGCCTGCGGGTGACGCAGGCTGGGCCCGGCGTTGATTTTGGAACGCCGTTTTGCTATAGTCCGGTCGGGTCGTCTTGGAAAGGCCTGGGTCAGTCCGGCCGCGCCTAGAGCCGGGCGGACTAGCTCCTTGGAATCACTGAATAATCGTGAGGTTATACGGATAGGGAAAGCCTAGCGTGATACAAGCGCTGTTGTAGGAACACAACGAAAAAAGTTGAAAAAATCGTTCCGAATACTATAAGCGGGATTGTCTCCCCAAGAGCCGTGCTGTAGGTGTGGTTCTTCACGATTGCCAGCGGAAATTGCCACTTTCGAGGACTATAATCAGGGCTCATGAATCGGAGGTTTTAGAGCTGGGCCGCAGGCGCCGGGTTATGAAGATCCGAGGAGACTTGTGGTTATCTAGGGGGGGTTTTTTTTTTTTACCCTGGTGTGCTTTAGGGAAATGAGGTTTTTCCCAAACACAATGTCTACGCAGTATTTCATGTCTAAGAATTGGGAAAGAGGGCCGTGGTTTGCCATGTAAGAGACGAAAGCCATTCCAACGTTTAGTAGATTTTATTGAAAACCTGAGGGGAGATGATAAAAGATATCTGAACAAAGGATCTCCAACATTTCCGGTACTTCCTCATTTGATTTTTTCGTTGTTTTCCTTCCCCTTGGTTCGTTCTTCTTTGGCCTCCGCACAGTCGCAGAAATCCATTAGCTGCTTCAAGCCTTCAGGCTCCTCGAGCCTCTTCATAGCTGCAAGGCTTGCTTCTATTCTAGCGGCCTTAATACTCGCCCCTGATCCATAGGAGAAAATTTCCCTGTGCACTACTATGGCTGTGAGGATATAGGTCATATTTCCAGTCCCGCACTGTTGACTCTCAAATCCCCAGGATCTGCATTGGAGATCTGCTATGCGTCTGGATATGTAGGTGGTTGGGTGCTGACCGGCAAAGTCTGGTTTGTGTTAGCTCTCTCTAGGTGTTGGGGGAGGAGGGATGGATGACTTACTATCAAATACAGTCATATCCACAAAGTACGGAAGAATGAAGGTATTGATCAAGCCTTCAACAATGCCATATTGAAATCCGGAATCCACAAACACAGCACCTATAAATGCTTCTAGAACATCTGACAAGGCTTCTATGGGATCGGTCAGTATACTCCCACAATGTTTGTCGAAAATTGAAATGTGCCGAACTTACTTGGAGGGGGTTTTAGAGAGGTCCAAAAGTCCACAGCTCCATTAGAATTAGCCTTTGCTTCTTCAATGTCAACTTCGTAATCTCGAATCGCGTGGTCCAAGCTAGCTCCCATTCTTCTCAATTTCCGGTGAAATCCCATTTCCACTGAAACCATTCCAAGGAATTTATTTGACACCATCGCCATCTATATTTCTTGTCAATATCATAGGTCGCAGGTGTAAGGTTTCTACCATGACACGGACCTTATGCTCTGTCAACCATTGGGGATCTGCGTGAGGGTATTTTTGAAAAATGTAACGCACACAGATAAGATCTAGTATTGCGTCTCCTATGACCTGTTAGAACAAATTCGCTTTGCTGTTTCGGTATCCCACTTACCCAAGAACTCTAACCTCTGATAACTCGGAATCCTGTCCCAACTGAGTGGGAGAGAGGGATGTGTGAAAGCCGATACTAGAAGACGTGGGTGCTTGAATTTGTATTTGACCAACTCTTCAATATCTTCAGCGAGCCTTATGTGGGCTGGAGATGACTCGAGAAGCTGGTATGCAGGTCTTGTGTAATTATCACAGTAATCGGCCCACACTTTCTGGGTGTGTTCTGGAGTTCCTAGAATTGCGGTTACCATCTGGGTAGCCCCATCAAGCCCTTTATCAATCAAAGCAGCCCCAATCAAAGCCTCACACACATCCGCTATTGGTGAGTTCATCAGCGCGTGCCCAGGGGTGAGTCAGAAGGGAAGGAATACAGATCGACTTATCGGCCAAGCGGTGAGAAACAGCATTCTTAGAGGCGTTATGTTGGGTGGCGCCCTTCCCTACGAGCAGCTTCATGTCGGGATACCAACTGCGGCGTGAAAATCCTGTGGTTTGAATATATTCCGGGATATTCATCTCTATGGCTTTAGAGAAGAGATATTTGTTACAGATGAGGACCATTCGTTTCACGTGAAGCTCGAATTCGTCATCACCATGGTGGCTTATATAAAGACCTAACGAAGTTGCCTGGTTTTAAGAAATTTAACAAAATTCTCGGCTTTGGAACGTGAAAGGGCCCTACCAATTTCAGAAAGCAATCTCCTAGAAATTCCAATCGTTCGTAATTGTTTCCCATCCCTTTTTGAAATGATACCTGGGCTGAACCGTGTTCGTGCGTGTTGTCGGAATCCTTTGTGATGGCTTCCAGGGCCACCCCTACATCTATCTCCATCCCTAAACGGCCACAAACTTCCCATGCATGGAGATAACTATCGATTCGAGTGATGAAAGAGGGGAATATCATAGCCATGTGAATGACCTTGCTCGGGATCTGTTCAGATATTAGTGGTTCTGTATAGTCATGCAAATTAACAAGGTAGGGAAATATACAGCAGATACAGAAAATGCCGAGGGAGATATCACTGCTCGGTTATCAGCAGCCACCCATTTGCTGTCAGGGGCGCTCAAATAGCTGAGACGATGTAAGAGACGTTCTGCGATGAAAACAGGCTCCGATTCTGGAACCTTCCACTTCACCCCTGACCACTTCCGTTTACACGTAGCATTATAACTATAGTCCTGTATGTCTATTATACCAGGAGGGCACTCGTAACTGGTAGGATAAGGGTCCGTTGACTGAAGGGTTGGGTGGTGGTCAAGTATTATAAACCTCCGGGACTTCTGCCTCCGATCAATGAGAAAGCGGCCAATAAAGTTCTCAACGGGGTAATTATCGCCCCAGAGGATGTCAGCTCCTGAAGATACCTCTTCAAGGAGCTTCCAATCAAGAGCGTCCTCAGGAAGACTATCTTCGGCGAAGTTTGAACCCTTAATGGGGGCGATCCAGTAAGGCACCGTATCGAGAGTCAGCTCGAAGATTTTATTAAAGAGGTCTAGGAATAGGCGATGGGTAAATTGGCAAAGCTTCTTTAATGTGTCAGGGGACGCCGGTAAGCTCTTCGAAAGTTGCGATACAATAAGCTCCGACTCCGCTCCCTTGTCTGAGTAAACGGTGAAAGCAGGGATTGGAGGTAGCTTATTCCGAGTGATCAAGCAGATTGGCTGGATTTCACGGGCCATACCAGCAGGGTTAGATAGCAAGAGTATATTAAACCAGAGTTCAAGGAGCGGTGTATCGATTTTCCAAAAATCTGGCTTAGTCCTTCTTTGATAAACGTTGGAGTTATAAATATCCAACGCTAGATGGGCATTGGCCATCTTGGGTTGCCTTTTGGATCGGGATTTAGGCATGAGGTTTTCATCTAATCCGCCTTTCCTTCTCAGTTCTAGGCAGGCCGTGAAGGAGGCAGATCGCTTTGCAGCCATTTTAGTGGGCATTGGAGCACCCTCGATATGCTGTACTGCAGACAGAGTTGGGAGTGTAACTTCGCTGACGAAGCCCTCAGGATCATATCTAATGGTGTATAGCGGTCGTAGAAGCTCATTGTCTTCTCGTGGCTGATAAACTGTTACTAAGGGTAGTGAGAACGGATCTGTTGGTAAGGGTCACAAACCAATCGCTGAGCATAACGAGATAGGATTGTCATGGAAGAAGCCATTGTCAATTTTGCGCCCGTGCCTGGCTCGATATGGTACAATTCTTCGGGGTTTTCCATTTCAGAGGGCTCTTCTGGCCCGGTAGGATCCAAAATCCGGTCCGCGGGAAGACTGCTACAAAAGTCTCTCATGATTTTCTAATACCTATTAGGATGGTCTGCAGTTTCGGGATTGGCCGGAGATATCTACCTCTGAGTTCCGCACTTCGTTCAGCATTTCCAGATGGCCGCGGTTTCCGCTCTCGAGCATATGAATGTACTGTACCCATTTAGCTGCGTCATAAGGGATCCAGAGACAGATATATTGTACCTTGGAAACAGAACTTCGGGCTCGCCCTCTAGACTGGACATACTGAATCATAGTGCGGTATAAGTCGAACCTATTTCAATGAGCACTTGAACCCCAAATGCAATGGGAAATATGCCAGTAGCAAACCTAATGACTAAGCTGCAATCGGGAATGTCTAGGCCTTCTTCCGCAACCGAGGTAGCTATTAAGCAGTTCAGTTTGCCTTGCCGGAATTTACTTAGGGTTACCATCTGCTCTCTAAAGCTCAAGTTCGTATCCGCAACTCCGGTGCGAGAAAAAGAGCCGATTAGTATCCCAATTTGCATGTGCTCGATTTCAAGATTCTTGAACAACTCAGCCAATACGGTAGCTGTGTATCTGCGGGAAACAAAGATAATGCACTTATCTTTTGTCTTCGCACTATAGATTTCTTTCAAGTAAGCGTGAAGGAGCAAGGTCTTCGTACTTAAGTAATTCGCATTGGCGGAGGGTGGCGGAGTTTCGTGCTTGAATACAATATCTGCTGCTTCTTGCAGGTATAAAATCTCCTTTTCAATCCTCGCAATGCTCTCCATGTCTGGTTGTGCCTCCAATTTCCTCTCTGTTCTACGTTCGAGCTTCCGTGCTTGTGTCTCACTAAGTGCAAATTTCCATACAACATCTGCACACCATGGCCCGAGTTCGGAGGCCGCTATTTCGGCGAACGAAAAGACCTTGGAGAAGCAATCTAACTCTCCATAAGCTTTATGAAGTTTTTGACAGAGGTCTGTTTTAAACTTGGGCTTTAGCCTTGGATAGGCTGCGACTGCTTCTTCTGGGCGACTGATAGAACCTTGAAGCAGTGCCAAATCACTAGTAGTAGCAATCTGGCTGTCCAAAAGTTTCTCCAGGTCCCTGTCAGATTTCAGATTTAGCTGATACAATTATATCATGTTACTTTGGGTAGGGGTACGTACGCTGCGGCGTGTGCTGCGTCTGCGCGGGAACCAACAGGAGAGGCTGTCATTCCAAAGATTTTAGGTCGAGTGTTTTCCGGCTCAGCGAGGTAGAAATCCTTTATAATTCGGGCATAGGAATGCTTTTTTTTTGCATGGTGAGCCTCATCGAAGCATAAAAGATTGATGTCTTGCATTTTGATGAAAGCGTGAACAAGACAGCCATAGAGGATATCAGCTGTCATTACGATCACCTAATAAATGGGAGCGAGTGAGCGTGTCAGCAATTGTCTCCCTACATAAAATCTATCGAAGTGGTACCTGTTGCTTCCCAAGGACATCATCCCATGTTTCCCTCTTCCAATCGCCTGCCCCCATATTACCGCAGTATTCACCTATTCTCGCGTCAATATTACAGCGTAGTACGGCGGCTTGTTGGAAGACTAAGGTGACACTGTGAACCAAGAAAAAGCTGACTCGAGGGCGATTGCCAGCCGCCTGCAATTCCAATTCTTTCTCAATGACGTGACGAATTAGTAGGCAAGCAATAAGTGTTTTTCCAGATCCTGTTACCAATTGGGGGTGTTAATAGCCGTTGAGGTATTGTAAGCTAGGTTTCTAGGAACCCACCAGTATCAAGAACAGCGATCGTGTTTTTGGTCTTTGCGATCTCGAATAGTTCTAGTTGGTACTCTCTTGGATCGCTAATGATTTTCTCGCCCCTCGACGCTATGGATTTTGTGCTCATTCTCTCCTCACTAACCTCCTCTTGGTCCAAGGTGTATTGGAGATTTATTTCTTTGGACTTCTCATCGGCCCTATTAATATAATTAGAATTGAGTCCTAGAATTTTTCCAGAGGGAAGCTCTACCACTTTGAAAAATCACCTCGACGTTGGAGACGACGTTTAGATGTACGATCATTCGATTTTTTAGGCTCCGGAACCGGTTCAAGAGTGGATTCTGTTTCACTAATGTCGCTTGTGTCGGCACCCCCCTGTTCCTGTTTGAATTTTCCTGAATTCTCAGCGCTCCTCTGAACTGTCTTTTCGATAGAACCTGGAGAATTGGTGGGGATTGAGGAGCTTAAAGCAGCGCTTTCGGGGGTAATATCTATAAGGTCGCTTTCGCTGCTGAACTCCCTTCCTCTACGGTCGATGTCCGCGGGAGGCTTTGGCAAAATCTGATTTGTGTCTGAGCAGAGTGAGATCGAGTGATCCATCGCGTTAGGTGTATCCCCACAAAGAAATGTGTCATGTATTGGGATAAGTAATTCGAGATCCTTCATGTATCGGTTACCATTTTCCCGGGATTGCTCTTGGGCAGTAGGAGGACCTAAATCAAGAAGAAGCAGGTCCTCTGATTCTGCTGGAAAAGATATCTCTTTCGCAGAGATGTCCTGATTTTCTGGTGGTGGCGGATGGAGAATTAGAGACATGTTGGCTTTGGAGGCTTGCTCTCTGATCGCTTTCTCTTTTTGGTGAGTCGTCAATGGCGTATTTGGTGGGAACCCTAAGGTGAACCGAGGCCAATCATCTGCATCCGATGTACCCTGGAGGGTGATATTCATGGCAGCTTGGTGTTTGGATGGGAAAAGACCAATGACTTTGGAAAAGGAGATTTCAAGTGTCGAGTGATTTTTAATCAATCGGTAATGCTAGGAAATGATAGCAGATAGCAGAGAGCTGAATGTGTGTGAGTGTGGCGATGAGGGTGTTGGCGCTTATGGCAAGATAAGGGGGAGTGAAGGAAGCGTGAGTTTTTTGAGAGAGGGAAGGTCATAGCCTTGGAAGGGGGGCATGAGAAAACAACAGAAACAGCCAGAGAAAACCTTCGTTCTCTGCCCTAAGCCGATTACCCCCGTTGTATGTTTAAAGATGTCACGGACTGCAGGGGCACGAACTCAGAGTCGGGGTTTTGGCTTTAGATTTGCTATGATATCATCTCTTGAGAGGTGGTGGCTCGCGCTTAATTTCTTAGCCCGTTTAGTAGAAAATTAATGGAAGAAGTGGCGACCTTTCCCTTGTGAGATGGTTTGACCCGTAGAAAAGGTTGTTGCCAATGTCAACCAGTGGTTGCTCCGTGGAGGGATTTCAAACAAAATTATTCTATGATATTATTATCATAATAATATATTGTCCGTTAATAAAATTATTCTATGATATTATTATCATAATAATAAATTGTCGGTTAACAAAATTAACCGTACACAAAGGATCCATGGCAAGGCAACTCTTCTCGCGACTTTGCATTTCCAACACTACCTAAAGATATTCTTCTGGATCAAATATTAATTCTTACTATGTATTCTACTGTGTTTACATTTTATGTCTTTTTTTTTTTTTGATTTTCATGATGGTGGGGTATCACCAGTGGAGTTTTTCCTGTTCGTTGATGCACTGTTAATTTTGTTAAGGCACCATATTATTATCATAAAGTTTTCATCTAATATTTCTACATGGCAACCATCTTGTTGCAATCACTTTGAAATGGAATGGTCGATACATATTGTGCCAAACAGCTGTTTTGTTTACTCCATTTCAAAATGGCAGGAAATGGTCGTCTGTATGGGCCAACGGAACGGAACCATTCCATCCAAACAGGCTCCTAGTGTTTAGGAGCTTTTCTTCTTTCTCTTTCCGGGAGGGTCGCGAAGGGCCTGCCGCTAAAATTTAATCATCTGGGGGGACGCGTTTCACCGCGACAAGCTTACGCGGTCACCTGCTGATAAGCACGTTTGCCAAGATCTGCAGATTAGATTGAAACTGGATAATCCCCGCCGTGGAGCCTCATCTCATCTCAACCAACAACCAACTCCTCGTTTGGGTACAGCCTCTCCCCTACATCTAAGTTTCACCAAACGTTCACAACTCCGAACGATCAGATTAATCATGAGCGGGAATCAGGAATCTCTTCGCTCTCTCTACGATTCTGGGGAGCGCCTTCGGAAAGAGATTGAGGATTCATACGATTACAATAGTCCGGCTTACCAGCAGAGATTGCAGACCGCTATCCGAACATTCCGGGAATGCGAAAACCTTGTTGATCAAATATCGCTATTCAGCGTGAATGAGTCATTGGAAGATGTTGTGTCGTCGGAGATAAGGTAAGAGCTGCCAAATCTTACGAATAAAGACTGACGGTGTGAAGGTATATGCTCGTAGGCTATCGCTTAGCCGATCTCACTTCCAAACAGCAGTCGCCGGATCGCGCTTCTATATTGAAACTGTCCAAGTCCCTTTACACGAAATTTTTAAACCTATGCGACGCTTATGACCTACTGTCAAATTATGATAGAAGCATACTACAGCCGGCTGATCCAGGAGCATTCAAAGTCTCTTCGACCCCTATTGACGCAGCGGCAAGGAGGAATCAAAAGGTTGCTAAATTTAAACTAGAAAAAGAATTGAAAGCCAAGATAGATGTTAGTACTTCTTTCCGCATGAACTGTTTGAGATGTTAACATATTCGTAGGCACTTGCACAGAATCCTCACTTATTGGATGAAGCTGAATTACGGAAGCTTCAGACTGCGTCATTATCATTCGCAATAATGAAGAGCATTCAACAACTTGAGATGATAGAGCTTGAGCTTGATATCCTCAGCAAAGCTCCCGAGCCCGATGAGAACCCAGTTGCGCACCTAACCCAAGATGAACGAAGTAGAGACCGCCGGGGCTCGGGGGACGGCTACAACGACAAGTTGGACAACATTCCATCAACCATCAAAGGCGGGCCACTTTTGTCTCAAGATGGAAAGCCTTTGCGCCCCTTCACGCTCTTGGATAGTCGAGAGCGACTAAAACAGGGTATCTTTAAATCAGGGCATAATCTTCCAACTATGACCATTGATGAATACCTTGAGGAAGAAAGAAAGCGAGGTGGTATCATTGAGGGCGGAGGGTAACAGGTGCCACATATTTCTGTACTGAATACTTGTAACTAATAGGAATATAGTGAGAAATCGGGAATCAAAATAGAGCCCGACGAAGATAACCACGAAAAGGCCGATGAAGAAACTATGAAAGCGAGGGAATGGGATGAGTTTAAGGAAACTAACCCGAGGTTTGTGGACTCTTTCTTGGGTGTTGTGAATTTTGCGCCTGATTGGTCTCTAGGGGGTCGGGGAATACTATCAACAGGGGTTAAGAATTTAGTATTATGAATCTGAGTATTTAATTGGATATATCAATACCATGAATAAGCCCAATTCTGCTCTTGGTTGTACTCGAATGCTTGCCTTGCTTTAAAATTTAACAAAATTCGGGTGTGCCTTAAGCATCAGTGACAACTTAACGGTACTAGATGCACCATTGATTCATCAAGTGAGAAGAATTCTATTTCTCTTCTGCCCCCCAGGTCACCCAGGCAGTAGGATGTCACGTAGACCGCAGAAATTGTGACGAAAGCCTGGGGGGATTTATCACGCACCGTGACTAGGCCTTCTCATGTCACACAGCGTTGGTAAACGTGAGCTGGGCTCCCCTCCCCCTCTCACCCTTCCCCCCCCACCCCACTCTGGACCACCCATCAGAGAGCCCTTTCCCCTTCCCTCTAACCCCACCCCACCATAATCCTCATCCCCACCCCCATCACCTCCTATCACTCTTGACAATAAAATCTACAGTCGCACTTTCTAGAGCAATTGTTTCATTCTAGAAAAATTTATCAGAGGCTTTCGTTTGCCAATTACTGAATTTACCTGTGAGCATCCTTCACCTCAAAATAACCCTCTACTATTTTAGTCTGCGACTTGCATCACAGGAGCCGCTGCAAACTCACTGCTTCCCTCCCCTGTCCTCTCCACCCCTCCAACTTCCAGCTTCCATCTTCCGTTCACTCCCCTCTTCTGCTACACCTCTTTCTCACTTATACCTCTAGCCAACTTTCACCACTACAAGGGAAAATGTCCTGGAATTCTGCACTCCCGGTTACTCCTCACATGAGGCACATCAAGCATTCGCCTCGCTCCCTATCTGCCATTATAGGAGAAAATCCACTTGAGTCTAGTAGCGAAGATGAGGTTGACCAGCCGTCCACTCCCCAAAATGTGGGACTACCAAGAGGTAAGTTTCAAATAATCCCCATTCTTATTTCCGACACGATAGATTTAGTTCTTCCCTCGACAATTGTGAGGCTCAGTATTTGATATTTTCTTTAAATTTGTTCTTCATCATTTGCGATCCTTAGGATATGGTTCGCTCGCCTATACCCTATATTTTCTTTTCTTTTACCTACACCCTCCCTTTTCTACACCACTTCTGGGAAAGCCACAATACCCTCTGTGGTTAGGCTTTGGACCCACGATTTTTTATGACCGTAAAAAATGAGACACATTGCCCACTTTCATTGCTTCCCTCCCTTTAGGCCTCGGCCTATTGGAGATTGTCATAGATCTAGGGCCCAGGGTGGAGGCGGGCTGGAGAACGATCGTCTTAATTATTGCAGAATTGGCTAATACTTAATGAGACAGGAACCAACTTGAGACCCCGTGGGAAGACAATGTCTAGCCTTGAAGATGGCGACGGCGCCTTGCCATCCTTTCTAGACCCTATGCCACTTAACCTAGACGGCGAGAGCGGCGGACAATTTTCGAAACTCCCTTTCAATCAATCGCAGGAGGTTGAGATTAAGGATTCCGAATCTGATGGCGACACAGAGTTCTTCGTTCCCCATGAAGACAGCCCTATTACTGCGCTAGTCGAAGACAACCTTCAAATAGCTCAAGCAAATATAAAATTTGAAGAGCTAGAAGAGGGGATTGAAATAGGCCCCGAGGATTTGGCCGCGCGCGGATTACCCTCAGCATGTGTTTTTGTGGCAAAGTAAGTGGTAACTTCAACTGGACTTATGAATCTTGCCTTCCTAACAATATAATAGTCTAGCTACTACTCATACAGATGCGGGACTGATGAGGAGTCTCCAAGCCCATTTTTCCAGGTACGGTAGACTTCACGTCAAAATCCGTCGTGACAGTAAGGGAAACCCTTATAGTTTCTGCCAATTTGAGGTATTATAATGTCTCCCGGTATTTAGGTGGATCAGGCTGACCTACATTTAGACCGACGAAGCTGCCAGAAGAGCCATCAGGGAAGGGAGGGCTAGAATTATTGACTCATCTGGCCGGCCAATACGCTGCGAACCCGCAAAGGTCAACAGAACCCTCGTACTGAGCAAAAGCGATAATAGCCTCTTCCACCGCCACGAGGTGGTCGACATGCTGCAAGGATTTGGCCCGTTGGAGTCTGTCGAATTTTCTAATAGCTCCTCAGCCACGCCGTTATTTGGTCTGACATCCGGAAATAAGTGCTATGTTAGATTCCAGTTCCGCCAGGACGCAGTTGATAGTTTTCAGGTATGAGCGACCTGTGTTTTTCCATGTTCATTATTGGGGCCTAACATTAGTTTTCAATTCTAGTCTTTGCGTCTCAATAGCCAATGGATCTCCGATTGGACAAGCAATTTTTCTGCTCAAGAACTGGGCACGGCACTACGTTGTGACCAGCTCATTGAGGTTGACACCGTCTCAATATTTGTTGGAAAGCTTAACCCCCAGGTAACGGATAGCGAGCTCAGAGCACGTTTTTCGGTACATGGGAGGATCGTTGATTGCAATATAGTCAAAAAGCATAGTAAGCAGGGCAGGTCTGAAAATATTCGGGGGTTCGTAACTAACTGGGTTAGGTCTAGGCATTAATGCGTTCGCATTCATACGATATGAGACACAGGAAATGGCCAATCTCGCCCTAGTGGCTGAGGTAAACTTCCTTTTCCAGATACTGGAGAGTAGTCTTCCCTCTGGCTAACAGCGATCAGAATGGGTCAGAGTTCATGGGTAAAAAACTCCATGTCCAGAAGAGAGAGATATACAAGAGACCACCAGTTATCGGGATACCAGCTGGGCACCGCAGTCAACGGGAGACCGGTCTTGCCACTCAGACTGTTACAGAGCTGGGGGTTCCCGACGCGACTCCCCAATATCTACCGGTCCAGCAATATCAGGTCCAGTCCCTTCCTGTGGCTCCGGCTCTGCACTCTTATAACAACGTTCGTATGGATAAGATGGATTCAGAACGTCGCTTCCCCATCCTCAACCCTGTGATCCCTGTTGTTCCGCCATTTCATTTCATGGATTACCACAATCATGTAAGTTCACCCCGTCAAGGTAAGCCCCCAGAACTGACCAGAAGTAATAGTATGGTTCAAATGTGATGGCTTCTCGCTATCCCGGAAACCTCCCCGTGGCGCCGCAAACCTATGCACTCAATCCCCCAACTGGGTATTCGTTCCCCCCATACACGCCCTTTATCCCACAATATCATATTCCGGGTCAAGGCTACAATTTTTCACACCAGGGATTCTCTGGTGCCAATGAGGCACATGGGGGTTGGGGAACTATTAAACAACAGAAGATGTCTGCTGGGAACGCTGCAACCATCTTAGAGCCTGTTTCTCCCGGTGCCAAAGTCAGTACCTTAAAGATGGAGAACCTTACCGACCTTAGCTTCGATGAGACTTCCAACGCACAATCGCTCTTGCCTAACGGGTATCCTCCTCAACATCTAGAGCCCGGGCAGAGCCACTACGGCTATTACTCTGGGCCGTTTCCCTCGCCTCACTTCTCTAGTGTGTACCCTCTTGTCCCTCCGACCCCCGCCCTCGTGGACGTGCGCGGGAATAATGCCATACCCATTGCGTACGATCCTGCTATCCTTCAGTATGTTGGCCCTGGGTATGCGCCCTATGCTAGCCCCTTTCCCCAACAACAATATTCTGCAGCTAGGGAGAACGATGGTTAGATTTGTTAGATGGAGTGAGTGGGTTTCTCCCCTTGTGAAGTGAGCTCTATAGCTAACCCAAATTTTGGAATATTGGTGGGCAGTTGAAGTCGTTTGAGCTAATCTGAAGGCGGATGTTCGGTGATACATTTCAATTGTAGCAGGTTTTTCACACTCCATTTCTTGTGCGGGTTTTCTTTCTTTCGTTCTGATCTCTATCTTTCTTTCTTGTTGACAATTTTCAGTGAGTATCTATGTTTTTGTATTTCTTACTCATGGAATCATGCTGGTACATTCCACCAAGTTTTGTTTTTTTTCCTTTTGAATCTCCTTCCCCTTTTTGAAGCTGCTTGAGTTTGCAAATGCTATATTCATTTTTTTTCTTCTTTCCATTTTTACATCTCGTTTGCTTTTTTCCTTCAATTTTTCAAAATATCCGTTCTTACCAACAACATGCATGCTACTTTTTCTCACAATTTCATCATACCATACTTCGAGAGGTCTACATTTTTTTTCTTTCTTTCCTTCTTTACCGCACAATACATGTCACGAGGTTCTTTTGGTCTTGGGATAGTTCGCGATATGGTAGTCAATAAATTACGGTGGTTTGCTGTCACGGTTGGGAAGTTTTGATATATCATAGTCAGGAAGGGGTCGAGGTGGGCACGGCACGGCACGGTATCATACAAATATCTAGATTGGTAATTAGGAAAAATTCATGGAAAGGGCGAGGATCGTGACGATAAAGAGTGAATGAAGCAAACAGATTATTCCATCGCATTTTGTTAGCTTCGTGGTTCCGCTCTACCGGAAAATGAATTTATCGGAGCTGGATACCGTAAAAACACCGAAGTAATAATTGGGCATCACGCTAAGACGTTGGAGCTGCCTCTCCTAGTAAAGTCATCTTCTTCTCGGTGTGATTTCCCCCCCCTAATCCAAAGGGGAAATTCTGGACGTCCTAGAGCCATGCCCAATTTATTCCAGTTTTTAGGGTTACAGACTGCGGTGGGGACGTTGCGGCAGAAGCATAATTAGGGGGGGCGTCGGGCTCTCTTAGCACACACATGCCAAGACGGCATCACCGGCGATACGTAAAGTATTGGGATAAATTGGCGCCAGGATGTCCCAGCATACTCGAGTACGGTATAGTACACCTAGGCAGCCGAGCAATGGCGCCAGGTCATCCGAATACTTTCTGAATCGCCAAGCAGCCCGGCCGTGATTAAAAAACCAGAGCGGCTCAGATACCGCATATTCTGGGGAGGAACCGGAATACTTGCACAGTGCTCGGTATCATAATACGAAGTTATGCAACGGTTATCTAAGGTTAGCTGACCTAATATATGATACCGCCGTCTGTTCCGGTTAATAGGTTCCTGCCCTCGCACGGTATGATATTATGATAGCAAGAGCAAAGAAGGGATGGTGAATAATTGCCACCCTCTAGAGGGAACTGGACTGCCAAAGGAGATGTAACTCTGGGCTTGGGCGCGATTATATGAATGATTATTGCTTCTTAAAGCAATTTCTCCTCCACCAACGCCTTCTCCCCCCAGTTAACATATTATCATGTCCCACAATCCCCATCCACCGCAAGGTTTTTTTTGATTTTTTTTTGATAGCTATCTCTTTAATGTTATATTCCCTGGCTGAAAGATTAGTAAAGAAGTAGAGGTGTCTTCGCTGATGATATCAGGAGATCTGACCTTAGGCTTGATCTGCCAGCTAGGTCTGAGTGAAAAGTCTTGGCAGATGTTGGATTAAGCCTCACACAACCCCGATCCCAGTATAGTAGATTCGCGAGGCGCGGACTCCCGGTGTGGTACCGGGGCGAAGTCGCGGAATCCATTATGATACAGTTTTTACTGGGGGCACGACGAGACTGGGCGGGTGACGAAGAGGGGTATGATACTTCATAGGGGAAAGTGGATTCGCCAAGGTTAGGGTTTACAAAAGATTGCTCGTATCATAATATGATAATAATAATAATATTATTATCATAATTAATCCCTGTTCGCCACCTTTACGATGTGCAGTTGCACCAAACATCCTCAAAGAGATCAGCTCCCATTCCTGTGGTAGCGTCTAAACCATGTCGTCTTATTTCCCAGACTATTAATCTACTCCGTATGATACTAGCAAAATTCAAGTTATGATATAGCTAAATACCGTAATAACTCTTGTAATTCGCTGTCTCCTGCTCGTCTCCAATCGCAAGAGTTTTTACGGTATTCTCTAGCTAAAGTAACATGGCCACGTATCAAACATAAGACCGATGTGTTGGAGTTATGGGAATTTTAGGAACGCCGGAGAAGGCTCCGGCTTATTCTGGAGCTATCATCATTTAGGGGGGTTCCCGGAATATGTTTTCCCTTCAACCCGGGTATGTGCGGGGAGCAAAGATCTGTACCATGGTCTACAGGGAGATCAGGATGCGCCTGTCGTGTTTCACCCTTACTTCCGCCCTTCTGTGAGCTTAGAATACCGGAGATAAAGAAATTTATGACCATACTTTCCCTACATCCCTTCTAAGTGCAAGGTTGATCTGCTCACTCTATCCATGCGCTATTTACTAGATAGTAGCGCTATGATAGGGCAATGCAGTTAGAATGGGTGTGAGGAATGCATGGCACAGGAGCCCAGCATCAGGAAAAGTACCAGTATCTGTCACCCCTCCCATGCTGAAACCAATTCCTGTAGAATATCAGTTGTGATCCCATCCCCCATATTTCCTTCAAAGAGATTCCGTCTTACTATAGGTATTGCCAACTTAACAGTGGGAGCAAAAAAGCATCATAAAGCTCCTCTTTTTTTTTACATCCCCATTCTGCGAGATACGCCCACCCCCTTAACCGCCCATCCTACGCTAGAGTCTAGACCTAGTCTAACCATCCGGAGACTTTATTCTTATCCCTAAGCCCCTAGAAAAGAATCTACTATGATATCATAACTTTCAAGTCTTAATGTTCCTCATTCTATTAGGTTACACCTCGGCGCTCAACAACCAAACGAAAACGCTAGTTAGACGATCATTTATATCATATAATAACAAACGCTTGGGTTCAAGTCTATTCCTCTACCAGCCTAGGCCATAACCACATATCACAAGTCCGAACTAAGCAGGTGCAATACCCCGCTCACAGAAGGGCCCTGACAGCCCCGAGCAATCTCCCTCCGCCCCGGCAATCAAGACCGTCGAGGATGCAATCTAAAACGTCCTGCTCGTTCTCAGCTAATCCTTTAAAAATTTGCCCTTTTCGTACCATTTCTTCTACTGCGTACTGGAGACCGTCGAAATCTTTGGCTTTTTGCTTGTCGATCTAGGCAATACTTTTGCTGAGGGCGAGGTCCGTTAGCGTTCGTTGCTACCGGTACATCGTCGTCTAGGCAATATCCATTTAGTTGGTGGAGGCATCCGCCTCCTATCTGCATAAAGTCCACGCCAACTTTGAAGCCAAAAGAGATGGTGTACTCCCAACCGCACGGGTATTCAGCAAACCGGGGATCCATTCGGGCAGCCCTCTCAAAAGCATCTAGTGACTCCTCCGTGATCCCAACATCCACATCACTCGTTTGGATAGTTGCACCGTGCAGGAGCAAGGCCGCCCAGCCAACCGCGGCGGATTTCCCAACACACGCTCTACCAATTGAACCCCACACTGCCCTTGCTGCCTCAATAACCCCCAAATCTCCGTTGCGTAGGCCCTGTGCGTTACAGTCCGTTTCCCCTTGAGCTCCACCCGTGATGATTCCGCTAGCACCAGACATGATAGGGGAATGCTTTGGCTGATTGGTGGTCTGGTGTAAAAGGAGGTGGGGGGGCAAGATGGAGGGATTGTTGTTTTGTGGGGGGGTGCTTTGGTTGCGATGCGGTGGTGGGTGGAAGGAGGTGTGAAGCGGGGGGGTAGGTTTGCTATTTGGTAAGGGGGTGCTTTGATGGCGTGGGTGTGGGGATAAAAGGCGGTGTGAAGCGAGATGATTTGTTTGTTATCTTGTGGGGGACAATAATTGTTTTGCGTACGTTAAGGAGGGGGAGGGGAGGTAGAGGGGAAGTAGCGGGCTCTGGTATATGACAAACTCACAAGCGTATACATAGAACGAGAGTACGCAACTGCGCACAGCGAAAACTGACCCCCTCAGAGCTTCAGACAAATAAAGGAAAAAAGAGCCTGATCTTATCAGCAAAGGCAACTCTAATGTGCTAGCGTGAGGTCTAATTATTTGAGTTCTTACGGTAACTCATTCATGTCTTACTGTGTGCGATCATGATTGGTCACTCGATGTAATGTGCTTTCACAAAATTAACCTCACATGCTCGTGCATTCTCTGAAGGGACGAAAGAAAAAAAGAAAGAGGGGGGATGAATGGAAGGATAGATGAAATAAAAGGAGGAAATCATCAATCAAGTAAGAAATTAGCAATCGTAATTGCAAAAAATATCCCTGAGAGAGTTCCCCAGGAAGGCTTCAACGGAGAAGCGTCATTGCCGTAATCCACCGTCACGCACGCATAACAAGTCTTCTTGCACTCCTTCTTGGCAGGATTAAAGCTATGATACCCATGTTAGCGCTTTCCATAAAGGATTTTGTGTCCTTACATCCGAAGATAAATGCATAAGACTTGAGCTGATGTAACGCAGGGAGTAATCCGAAGCGTAAGAACTGCTGTACAGACACCTCCGTGAGTTCCATTCTGAGCATCTCGGACGTGTGTCTCAAGCGGCAAGGCAAGAGCCTCTGTCCCTTAGAAGAGACTACTAGTTAACGGCCGACTCATTTAATAAAATGCAACCCCCTTCTTTGTGATCGAAAGTGGATTCCCATTCCCCACTTCCCTTTGCCATTCTAACTCGGTTTCCGCGCTTTGTCGAACTATTTTTTCGGGGGTCTGATGGGTCTAATGCAGTACATATTTTATACGAAGCGCGGCCGATAGATAAAACAGTCACGTGGATCCGATAAGGCACAATGCAGCTAGAATTTTCACCAAACGTTTCCTATCAAACTCACATGACAGTTTTACCAATCGGCCACACTTGTAATATTGTTAGACAGTTTCCATACGTAGACTAACAAGAGGCTAGGCCTCTGTTGAGTGGGGTGTATAAAAGCTATGATAGGGATTTCCCAACACTCTTGGAGAAGTACCCTTCCACCCACGACACCGCCTTTGCCATTGCCACCACCCTCACCACCACCACTACCAACGCAAACCCGCCAGATCAACTGTAGGCATCGGAATCCTAATCCTCCTCATCAACACGGATATAGCTCAATGGCTAGCGCGTGGTGACCGAGTCCTGCTTCCTTGGACTCCATTTTTTCCGTTCTCAGTGCCTGTGACCACCCCTTCATCATGGTTGGAAAA
>Ga0307513_10001783_pt1 | contig 30591 bp, 33 predicted proteins | sample 15_EM_MG_FD_202174 | JGI IMG/M metagenome (GOLD analysis project Ga0307513, IMG submission 202174) | Populus trichocarpa ectomycorrhiza microbial communities from riparian zone in the Pacific Northwest, United States - 15_EM | ecosystem: Host-associated > Plants > Roots > Unclassified | place... | reverse complement strand
AGAATCTCCCGACTGCTATTTCTTCTGAGGGTGTCCCCACTCCACCAGTAGTCAGTCTTCGATCTCTTCGTCCTGATAGACTATAATGGAATATGCAGTCTAAATGCCTACATACCAATAGTATCATAAATATGGAGTGATCAAGTCCGATATTCATCTATCAATGCATAATGCGTATACATTAGTAAGAGTAGAGAACTGGTTCTCTAATCATCGTTCCAATCAGTTAGCCATATCTTGAAATGTGAACTCTTTGTGGTTCCTGAGTAGTCTCCCAGATGCCTCCGGAAAGCCCCTACTCCGGAAGCTTGGGTTCGGATATATGCTCTCCCCTATGGTGGCATATACCTCGCGCATAATTATGCAAGCTATTCCCTCTAGGGTAATAGATACACTGTAGTACATGGACGTCCCACCACCAGTCAGCCGTATGCATTTCTCCATAAATTCTTTGTCCGCTCTGGTCGTATTCACTGCGTGGCGCATAGACCAAGTCATCACGATAGGCTATCTGGCGAAGAAGATATCTCACGCAGTCCAGGACATTCCAACAGAAGAATAGTAATATTCTCTGACTGTCCTCCACATCTCCCTCCAACCATAGCAGATACAGGCTATACAGATCCAAGTGTCGGAGAAGATTTGTGAATGTATGCATAGAGCAAGAGCCGACAGATGTCAAGTTTCCGATACCATTCAAAAAGCAATGGTTAATCCACATCTTTGAGACTTTGCTCTCAATGAACCAAGATGCAATTTTGAAACCTTGTGCACAAGCAAACGGAGCCCAGGGCTTCTCGCACAAATTCCTGCATTCTTCCTGATTCTCTTTAACCATATCAATGGCTTCCCCGGGACCCAGATAATCCTCCGGTTCGGCATCCACTGGGAACGTGGTGTCCTCAAGTACTTCTGTTTCAGGTTCCCCCTTAAGCGTATCATCAGCTGCATCGCGCTCACTATCGGCTGAATCCCTGGCAGGATCTGAGTGGTGGTCAGATTTTTGGAGTGTTCGATGGGTTGATTGGCCCCAGATAGGTCCGTACCCCGGTCAGTAAGGTCGTCCGCTGGTGGATTCCATATAGTGAATGCCAGTACAATATCGAGATTTGCATGCGCACTTCACAAGTATGTCTCATATGCGCATGCACGCTCGTATCTTTTACGACAAAATCAACATTTGACCGACATAATGGAATTCGGCACCGCCAATTTGGGTAGTCCAGTGTAGGTGATAGTAGTGTGATGTTGTCGTTGTCTCGATGTTAATGCCTGCGGATGACCTGAATATGTTGGGCCTAGTGCTGTGCACACTGATCTATCACTAGCCATCAAACAGGTTTAGCGTAGTGTGTCGCAACGTAACGTGGTCTCAGCTGGTTATCATCTTGCGTTCACAGAAAATGACTGAAATAGTAATGGGCGCCCGAGGTGTAACTTCTTGATGCATCTTAATTCTTGAAAACAATTCAAACAATTCATGATTCTTTCAAACCATCCTGAATGTCTGAGAGTTGTATATATAAGGTGGATTGATCGCGACAGCAGCCAGTTCATACCAAGGATAATCCGACATCTACAACATCCACAACATTCACAACATCCTCTATATTCACTAGGCTAGGATCTCCAAATCAACTAGCAATATAAACAAACCCTCAACGAACATGGCGCAAAGTATCAACATGCTGTACATATTGATGCAAAATGCCAGAGTCCTTGCGCCAGCACAGACAGATCAACTTCCGCCTAGTTGGCTTCAAGGGGCAATTATGCATCGCACCAACCCAGGTGGTCGAACGATTCGCAATCATAAGCGAAACATGGGCTTCACACAAGTCCAGGCTCAAAAGAAAATGTACGGAGAGTGGCGGAACTGTCGGAAGGATCAGATGATAGCAAAGGGCCTTGCGCCAGTAGGGCGAATAGCCAAAGGTTTCTCTGACGCTAACTTCCTGCCAATATATACAGGCATGAGGACCTTGTGTCCTGCCTGCGCTCTCATCATCTCGACAGTGGTAGCCAATGATCTGCATCATCGAGAGGATATCGAGGGGGCGGTCATGGAACTGGTTAACGACAGTTACAGGAAGTTGAATGAGACAAATAACAAAGGCAAAAGGATATTGCCAAATGCCGCAAACCCCCGTGGGCAGGTCGTCGTGCCGGCCTGGTTACCACAGCGAGGGACCCCAAATCTGTCGTGGGCCGCGACGACTATTCGGAACCCATGTCAACTTCCTTCAAATCCTCCCCCAGCCCACGTTCAAGCAGGCAGACAACTCAGACAGGCTCCTCCAGGTGCCGCTGGTCCAAACGTACCGGCTGGACAAGTAAACGTCCCGGCTGCTGGACACCGCAGACAGGCTCCTCCGGATGTGGCTGGTCCAAACATACCTGCTGCACAAGTCAACATCCCTGCTGCCAGAAAACTCAGACATGCTCCTCCAGGGGCTGCTGTTCCAAACGGTGCTGCTGCCGGACTACTTGCACAGGCCCTCCCGGGTGCGGCTGTTCCAAACGTCCCTGCTGCCAGACACCTTTGGCCGGCTCCTCTAGGTGCGGCAGGTTCAAACGTACCTGCTGCACAAGTCAACATCCCTGCTGCAGGCCAGCTCGGACAGCCTCTCAAGGTTGATGTTTCTGCCACAGGTCTGCATGTCCATGTTCAACCTTGTAATGATCCTGCGTACCCACAAATGGTACGTGATTCAAGTTCACCGGACAATGACCCTGCACCGGCGCCAAGGTTACCTGATCCACCAGAAAATAGCCCCGCGGCAGTGGAAAACCAACCTGGTGCCCGGGGCTTTCGCCCAACACCCCACTGTAAGCTCACAGGTTCCTCACTTCCTAACTCATGAGCCTGTTTCAGGCTTTTACTTACTCACTTATGAGGGACAGATTGGAGCACTCTACTTGGCCGTCCGTGTGTCGTGCATATCGTTTATGTTCTGCCGTCGCAAAGTGGTCTAGCACTATCCTAGTTTGAAAGGAATAAGGCAAACCTCGCCCCAAACTATAACTTCCTCCATTGGCGTTCCCCTCATGTCAATGCGGTAGCGTTCACCCAGTTGGATTCCTATAACATCAGTGGAATGTCAGCTATGATTTACAAATTGGTACCTTACCACCAAATCTGGGACATACTTGGCCCTACGGGCGAAGGGTGTAGAAGGTTAGGTAGGTCTCCTAGCCGAGAGTTGGATAGCATGGATTATGTCTTCATTGACAGCGATGAAACCGTAAGAACTTGGCTTGTTTCAAATCCTGTGCTCGACGACCTGCTGGATCACATGGTGTACTGTTACGGTAATCAGGGTTCATCGCGGGAAGACACCCCGGCACTAAGGCGTGTCGACTATCTCAATCAAAATGCCATTCGAAACTAGGCCCATGATCCGGCGGAACGTATAGGCGAGAGGCATTCCCGAGAAAGATTCAATGACAAACCAGCTGATCGGGAGGGTACTGATAGGGACAACGCGCGTGAGGATGATCCCTCACATTTAGCTGAGTCGTCCTTGGGCCTCTTAGACACTACTCATGGAAGTGAGATCCTCCTTCCAATATTGCCACGTCGGCCTGTTGGACATGCTAAATGGCCGGCGAATCGTATCCCCCTTCTTGCTAAATTGTTGAGTGAGTAAAATCGACAGCTACCATTAAACATCCCCCATTGCCCGGCTCAAAGTCCAGATGACCCCATGCATGGCATACAGTTCGATGAGGATTATCGCATAGAGGATATGCCCGAAAAACGCAGTTTGAATTACTTTCTCAAGCAGTATCGGAAATCCGAGGAGAGGTGGAAACGTCGTGCTGGTTTCAAACGTGAGAGCACTGAGGACCCTGAGTCTAAGACAGTGTGTCCAGGGGCTGGTCAGGAGAACTTGACAGGAGAACTGATGGCTTCGATGGTGCGCTGACTATCGGCGATGTCTACCTAGATGAGCCGTGGATCACTTGTCTGAACTGTCATTTCAAAGGGTCATTGATTGTTACCTTTCGTTGTTTTCGTTTGATTATTGTGTGTAGCTCAAAGTGATGTTTAGTCTCGTTCTTTCTAGATCAGGTTCCCGTCCGGTATACGTCCAGAATGTGATGTTCCGAGTCCAGTAAACAGTCGATGTTTGTGCGCCAAGACTTCTGCCCTTGACCATAGAGCTCTTATTGCGGCTCCAACCGTTGTGTGATTATCAGGGGGGGAGATCATGCCCATTGACGACACATCGTACCCCTAGGACCATCACAGAATGAACCTCACACATACAAACACATCTTCTCCCCTCGTCGCTATATCAAATGGCTCCATTGACAAAAACGCATGCCTCAGGGGAAAGGTCAAAGTAAGGACTATCTCTTTATCAATTTAAAAGCACATTACCTTAATATTTCTGTTATTCTCACACGCCAAACAATCCAGCCCCTGAGGGTTGACGCCACCAGCACAAAACGCCGAAAACAGCATCCTTGTACTGCTGTCATTGCCGGTGAGGGGTCAAGGATGTTAGAAGTCTTCTCTGTTTAGCTTGATCACACATTTCAGAACAGCTAGATATGATCTAACATTTTAACTTCCATTGTTGTTTGTCGACGTCCAGTGCAAGACCACCATTTGAGCCAGCCGTGGAGGATTTGAGGTGAGGGTCAAACATACTACGCATATGTCAGACATTTGTGACCTAACAACAGCTGAAATCAGAGGGTGCTATGGGGAGATATCCTACGCTAAAACCTAGTGTGGGTTCTTGAATGCTCACAAGGCTACAGCTGCGTAGTACAACTTAGGGATAGCATGAACAAGTGAAAGCATACCTCGCGGTGCTCGCGCGGAACGCTACGAGTCTGACTGGTACCCAAATGGACTCAGTACTCAGTTTTGCACTCTCTCTCACGCCTGTCAAAGGCCGAATTCAATTAATGAAAACAAATCAGCACCCTGAAGACGTCGATGAAGTCAAATGTCAAATAAGAGTGTTGGTTAGGGACCCAGCCAAGAAGGTTCAGGCGACGAACCATCGTCTCTATGCGGAACGGGCAGAGGATCCAATAGATGCAGAAGTCTGTGATATTTAGAATAAGTGTTCGCCCCCATTTACATTATGCAATTCTCTGACTAGTACTCACAGTATTGCCATTGGCCCAATACAATTGGGCCTCTCCGTACAGCCAAAGGCCCATGAGGACCCATATTATGCAACGAAGAGGGGCAACAAAAGCCGGGCACCCCTTCTTTCACTACCCCTGGTATGACAAAGACTCGGGCGGAGGGATTGCGTACGGAGTCTTAGCATCGCCGAACTTGCAATCCCTCCTCGCCGTGCTCAAGCGACAACATGTCAAGGACCCCATCCAATGTCCCTGATATCTCATCGGGGCAGCTGGGCAAGGAGCTAGTTCGTTACACCAGCCACAGTCGGACCCCCTCCTCCTCTCGGAGCTCATGTTTTCATATACAGACGATGACATCCGGGTGTAGCTGCTCGCTAACCCTGGCAAAGATCCTCCTGATCTCCTGGTGCTGGAGTCACACGAGGATCAGGGAGAGGGCCAAGACAAACCCCCAGCGCCAGCCTCCGGTAGACATCTATTTTTCGATTGTAAGGCCAGGGACCCGTGGGGGCAGTGGGATGACATCGGAGCCGCCGACGACAACAATGATAACAAGAGTCTCAATGACGGCAGCTGCAGCCAAGAAGAAGTTAATTTTGATCACAGTGACCACAACAATGAGCGGGTACTGCTGGGACAGGTTCACACTCCTGATCACCATGGTAGAGAGATTATTCAAGGTGACGAAGTAAGTTTTCTTTTATTTTCATTCTATGTCTGATCAAATCATATATCTAGGATGACGACGGGACAGCCGTGAATGGGAGCCTGGGAACACCTCAGGGAGCGATTATTCTCCTGTCAGAGATCCATCAGGCAGACGTACCGGAGATTCAAACACCGGGATTCAGACACTGGGCCATCTGAGACGGAGCGGGCTAGAGTCCTGAGTGTTGAAACTGACTACGGCTGGTCCTAGTGTTTCTCGCTCTCACTGGAACCTTCTAGTATTTTGAAAAATTCCTTTACGTGTTTAACTAGTTTAGCAGAAACATAAGATGTTGGATATAAAACAGACTAGCACTAGCTATCAACTATGACACTCAATTAATATCAGGATTGTTTGACATGCGAGACACTTGAGGATTTCCTACATTCCCGTTACGTCTTTCCTTTTCTGTCTCCTTGATTCCACCTCGTTCTGTCACTATAAGAGACCCTAACATTCCGGTTTCCTCTCCGTTATGATTCTCTCACATTGTCTTTCTTTCACTTGTTAGATATGAATCTAGTCTTTTCGCGCACTCTATTGCTTTCACACCGCAGTGACTAAACCAATAGTCCACTATACACCACCTATATATTGTCACTGAGGGCTTTTGTTCAAAAGGATCCCTGGCTTGCAAAACTCGTGAAAACTCCCGAACAAGAGGCTGTGGTGCGCCGACCACGATCGGGAGGTGTGCCGCGCAGGACTAGAGAGTATCGTGGCCCAGAGCGTGGGCACGATGCCACTCTAGAACACCTGCTGCCGAATCAGAACCACCAGAAGATCGCGATATTCATTGGGCCAAGTCCCCCACCCATGTGCCTGAGACGGTTACTCATGCAGAGTCTACCCCGCCTCTTTCAACCCCTTCTCTCTCCGCAACCACTTCTCCTGCGCCTATGCCTAGCATTCCTCATGATACCACAAACCCCCACCCACTCCAGCACATTGTAGCAGGGGGATCTCGGGATACCTACCTCCCAAATGCAACCAATACAGCCCACCCCCCCAGCTCCAAACCACACAGCAAACCTGAACCCCCAACACACAGTGCCCCCCGAAGTCGGCGAGGCTGTCAAGGGCGTCACAGAACGTGAAATTGAACGTTCTTGCCACTTTCCGATTATTTTTTCATGACACCCAAAAAATTCCAAATTACATCTACATGCTTCCAAGACGTCCTGTATTTTCTTACCTTTTCATGTCAGCTACACACTTCCTACACGTCTCATTTCCTTACATTTTCGTGTTCCTATCCCCTGTATAATAGTCATCAATTCCTTGTACCCCTTTACTTTGGCGTCTTGTATTCGCTACTTTTAGAATCTTGTTGCCAGTTACTGTATTGGTGCACATCGCGTTAGTAGACATGATCTGCGTGTGTCAGATTATTCACAAGGTTGTATTCCTTGCATAGAGATTTCAGGGTGCTGAGTGGTGGTGATCCGCTGTTCGGAGATGAGAGTAGATACTCCTTATCCTCTTTGGGCGTGGTGCCTGTTTTCCGTGCAACCAGGTTGTCAATCAATGCTGATTGCCGCTAGCCTTCGCCCAGCCAGCGACATTTGCGCAACCATCATTTCGCTTATTTTTTCCAACACCCGACACCTCCATGTAGGGTCCTATGGATTTCAGCTCCAAAGCCCAAGTTGAACCTCCACGATCCCAAAGCCCCATTTTGTAGGGAAAATCTCGAGTTTCGGACTCTGTGTTCCTTGTAGTTCTCCCGACAACACTATGATGTGTTCTACGAAAGTTATGATTTTCCGTGTAGCCGGCGCCGCCACGATGGCAATTCTTCCAATACAGATCGTAGGCAATTCTTTCACTCTCAAACCGAGTTATAGTCTGTGCATAGTTGTTTCCGATCCGGCGTGAACTACAAGGTTGTATTCCTCACAATATGTTTTCAACGACCTAAGTGGGGCAGATTCGCCTTTTGAAGATGTGAGTAGATAGTCCTGATCATCCTCTTTTGGCATGGTGTGTTTCCCGGGCAACCTCGTCGTCAGCCCATGCTGCTTGTAGCAAGCTTTCGCCCAGCAACGTTGACTCCACCGTGGGTTCGCCTTTTGTTCTGACACCCGACCCCAGTGTGTAGGGTCCTCTGGAGGTCTTGAATTTCCGCTCCAAAGCCCAACTTGAGGCTTCACAATCTCAAACCCTGATTTTGTAGGAAAATCTCCTGCATCGAACTTCCCTTCTAACTCTCCTAAAGAAAGTATGATGTGCCCTACGAATGTTGCAATTGTCTCCGTCGTGGGCGCCCCCACGATGGCAATAATTCCAATACCGCTCATGGGCAATTCTTTCACTCTCATACCGAGTGATAGTCTGTGCATAGTTATATCAGGTCTGGCGTCAACTGCCTCCATCAGATTATCGACAAGGCCGTACTGTATTCCTTGAATACAGTTTCAGTTCGTGGTGATGATTCGACGCTGAGAGATGAGAGTAGATGCTCCTACTAATCCTCTTTTGGCCTGGTGAGTGTCTTGTTAACAGCCCTTGGCAGTAGCCGATACTGCTTACACCTAGATTTTGCATATCCGGCGACGTTAGCGACATCTTCATTTTGTTTATTATTTCTCACAATAGACCTATGAGTCCTAATTCCTGAACCGTAGATATGGTATTGAAAGTTTAAACCACTTCCTGTAGGTACATCACTCCCTTGCAGACCGAGTGATAGTAAGTAAGCCTACCACACCCCTAAATCCTAGCCAACAGGTATAAGACCTAACACGTCCTCTTCGATGAAAGGAAAATACTCACTCCTCGCTTCCACCCAACTCGACACATCCAATTGTCAGATTGACTCCAATCTTTACCAACATTCACTACCCGTCCTATATCCCACATGCATCCAAATTTCAGCAGTCAGCCAGCACCTCGGATAGGCAATCTTAACAGGCCCAGGCGCGACATCATACCCGACTCCATGGGGTCGAGTCAGCCAACTCCATGAGTGGGCAATCTGACCCGGCGAAGGTGCGACGTCATACCCGACTCCATGCGATCGAATCAGCCAACTTCACGAGGGGACAATATGACTGGGTGTAGACGCGACCTCATACCAGCGGATAGGCTCTCCAGATCGGTAACCCCACAGACCGAATCCGCCAACTCCAATAGTGCTGAATCGTCATGTCGTAATTCTTCCCCACCACAAATCGCGCGACGGCTTCTAGCACGACGGGCCAAGCACCTCCGGAGTAGCACAATTTAGACTACAGCATATACTGAACCTGAGATGGAGGCTGACAGACAAGGGCATATGGAACCCTTCCACCTCAGCGACGATAGCAGCGATGAGTATCAGATATCACATTCGGGGGACGAAACTGAACCGGACACTAAACCTGCAGGAGCGAACCTCAGTGGTGCTGATGAGACAACACTCAGATGTCATCGTGGGCCACGATTAGTGGAGACACACAGAAAAAATCGCCCAAGGACTGTGTGAATTTCAACCAACTCTGGTTCACAGGAGGCAGCAATTGTCCCCCCGACACCAGCGGCCCCTGTCACCATAACTTCAAGTAGGGCCTTGTCCTCGGTGACATTCCCATCATCAAGCATAGCACGGTATTCGTCCCCACTTGGCATCCCTAGCACAACAATGTCTGGTACCAGGAGCTCGAGTCCACCAGCCGAACCAAGTACAAGAGGAACTGTGTTTGTCCAGCATGTAATTAATTCACTGCGAAACACGGTGACCGGCATGGAGGGGGAAATACTAGGTGTAGCAAAGGATCTGATGCTTCAGTACAGCCTTTATGTTAACCCACTCCCAAACCCAGTTGCTTTGACATCTGAGATGCATAGTGGTTGGAGCTGCGTGCAAGACGACATTGCGGATGCCGGAAATATTGAACCGTTGTCGACTAGTATTGACATTGTATGTCAGAGGTTACAAACATAAAGCGTGCTGCACTCACTACAAAACATATTTCAAAAACACTCTGGCGTGCGGGCGCAGTTTGTCCATTATATAAAAAATCATATCAGGGATTTATACAGACTACCGGGTGACCCCACTACCATCGCTCATAGAGTCGCATACCTTCTCGAGAATGACAGGTTCATCTGCCCCTCAAATGTGTATGAGGTGTGTCTGCCTGTCGCCAGTTGCCCAACCAGGACTTCCAATCACGACTGATGACCTGGATGCAGCCAATCTCATTTTGGTTCCTCGCGCCTCAGATTGCCGACACCATCTATGGTCATATTTCAATAGCAAGAGAAAGCTTAGAATGCTAGACACGGAATTCATCAATCATGTCAATGGTATGATCGTGTGTCTCACTTGTGCAATCCTGTGCTATCAACTACGCGCATATTGACTTGGGGTGTATCATCATTCTCCGGACTTCAAGCCTGACGCAGTTGGATGTAGGAGACCCTCAATGTCCCCCCCGTCCTTGGATTTGTTCTGATGACTAACCAATCTTGCAAGTCCTTTTCTTACGGCAGAAGAACACCTGGCGGGCAGTACCACAGCCAACACAGCAACTCATGCTCAGGAATCTGCATGAGACGATCAAAGACAGGATGCAGCAAAATCATCGTATGATGCAGGAAAGTTGTGAAGGCTTTGCTGACAATCATGACGCAGTTCATGCCAAACTGGAGCGTCAGCTATTCAGGCGTCAGCTATCTAGCCAGAATCCAAGACCAGCTGCTGTGTGGGAACAGACACCGCTCAAGGATCATGCCGGGGGTTTAGAGCACTACCGGCAGAGTCAAGATGCATCCCTGGTGAGCCAACTGTCGTTTGACTACAACGAGACTTCGTTCACCCAGGCGCTTCACATACTAGATTCAGATCCGGTGAGCCTAGGTAACTCACAGGAGCTGACGCTGGGACTAGTGCAAGAGGGGCCAGCGACCCTGGGTTTCCCCAGTCAGCTATCGTTGAGCCTGGCCAACTGGCAGGAAAGTGACGCAGGCGTAGGAGAGAATATGTTTTTGTAGACTTAGCGATGTGTGAACGGTTGAGTTTAGGGAATTTGATTTGCCGGAAATGTAAACTATTAGATTTTAGTGGGCTGATCTGTGGAGCCGTGAGGACAATTTGGGGTGTATTTCTGAGCAAGATCTGAGCAAGAGCTCAGAAACGTAGAATCGCCATGGCTAGGGTGTCCTGGATGCCATGGTCACAGCAGTAGACTAGTAATAATAGAATATCAAGATGTGGATGACGTTCAAAGTCACGATACATGGGGCACCAGCACCTCGAACCTTTTGTAAATGGCAGTCTGTAATATGAATGAATAGTGGAGCGATTGAGACAGTGTCTGGAATATGTGTGCTATCACGAAGCCGTCAAGACTATGCAAGTGAGCCATCACAATGCTGTTGTGACGAACATGTGAGCTATTTGGTAGACATTGGGAGCCTATACCCAGACATGGTAATTGATGCAGATGGTGTTCAAATATTGCTGTATTGCATCCAGAAGACTAAGCATCTAGATAGTCTTCTGGATGCTAGATTGGAGTTGAATTCTGCCATGACGAGTGAGGCACAGGAAGGAGGTCGTTGAGATCTGGGAGAGCTTAGGGTCTGAGGGCATCTGGACGCATGCACTTGGTGGTGAACATCGTTGGGACGTCGAGAACGCATGGGTAGATGGGGAATGGCCACCAGAGTCACAGTTAACGTTCGGAGCGTCCTGCGTGTCTGATGTATGGGACACTCACAACCCATATAATAATTTTTGCTGATGTCCAAGCATGTTTGTGGAAAGCATGTTCTATGTACGAATGCAGCGATCGGAACGGAGATGGAAAGGGGGTAAGGAAAACCAGAAAGAAAGCGAAAAGGTTGTCAGAAGGTTTTAGACCCAGAGAGATAGTCATGATTGTTTCTGCATTTTGTTAGTATGACTTTTTGGGAAAAAGGGGGAAAGTTGGGACATGGAGCAAACTGTCTGAAGCAAGTGTGCGGTACCTGCTGATGAGGATAGGAGGAGTTTGTGATCATCTATACTTCTGTCTTTGCTCCAGTTTGTTGAGATAGTAAACAGGTGTCATTGAGCGAGGAGTTGTTGTTGTGAATAGACCAGTTTTTCCCCGCGTCTGTATGTGATCGTGTTAGCTGTGATTCCTTGGCGTTTGTAGTTTCGTTTTGTTTCGCCCCATATATCGTTTTGCCGTATATTGTTTCGAGCCCAAGTCTAAAGGAATGTATCCAGATGCCGCCATTGGCCTCAGGATGTATTGGATGTGGCACTTTCACTTCCAAACCGAATACACCAAAGTGGATGCCCCCAGAACTTGAGTTTTTGTCATTAGTGCCTGGGGCATCCGGCGCACAAGGTGAGCAGGGTGAGATGAGGCGCAACATAATTCTTTTGCTGATGTAGCCACCAAATAGTAACCAGCAATTGGTGATAATCCTAATCTCAAGCTACTTTTAAATGAATTTAGAGCCCAATATTTGGCAAAAGATCCAAATCCCCACTCAACTACAATTCTCTGTCCAGAGATTACCACATTTGTTGCATCTTGCCCCCTGGTCAATATCTATTAACCTGTTCTACAAAGGGATCATCACACCAACTGCTTGTGCATAGGCGGAATCATTATAGACCTAAATAGCCTCTCTCTCTCTGAGATCCTACTCTTTGTCAGTAAATCCTGCAAGATTTCCACAATTCCTAAAGACCACCATACGACCAAGTCTTCTACTGGCCCAGGAAATGGTTCTGCAAGTGATTATAGCAAGCCATCAGGTGTAATACTATGGAATTTAAATCCGTGAGCCTTTTTATATCCCGCGTAGAAGCTACTTTGATCTTTCTGCAAACGACAAAATTCCCTCATCCTACCATCAACAAAGCCCCAAATTTCAGGTAATCTGCAAGCATCCTGAACCGCATTTGCATACCTATATATAGTATTTATTATAAGTCCTGTTTTATTTAAAAGTGTGAGTCGCTACTTGTATAATTCAGTGACTATTGGATACTTAGCGGCCCAGTCCGATAAGTATCTCAGTTAATCTACACAATATAGAGCCACAGACCTTTGGAAAGTCTCTAATGTGAGTCTTTGTCTATCCCATAAGAGCTTTTCTGTATACCTTGATATCAGATCTGATATCACATCATTAAAGACTACTGATAGTCTTCCTCTTGAGCAACCAAAGATTTTCAAGCAATCTTTAAGTCCATGCAGGTATAAAAGCCGATACAGTAGGATACAAACCATTTCTCCTTTTGAAAATCTGATAATCCATTGTTCAGCTATCCCAACTACATCAGAGGTAAGATTTATGCATATGCATTTGACATTCAAAACAATCCCAACTTCCAGAAAGAAAAAGAAGAATGGCAATACCGGAGGTACTCTCTGAAGTCTACCTCACCCCATCCCCAAGTATCAAGACGAAACATCCTTGACTCATAGCCTATTGGCTGCCGCGGAGGGATATATGAACTCTGCTCCCCTTCACGTTCTTCTCGCAAGCGCAACTGTACTCGTTGAATGTGTCGTATATAAGTTACAAGAAGAATAAGAAAAAAAAGGACTTTTCTTCGATCATGCGCTCTTTCCATATTTGTTACCAGGTTTGAAAGTCAAGAGGAGATGGGGTTGATGATATGGACGATTGGAAGCCAAGTACAAGAACACCATCTCCGCCTACGTCAAGTTCTGTTGTCCACTTTACTTAGCAAAACCCCAAGAAATGAATCCACCGTCGCCACACTCAACTTGGCCAAGACTTAAGCACAGTTTGTATTACGACAGTCTTAGCAGAACCTGTCTATTGGGCTCGAGCCTTGTTCAGTTTATTTACACGAGCGGTGCATCGTCCAGGTCCCCTCCCTGCTCGAGCTCTAGCATCCGGGCAGCAAAGTAGTGGGCCATGATGCTATTGTGAGGACTTCTGTGAGGGGAAAGTCTTGATGTTAGAGTCACATTGGGCGCGGGATCTAGAGACTAAATATTGAGAAATAGAATAGATTGCCTAGTATTTTTTCCCAGAGGAAAGTGTGGTAGAATCCTATTGTCGGTTATCAGGGAGGTGTTACCGGTGGTTGGGTTCAGAGCCATAAACGTATAAGGTTTGATCCAAAATCTGTCATTCTGAACAGCAATCGTGAATTGAAAGATAAAAGCACCATTCAAGCCGGACTTGCGCATACTGGGAGACTCGGTATGATTGAATATTTTCCGCCTGTTGACCACATCTGCAGCCCCCTAACTTGAGTGGTAATAGAATCCACGGGAGCACCAGCAAACTCTGTGCATGGCTCTAGTAAATGCCTAATGGAGGTCTGAGTCACCTTGAACTTGCAAACCTGCCCCCACCAATTCATCACAAGTCGTTTGGATTGCTAGCCGTCGTAATACTGGTACCCCGAGAAAGGATTTGGCCGGTTTGCTAAGTTGGTCTTAATTATTATTAGGACACAATGGGCTAATCGTCACTGTTTTTCCACTCTGATATGCAGTGGTTCGTGGAAAGCAGGTATTAAGTCACAGTTTTTCCACTATCAATCAATAATTTTCCACTCTACTAGCGGAGGTGTGCTAGGCTCTGTACACTTCTTTGGGTCATGAACAATCATTTTGAGTAATATTTCTGGGAAAAACGGCACTGGCATTAGAAATTTTCTGGATTTCATGTTATCCATATCTATTACAGTAGGGCGGGTGGCGTGCTTGCGTGGCACATACAGAGGCTCGGTCTGGAGATCCATTGCTCATGTGTACCTGCGTGTGTATCCTCTGGGGTGTTGGCCTCGTCGTGTGCTGTCCCCTTCGTCTTGCTGCCGCACCTTCTACATAGGTCCTCCCCCTCCCCGCCCCCCTCCCCCTCCTCTCCTTTCTCCACTCCAATCGTTTCTCTTCAATTACTTAGAACCCTCTTAATAGAGGAGTTTTCGAAATCACTCGGCGGTTCTCCAATTGGATCTTATTTAGTTTCCATAACCTGACTTCTTTCTCTGGCAAACATGCGTTACTTCAAACCTACTCTTACTGTTATTCTCCTACTGGTCGCCTGTTCTAAGGCGCAATCCATCGCTGAGCTCCTGTTGAGTACGCCTGAGCTTAGCAATTTTACATCTGTCGCTTCGATGTATCCTGATTTCGTTGCTTTTCTCTCTGGTGCTTCGAACATCACACTTCTTGCCCCTAATAATAAAGCTGTCTTTAATGCCATGAAAACGATGCTTACTCCAACTGGAAGCAACGCCAAACTTATCAAGAGTTTGTTGGGCTATCATGTCCTTAATGGAACGTATAGAGCAGCAGGATTTGGTGATGAGCCAGAGTTTTTGCCCACTCTTTTGACTGCTAAGAAGTACTCCAACATTACCCCTGGCGAGCCACAAGTGGTCAAGGCAATCCTAATGGACGATCATCCCTCCGTCTATTCCGGTCATAACAAAGTCTCTATGCTTTCTAGAGTTGTGAGTCCTTTTACCTTTCCTCTACTTCTCTGAGATCCCTCTTACCTTGTCTTAACCTCCTTCCTAAACACAATCGTTCTCCTATGCCCCCGCCACTACCCAATGATTTTGCTTAGCAATACTAAGGGCTCATGTCTGCCAGTACCCCTGTCAAAGCAATGACTCTAAATTTTGATGTCTGGTTGTCAATGAGCTCTACTTACATTTTTTCTCATTTTAGGATATTAATTTCGCTGGAGGCGTTGTTCACATCACCGATAGTGTTCTTACGCTCCCCGAGGGCGTTTTCATGACTGCTATTGCCTTAAATCTCACCGCGTTTGCCGGCGCATTGGTTAGTGCCAATCTTACTCGCACAGTTAATACGCTCTCTGGTGCCACTATCTTTGCTCCTAGCAACCCCGCGTTCCAGGCAATTGGTAATCTAGTGGGAGGTCTCAGCGGTGAGCAATTGGCCAGCATCTTAACGTAGGTTCTCCGCTTTGGAGTTCCTTGCTATCCTCCTAACTTGTGGGTCCTAAACAGTTACCATGTGGTTCCCGCCAGAGCCTTCTCTGTAGACCTCGCGAACAACCAAAGGTTGAGGACTACTCAAGGCGGAGAAATAACAATACGGATAAGCGACGGCAGCATGTATGCCAATGGTGCGAAGGTCATAGGCTCAGACTTTATCACCAGTGGTGGTGTCATCCATGTCCTTGATGGGTATGGTTGTCACCATGGTTCGTGTCTAGAGGAAGCTAATGCTTAAAGTGTTTTGAACCCCAATGCTACTAATTACGAACGGAATACTGGCGCTTCAGCCCAGGGGCCGGCTTTCCCTTCCGCTACCGGATCATCTGATGTTCCATTTACTTCTGGTGTCCCCACACCTACCGGGTCTGGAATGGTCACCTCTTCTCAACCTGTCACCCCTTCTAGAACAGGTAGACAATCTAACGGGGCAGGCCCTATTACGGGCGATGTTGTTATCGCTGTCGCGGGAGTGGGACTCGCGTTTGCTGCTGGTATGATGGTCTAAGCTGTCTTTGGTTCTCTAGAGGTATCTAAGATCTGTACGGGGGAGCAGTTCGCTGGGAAAAATAGCCTCAGGGTGTACACTTTTTCTTTGTTTTTCTCACTTTCTTTTGGTCGGGTGGTATTGGTGTTAATGGAATGTATAATAGTTGTGGGTTCCTGATAACTCACGTTGCATGTGGTAATGGGGACGGAAATTGCAAGTATCGAGATACTTTTTGTGTTGTGAATCGTCGGGTTTATTTGTGTGAACTGACTGAGGCGAGTGGCCCGCTGTGATTGGTTTTGAGCCCAATGTACCCAAGCACCACAAACTCACCATACAGTGCCACACAGTAGACAGTAGAGATTAAATGTTGCCGCTTCTCAGAAGGTCTTCAATTGGGATCACCAAGTGATTGTAGCTAGGAAACCTCCAATTACTCATGCTTTTCGCAAGCTGCCCCCTCTGGGATGCCCAGGTAGCCTCGCATAGTCCGTGCAGGTCTGGGATGTGCGCCCGGGTCCGAAGGGGTTCATCGTAGCGCATGATAAATCTTCTTAGTTCGTAACCTACTCTAGCTGCTAGTTTTAGGGAATCCATAGTCTAAAGACTAATGTAGCGGGGAGGTGCGAGGTGAAGGATGCTGTTGGTTTAAAAATTCTCAACACTGGTGCTTATAGGTTTCTTGGTATCTTGAGATTAGCACTGTACATACCGGTTATCTCTGAGCTATTAGGCCATTTTGTGAACCACCTCTGCCAGCGCCAGTACCAAAACCGCTTCTCCGGGTCTCATCTTATGAACTACTAACCCCCCGTTTGGACTGAACTGGCGTGGTGAATGTTTGCACGTTGACTCTGTTTATTGGCGGTTTAAGCTCAATACTAAAAAAGAGGGTTATATAATGATTTATTGTTGGGGCGACATGCTTGCGCTGTTATATCTAACATACAAAGGCTTAACTGGCCTAGAATAGCAATCCGTCGAGAAAATTGACCACAGTAAATACAATTATACATCGCCCAAACCCACACAGAATAAAACGCCGAAGATATGAAAGCTGACTAGTAACAGAGGCTTAATGAATCAACTCTCCGCTCTACCGTTAGACCTCAGTGCTAGGAAGGAGTACGTTTCTCCCCCTCCTTCGCCTTCTCAATGATCCAGTCGATGCGGAGCTCGTCCGACATTTGCCAGAAAGCTACACACTCCAAAGGGTCTTGCTTTAGAGAGGTAACAATGAGACGGAAGTCGGTCTTGGAAATTTCACCGCTGTGGTAAAGCTTGACAGCCTTACGCACTGCCTCTGCGTATGGAAAGTACTGGGCTGGCGCTTGTTCCTCTTTCATCCCCTGGGACTTGATGGTGGTGATCAACTCGTCCATTTTAGCGGTGAGGTTCTTGGCGATTTCGGTGAGGTCGCTTCCATCATGGTCATGCTTGGGGCATCTAGAGCCGGCGGTGCTGTAACCATCACTCCCCTCGGATCCGGGGCTGGCTGATCCGACGGAGGATGAGACCCAGGCGGAAGTCGGGGCAGGGAGGGCAGGGAGGTTGCTGATACTTTGTGTTAGTCCCGTGGTAAGGGTAGTGTTTGAAGTGTGCTTGGCCTATGCTATTGTTTTTTTTTGGAGGGGGGAGGATGGTTGCTCACAAGTCGCTAGCTCGAGCACCATTGTCATTGGGAATTGGGGAAGCTTGGTAAATGGACTGGCTGGCTTCAGCATTCTCTGCAGGGTGATCCTCATCTTCATCCATCTGATCCTCCGCTTCGTCATCTGCATCTTCATCTGCCTGGGCAACAGTGGCACTAATGGTTTGTTCAGGACCACCGAAAAGTTCACTCAACTCCTCGAAATTATCCAAAGGCCTTTGCCTGAAGACCCCCGCCCTCGGGTGGGCCTAGAGATACCCTCTCATTAGCGCCCAAAACGCGCTTCGCCAATATAGAAGAAAAGGTACCACAAACCTTGAGATATTTGGCCCAGGCATCCTTTTCAGCGTTGATTTTACCCCTCTCCTTATCCCAAACAAAGCCATCGGTTTCCAACAAACACATAAAGTCCTTCCAGTTCTTCTTCAACTAAAAACTAAATCAGCACACTGGCATCTCACCCCGCCGTCAACAAGAGGGACCAGGAAGAAAGGAAACATACAGAGAAGTAGCGGTTTTTGACCTGAAGAACACTCAAAGTTGCAACGCCAGTCCCAACGGACGGCTTGTTGACTTGAGCAGTGACCTGAACCCAGATTTCTAGGCTGTACTTGTTGCTAACTCTCCCGGCACTGCGGAAGTGGCCCAGGAGTTCGGTAATGAGTATGTGGTCAGTCGGTCTGGCCCAGCGGGCGATAGCTTTGCGCTGGCTGGATGTGATGTCCATTTTTCAGCCTCTGGGTTGGTAGTGGGTTTGTGTTGATGAGCGCGTTGTGGTTGATATGGCGAAGGCGCCTGTGTTGTTGTTTTCCAGTGGCGGCGGATCTGGGTGGGGACGGCCCTTTTATATCTTGTGTGGGATGGAGGATAAGTGCTCCAGCTTGTTGGACTTGCTTTTCTTTTCTCAAGACCTAAGGGACCTCCTATTTGGGATAGAAGACACCAACTTGTTGGGGAGGAGATGACTGCCCTATGGCATTACCAGGAAATAGTGTATCATATAAGATGGTATATCAAGATAAGGGAAGGGTTCCTCACAACCCGCAATAAGGGCTTCATTCTCTCCCAATTTACACCCAGCGGTCCCCAGCATTCTTGGACGGAAACTGGTAGCCGACCGGCGGTTCAGCGGGTGCGAACGCAAAACAATATCATAAGTTAGCTCCTTCTAGTAGTCATCCTTATTGAAAACTGCTGCCTCCAGAATCGCGGAACTAGGGGGACTGTTAATTGTGGGCCCTTCTGGCGGTCTGCTAAAGATAGTTGCCAACACTGGTAATAAATTTTCTTCCCAAACGCGTTTCCTTAAGCCCGAAGACACCCCCCAGCAGACCGCTCATGAGGCGCAACAAATCTCTATCCATACTAAAGCAACAAATCTCTATCCATACTAAAGGTTCTGTGCTTCTCCTCCCCCTTCATCCCCCTTCTACACGGCTGGCCGACTCTTCATCACATAAAATCACTCGTGCACTATCTTGGGGACAAATGAATGTATTCCCCTAGCTCCTGCGATATCTCTGCGACTGCCGTGTCCTCTCATTGTGATGCCTACTGGTAGCGCGCCCTGGAGTTCTTCAACTGTTAGATTTTATCGGATATAATACGTCGCATACGGGAGGGGATTATCGCTCAGTCAGCTAGCCACTCTGGCTGTCTGGCCTTTGTTCGGCAATCCTCTTCAATCCTCTAGAGCCCGAGATCTTCTTCTTCACCCTCCGATAAAATAATCCACTTCGTCTAACTGCGTCCTCTTATCTCTCCCTTCCCTCCTCCCTTCTCATCGGTTCTATCTCTGCTGAGGTGGCTTCTCACACTTTCCTGCACACCACTCCAATTCACTGCCTCAGCTACCTCAGTCAGTCCCCGCACTTGACTGACCGCCACACAAAGGCCCTGTCTTCATTGCCGCCTCCTTGGTTCCTAGCACCTCACCGCGCCCACACTGACCATTTCAATAGACTTATGCATCCCGGGGCGAACGAGTGTTCCCGAAGAGGTGGGATATACTCTAACAACCGGTCAATTTATAGCACGCCAGAAGGTATCCCGGAGATTAGGAAGTTCAACTAGTCCCACTACTGGTTGGCAGCCCTTGTCATCCCATCCATTTAATTTCAAAGGATCTAAATTCCCCTATGCGGGCAAATGTTTTCCAAGCGTTAGATGTCTATATTCCTTCTAGTATGTTCCTTTATCGCTACGCTAGTGCTGCGCAAGTACTAGTACATTCGATGATACAGTCCACATTGGGAGACTTTTCCCGATAGGCGGATGGTTACGCATCGAGTCATTTTCTTTTCCTCTTTTTTTGTAGGGAGGGACTTGACAGGCAAAAGGCTATGGCGTAGGAGCACTTGGAATATAACTAATGCCACAAACCCAGTCTTTTTTTTCTACCTCGGGGTAGCAGTTGCTATCGCGTTTCTGAGAAGTCCTAGCGTACACGAATACCTACCATTGGAAGACGTTATATTTGGGCTGAGGTCAAAATGTTCTTGCTGGACCAGTGGCAAATGTGCCTGGAGGCCCTAACGAAGGCCATGTCATCGGATACCTTCATGTTAGACTGGACCAAGATGAAACTCTAGAACAGCTGGACGAGAGTCCGGTAGCGGACACTCTGGAAAGGATTCCAGAAAATATGTCGGGATGTGCGCAGGCGCAATGATACTAGAACCCACGCTCCACACTATCCGCTAACAAATGTGCGTCTAGGTTTCTACTAGTTTCCTTAAATATCGATGCGATATTGCATGAATCGGCGATCTATCAGAGACGAGAAAAGCTAAGCAAAATGGCAGATAGATTGGAGTTGGGTGATGCTTATAGTGCCACGATCGGGCGGATAAGGTCGCAAGATAGGGATAAATCGAGACTTGGGATAGCAGCGGTTGATGTGGATCAGCCATGCGGAAAGGCCGCTGCAGGTGGATGAGCTCCGACATGTCCTAGGAGTCTAGCTAGGGTCCGCAGATTCCCATGTTGGCTATGTCCCTTCGATATCGACATTGGTGAACTTCTGCAAGGGGTTTACTTCTGTAGACGAGGGATAAGCTGTGGGGCCGGTCTACTTTATTCCTCAGGAGTATCTCCCCGTTCACCCCGATACCCGTATATTCAGTAGACCTCGCTGGGCGAAGGAAAAAAACCTGTTTGACCCATCTAGGTTCCCAACAAGTCAAAGCCCTCCAACCGCTCCTTCTCCTAATAGCCAGAACACGTCCTTTCTAGGACATTGTTTAGTACCCTGGGGGATTCATGCGAAAAGGGAGCTTCCGGGCCACGAGACGCCACCTGCGCAGGAGCTTTTGAAGGAGTATTGTGGCTAGATATCGACCATATATCTTTAAGGTAAGTGAGCCATTTGGGGAGCCGGGGGTTGGGTACTCGCTCTCCGCGCAGCACACCACAGTGTGCATCGCAATTCGGAGTCATTAGAGTTGTCGCTGCTTTGCCAGAGATGGAATGCTATGATATCAACGAAGGAGATTTTCGGGCCGCACTTTACACCGCTTACATGGGCTGTTCATAATGGGCATGGGGAAGTGGTGAAAATTCTACTCGGGCAGGAGGATGTCAAGGAAAAACGCATAAGCCAGATGCAGCCGAACACCGCTCTCGATAGCTACTAGCTATGGGACTGAGATAATGATATCGCTGCTCCATCCTCGTTAAGCTGTAGCCCCCGGTACGGTACCATTCGAGACATAGGAGAAGCTGTCTCGTTGGGATCGCCGCCATTCTATCCTCTATCCCTTTCGAGATATGTTACTCATGGAGTCGTCTTTGGGCCCCACCTCCCCCCGCAGAAAAAAATCCCACGAGATAGGAATACACATACACCCCATACCCACCTACGCCCTCTTGTCTATTTACTTTAATGGTCGGGCGAGGATTGATGAGTCTTTCTTTACAAGGTCCTATAGTTTGGTTAGTGGGGGGGGCAGTCCTATTGTCGGAGAAGGTCGAGTTTGGTGGTTGCGGTTTTCATGCTGTTATATCTAATTTTTTCTCTAGCTCTAAACTGCCTGCACGTTTCTTTTTTTGCCCAATATCTCCCTCCCCTTCCTCCCGGTTCTGCCCTCCCCGTTGGGCGGTGGGTGAGCTGTGTATAGAGTGTTTATTAGGCAGAGGAAGAGCGGCGTAAAATAGCGCAAGGGTCCTTGAGGCGATTTTCAAAAACTGGGTAAAGATTGTGCCTGCGATAGAAGACAGGTCACGGTAAGTAATAGGGCCTAATCAACAGTACGACAACATACTTGGCAGATACATGGCGGCACCCCCACTATAGACTTTAGTATAGAGGGTGGAGGGAGCCTAGCGTGCAGGCTTGCCATGTCACTCGTTGGCTTAACTCGTCTCATGATTATTTGATACCATACATATCAGTAGAGAAACCACCGGGGAAAGATATTGTGGCAGGTACCCAGAGACCACGGGACTCCCGGGCAGAACCTAGTTAGCGCTGATAAAGCAAAGACAGACAGGAAACGGAGTGCGGTAAACTGATAGTGAACAAATATTGGGAACAACAGGCTTCCTTATATCCTAGCCATACTTTGTGTCATGCTTCCTGCGCATGCACAATCCTGCTTATCGCTTTCTCCCACTTAGTAGTTTCGGCATGCACCTTCTTGAATCTGGTCCGAGGTTCCATCCGAATTCCCGAGGTAAGGGTATGGCGGCCAGCCGCAGGTTGGGTGTGAAGCCGAGGATGAGGTTCGGGTATCGTGAGTGTTCCTGTTTCAGTGCCGTATGATTGGTGTTTGATGTTGCATTAACTATGCGGAATCGTAGTCGGAGGTTGTATGAGCTAACAGTGGTGGAACAATGTTAGAGTAATGGTATATAACGGATAATAGTAGTTGCGTTTCGAATCCTGTCCGCATGGGAATATATGCATGTGATGAGCAGTCAAAAATCCAACAAAGAGGAGGGGGTCATGGAGCCCACCGCACCGTACGGTTCCGGCTATGACACTAGTGGGCTAGAGGGGCAGGAGAAAGAGGGATGGGCGGTTTCTTTCTTTCTCCCTCTCTTTCTTTTCTCTCTTCTTTTTTTTGGTGTGACATGAGCTATCGTGGGTTTGGAGTTAGTGCGGTGTTATGGTTCCCAGGACTGTGGTGCAAATTAAGTTATGTGCAGATCTAGTTAGCACATGGGTGGTTAAGGTGCTATTGTCCGCCTAGGCTAGGCTCGGCGCCCGGCATTAAAATTGTATTATTATGGTGTTCCCGCCGAGTGATATTTTATGAACTCTCTCATAGAGGGTGGCTCGGGCTGGGTCATGGCTGAGCTCTGGCTATCTAAGGTGGCAGTGTTATAGTTCTCATAGACAGGAGCTTTGGTTTTGACGGATTTACTTTTCCTCAGGGTATCGAGGGATCGCGCGGCCGGTACCAGCTTGGCGATCTGACTGCAGAGGTGAGAGGCTGTGATATTTCGTGCTATGTTCAAGTTTGGCTATGTTGGTAGCGGCTGAAATACAAAATTCTCAAGGCGCCTTTATAGAAAATTCCATCGCCCTAAGAAAGGGTCTCCCGATTTGCAGAAATGTCAAGCTGGACTTTGCTCTGGTGCTGCGAGTTAGCTATTCTGTCCTCGGGGCTTTTGTTGAACATTCTATAGGTCATGCAGTTATAGGTAATATAGGTATGAGAGGTGTGTGGGATTAGGCAGATGGCAGTGGGTTCCCGCCCTTGCATCCTATGCTAGGGGAATAGGAGGTGTTGGTTTTTCTTTTCTCCCCTATACATGTTGCCGTTGAGGACTAAGGTATTGCCTCCTTCACATTTGCTCTTCTGCGTACGGTAGTTGGTTTGGTTTGGTTCATCTGTTGGGCTAGTTGGCATAAGGCGCCAAGCATCGGATTTTAGATTTCTAAATCTTTTAAGATCAGGGAAGGTTGTATGGGGGTTTCTTTCTTGAGAGCTTGATATGTTTTATTCGGTTTTCCGAGGGCCCGTCCACGTTCCCGGAGTTGCTAGCTATTCTGGAGATACATATATCTCCTGGTCTGTCTTTAGCTAGTGTTTCCATTGATAGCCTGATCCACTATCTTTTCTTATTTAGTATGCCCAGTTTGCCGTGATCCCACTCGGACCACTGCCTCTTTAGTAATTCCTTTAGTTTCCACACGCCCGCAGGGATTTACGTCGGCAGTCCAAGTGGCAGAGGGCCCAGAAGCCTTTTTTGTGTATAATGGACTCCGGGGGGCCAGGGCGAAATATCGGTGAGATACTTGGCTCGGGACGGAATATTGGGGGGGCATCCTTAGAGGATATCTTGTGTTCCCCTTTTGAAGACTGCCACAGTTTTTAACCAAATAAACCCGCGCCGTTCTCGTTATATGAGACCCTCGTGATCTAGATCGGGCGCCGGACCCCCCACGAGAGAAACTGCGACTCCCACCTGCAACTCTACAGTACGCAGCCGAAGACCCCGATCATATTGAGTAGGAAAGACTCGTACATCGAACTCGAAGCCTGTAGTATTACCGGTATCACTGCAGATGATGTCTGTAGTTTCCCCCAAAGATTGATTTTACAGTGCCTGCTACATAGGCTACAATACAGTGTGCATAGATCCAATCAGAGCCTGTTTGGATACGCTATCCAACTTAGTTCCGTTCAGTTGCCTCGTACAAATGACCGTTCCCCTTCCAAAAATTCTGAAACAACCGTTCCTACAGGTAAAGTAGCCACAAAACGGAATGGTCACCAAACGGTCTGGGGAGTTTTCATGGATGACGGTTAATCTGGTGGAGTATGAGGCTCGTGCGGTACCGTAGGCTATGGTCTAACACACGTGTGACGCCCCATCATACAGCATCAACAATCGTAGTCTAGTAGCTACGGGAGTGGCATTGGTTTCGCGCCGCGCGGGTGGCTTAACTAGACTTTCCCTCGGTGGTGTAAAGCTGTATTTGCACGCTGCTTTAACGCCACCCCGCCCCCACTCAGCTGCTAGAAATATCAACAGACCTACCGGTATCATACCCAACGCCTCCTCCTCCACAGCAACGCAACAAAGACTGGGAGATGTCGCAATATACAGTCAACGATAATAACAACTGCTTCAATAATACGAACTATGTGTGGAATAGCTATCCTGTCGCCGATGATCGGTCTCAACTCCTGACCTGGCTATCACCCCTGGAGCCCAAGCTGCGACATCGAGACATCCAAGAGCGTCGCGTCGACAATGTGGGGGAATGGCTCGTGCAAACCGAAGAATTCAGAAGGTGGCATAACCGGAGTGGTGAAGGTGAAGGTGATAATGCAGTCTTGTTTTGCTATGGGGCTCCGGGAGTCGGCAAGACGTTCATCAGGTAATGAGAGTCATTCTCGGCGGGAAGAAGGAGAAAGGAGAAAGAAGCAGTGCTAACAGGTCGGATGCCAGTTCGCTGGTAGTGGACAGGCTATGCGATCAGGCCAGGGGGGAAAACACAGCCATCGCGTGCTTTTACTTTGACTTCGCAGCCCGAAAGGAGCAGTCCGCGACGAGTATGCTAGGTTCCTTGCTGAGACAGGTCGTTAGTGGAATGGAAGCGGTTCCAGAGGAAATATCGCGGGCCTTTCGAGAGCAAAAAATGGCAATTGGTGGACGGGGACCACGACTTCCGGATATCGTGAAGATGCTACAGGCCATCACGTCCTCACTACCCACATTTATATGCATTGACGCTCTGGACGAATGCGCGGCAGTGCATCGAGTCAAGCTCCTTGATTCGCTGAAACAAATTCTCGAGAAGTCCCCGCACACGCGAACATTCATCATTGGAAGACCTCATATTCGGGCCGAGATCGAAAAACGCCTTGCAGGACGAGTGACAAGTGTGCCTGTAGGCCCCAGTAAAGATGATATCATCGGATACCTTCAAGCTAGACTAGACGAGGATGAAACCCTAGATGCCATGGATGGGAGTCTGGAGGCAGACATTCTTGAGAAGATTCCCGAAAATATGTCGGAAATGTACGTAGGCACAATCGTACTGAGAATCGCCCTCTGCACTATACGCTAACAGATACACATCCAGGTTTCTGCTGGTTTCCTTAAATATCGATGCAATTTTACATGAATCGACAATCTCTCGGAGACGAGAAAAGCTAAGAAAAATGACAAATGGATTGGAGTTGGGAGATGTTTATGGTGCGACGATCGAACGGATAAGGGGGCAAGATGGGGATAAATCGAGACTTGGGATGACAACGTTAATGTGGATCAGTCACGCGGAACGGCCGCTGCAAGCGGATGAACTCTGCCATGCCCTAGCAGTCCAGCTAGGCTCCACGGATTTCGATGTTGGAAACGTCCCCTCGATATCGACATTGGTGAGCTGCTGTCAAGGGCTTATCACTGTAGATAAGAAGGCATCAACTGTGCGATTGATCCACCTCACTCTCCAAGAATACCTTTCCGCTCATCCCGATATATTCAGTAGACCTCACTCAGCGATGGCAGAAATCTGTTTGACCTACCTGAATTCCCAGCAGCTCAAACCCCTTTCGACAGGCCCTTCTCCTAATACCCGGAACACACCCTTCCTAGAATATTGCTCAGTATACTGGGGGGTGCATGCGAAAAGAGAGCTCTCGGACTGCGCGAGATCGCTTACGCTAGGCCTGTTAAAGGAGCATTACGGCAAAATATCGACCAAATTGCTCTTAGCTCAAGTATGGCATTTAGACCTTACTAATTTTGATACTTACTCTCGGTTCAGCGGACTACACCTCGCATCATTCTTTGGAATTGTTGAGGTTGTAGCCGCTCTGATAGAGGAAGGATGTTGTGATATCAATGAGGGAGACTTTTCAGGTTGTACACCACTTGCATGAGCTGCTCATAACGGACATAAGGAAGTGGTGCAAATTTTACTCAGACAGAAAGAGGTCAGCGCCGACAAGCCAGGTTATGACGGCCGAACACCGCTCACGTATGCCGCTTGGAATGGACACGAGGGAGTAGTGAAAATACTGCTCGGGCGGGAAGAGGTCAACCCCGATAAGCCAGATGATGAGGGCCGGACACCACTCTCGTTTGCTGCTCGGAGTGGACATGAGGGAGTGGTGAAAACACTACTCGTGCGCGAAGGGGTCAACCCAGGTAGGCCCAATAGTTACGGCCGAACACCGCTCACGTATGCCGCCTGGAATGGACACGAGGGGGTGGTGAATATACTACTCGGACGGGAAGAGGTCAACCCCAATAAGCCAGATGATGGGGGCCGAACACCACTCTCGTTTGCTACTTGGCATGGACACGAGGGAGTGGTGAAGCTACTGCTCGGGCGGGAAGAGGTCAACCCCGGCAGCCCGGATAATTACGGCCGAACACCGCTCTCGTTCGCCGCTTGGGGTGGGCATGGGCGGGTGGCGAAAATACTACTCGAGCGGGAGGTCAACCCTGATCAGCCATGTAATTACGGCTGGACACCGCTCTCGTTTGCTGCTCGGTGTGGACATGAGTGAGTGGTGATAATACCACTCGGGCGAGAAGAGGTCAACCCTGACAAGCCAGACAGCGAGGGACGAACTCCGCTCACGTATGCCGCTTGGGAGGGACATGAGGGAGTGGCGAAAACTCTGCTCGGACGGAAAGAGGTCACCCCCGACAAGCTAGATAATGACGGCCAAACACCGCTCTCGTTTGCTGCTCGGCGTGGACATGAGGGAGTGATGAGAATACTACTCGAGCGGGAAGAGGTCAATCCCGACAGACCAGATAATAAGAGCCGAACGCCGCTCTCGTTTGCTGCTCGGTGTGGACATGAGGGAGTGGCAAAAATACTACTCGGGCGGGAAGAGGTCAACTCCGGCAAACCAGATGATGGAGGCCAAACACCCCTCTCGATTGCTAGTCAGAATGGCTGTAAGGGGGTGGTAGCTCTCCTCCAGTCTCACAAAGCGGTAACCCCCAGTACGATTTAAAACCTAGGAGACGCCACCCTGTGGAAATGGCCACTGTCCCCACCGTTTTGGGTCACGTTGATTGCCCTCGGATGCCACCCTTTCTAGATGCAAGAAATCCCATGAGATGGGAATGCACATATGTCATACCCTCCTGCGCCTTTTCGGCGATCTGCTCCCATGGCCGGCCCAGGACTTATGAGTTTCAGTTTGCAAAGTTGCGTACGGTTTGGTTTGCAGGGGGAGAGTTCTACCCTTGTGCCAAGGCCAGGTCTACAGCTTGCAGCTTTCATTCTGTCACATTTGATTCTTCTCCATCTGTAAACCCTTGCTTTACAAAAAATTTCCTTGTACAGTTTTTCCTTCCTTTCTTCCTTTCCTCTCCTCCAACCTGAACGATGGGTGGACCGTATATTATAGTGTTTTCTAGACCGAGAAATGTGGCGTGAAATACTGTAAGGATTCTTGAGGCGGTCAACAACTAGATAAGACCGTACCTAAGATAGAAGGCTAGCGAAGGTGAACGATCCCGGTCAATAAATAGTACCACATCACCCCGAGAGGATATCCGCTAGCCATCGCCTGTGCTGAGTAACGAGGACGGAGGGGCATAGCAGACTGGCTTTCTATGTCCCCATTAATCTCGCTCGTCTTGCGATCGATTTGACAGCATAGAGCATACCACCAGATAAGCCACGAAGGGGATATGCTGTAGCAAGTCCTCACCGACTCCAAGGTTCTCCCGGTAGAAGCCAAGCCGTGTTAAATCTACTAATAGACTGATTGCACCTGTGGCGAGATTGGCCCCCTCAACGAGATTTCCCTTAATAAGCCCATGCCAAGTCAGTTGTGATATGCTGATTGGTGGTTGCGAACAAATCTCGCTGAGGGCCAATCTCGCCACAGGTGCAATCAGTCTAGCCAGCTCCCCAATACTACGCCTCGTGAGGCCGGCGCGAAGTAACATCTCAAGACTGCTTTCCGAATGGCCACCCAACTAAGAAACGCAAGTAACAGCTAAAATACACCGATAGGAGTCAGATCACTAGGCTCGTGGAACAAGACAGTAGTGAGCCAAACGGTCGATGAGGATGCTACAAAAGCAGAGACTAAGAGATATATATGCTGTACCACGAGCGGAACCCCTCCAAAAACTCCCAAAGCTCAGTCTGCACTTCCCGCAATCCCCCGGTCAAATCCATCCTTCCAATAGTAATTATTGGCATGAGCCCCCAATCCACTCTGGGATAACATAAACTGGATGCAACACCCCCCACACAGTACCACTCGGAAATGATCTCCTCCACCACCGGCCCCTGACCCTCAATCCTCAATCTCCTAACCACTGAGGCCCTGTTTGGTTGTGCTGGGCCCATTCAGGACCGTTCCAGTGGGGAACGGTCGTTGCCAATTTGGCACCACTTGCTTGTGATCGTAGTAAACACACTTGAAAAAAATTTCACCTTAGAGCCTCATGAAGGAATTTTACTAGTGCTTCTAATTCTTCTCAAATTTAAACCTCCAACACACTGCCTACAACCTTCCTGAATTCACAACATCTGCTCCCAGCTCCAACTTGCTCCGGACCGACGGCTTCTGGCCTCTGGCTTCAACACCCGGCCTACCTGTGGCTCCCAGTTCCCCGGGCCGGCTCAAACACTCTCCCTACCTACGGCGTCCGCCGGCCTCTGGCTTCAACACCCTCTCTACCTCTGGCTCCCAGCTCCTAGCTCAAACATCCACTCTACCTCCTGCCTCCGGCCCCCTGCTTCCAGCTCCAGCTCTCTCCCTACCTACGACGTCCGGCCACTAGCTTCAACACCCTGCCTACCTCTGGCTTCCAGCTCCCAGCTCAAACACTCTCCCTACCTCCAGCTTCCTGCCTCCGCTTCCAGCTCCACCTCACTCCCTACCTACGGCTTCTAGGTTCCTGTGTTTGGCTCTTTCCCTAGCTCCAAGTCCCCTGGGCCCTCGGATACAAGGTTCCTTTTTCCACTCACCCTTCTGAGTCCCGAGTACCTGCCCTTCCTCAGTTCCTAGCTCCTGCTTCTTTCCTCCCAGTACTAGGCCTCAGTTGATCTGCTTTTCCCTCCGGCACACGTCCTCTCTTCTCCTAGCACCCGACTCCTTATACCTACTCTCCCTGAGCAGCACCGGGCTCCTGCTTGCCCTCTTGTCCATCAGTACTCAGCCGTTGTCTGCCTAGCACTACGACCCAGCTCACATAGAATGGCTGAATATAATATCCGTCATGAGCACTCTCCAATTGCTGAGATAGCTGGCACTACCGATCCTTCTCCTAGGACAAATATTATACCATCAACTTCATATTCCTATCAACTTGAATACCAAGATATGATAATATATGAGAACCACAATCTTTCTTCCAATATACAACTCCCTGCTGGTGGTAGTTAGTACATTCCCACAATCATTTTGGATGACTTAACAATACCTTCCTCTTTCTCAAACAAAATGTCTAAGCCTTGCAAATCGCATAAATGTCCAGTCGAATAGTCGACTGAGATGACAACAATGTTATTACAGCAGATGGTCAATGCCATCCGTACTGGTAAAAGGTCTGATAATGGCTTCAAAATGGATGTTTGGAATGCTAGTGCGGAAGCTGTTCAGGCTGTGACCCTAGGAGAGATCCTTGTAGTGTTCTTTACGGGGCGGGGCGGGGCGGGTTTTCACTTTGTGACCCCGCCGTTACTCCGGCCCGGGGTCAACTCTTTGCCGTTCCTCCCCGCCCCGTATGACACGGGGCCCTGG
>Ga0307513_10001782_pt1 | contig 30627 bp, 22 predicted proteins | sample 15_EM_MG_FD_202174 | JGI IMG/M metagenome (GOLD analysis project Ga0307513, IMG submission 202174) | Populus trichocarpa ectomycorrhiza microbial communities from riparian zone in the Pacific Northwest, United States - 15_EM | ecosystem: Host-associated > Plants > Roots > Unclassified | place... | reverse complement strand
GGAGCTCATTGCGGTCGACTTTGGAAGCGAACGACTCAGTTACGGAGAACTGAACCGCCGCGCCAATGAACTTGCCCACCACCTCATTTCGCAAGGGGTTGGCCCGGAGACTTTGGTTGGCCTCTATCTGCCCCGTTCTCTTGATGCCATAGTCGGGCTGCTCGCCATCCTCAAAGCTGGCGGGGCTTTCGTCGCGCTCGATACGACATACCCGGTAGAACGTCTCGGGTTCGTGCTAGATGACAGCAGGGCTTCTGTGTTGCTGACCCGGCGAGACTTAGCACATCGCCTCCCGGAGCACGAGGCATCGGTCCTTTATCTCGACGCAGATGCCGGAGCCATCGCTCTTCACAGCGACGAGAATCCGCAGAGCAGCGTGACGACCGAGAATCTGAGTTACGTTATCTACACTTCAGGCTCGACAGGTAAACCCAAAGGTATTGCCATGCGGCACGCCTGCCTCTCAAACCTCATTGCCTGGCATTCACGGCACCCGCGCCTCTCCGAGACGCGAAGGACACTGCAATTCGCTGCCTTCAATTTCGACATCGCTTATCAAGAGATGTTTACGACGTGGGTGGACGGCGGCACACTGGTACTCGTCTCGGAAGAAGTCCGCCGCGACCCGGAAAGACTTCTCGCACACTTGGCCGCGGAGGAGATAGAGAGGCTGTATTTGCCCTTCGTCGCTCTGGAAAATTTAGCGAGTGCTTTTGTGGGGTCGCCCGTGAATCTGTCAAGCCTCAAGGAGATCATCACGGCGGGCGAGCAAATGAGAGTCAATCAGCGCATGGTTGATTTCTCGTTGTGCTTAGCCGATTGCGCTTTCTATAACCAGTACGGCCCGTCTGAATGTCACGTCGTAACCATTCACGAGCTTCCGGCGGCGGCAGAGTCCTGGCCGCGCTTACCCCCCATCGGGGTGCCTCTAGACAACCTGCAACTATATCTGCTCAACGAGATGATGGAGCCTGTTCCTGTCTCCGTCCAGGGGGAAATCTATATCGGCGGCACGGGGTTGAGCCGAGGCTACTTGTATCGCCCTGACCTGACCGCCGAAAGATATGTCCCGCATCCTTTCAGCGGGCGGCCGGGCGACAGGCTCTATCGGACGGGCGACCTGGGGCGGTACTTGCCGGACGGGACAATCGAGTTCATAGGCCGCGTTGACGACCAGGCAAAGATTCGCGGCTACCGCGTGGAGCCAGGAGAGATCGCCGCTTTACTGAACGAGCACCCGGACGTTGACGACGCCCTGGTGATGAACCTCCCCGGCTCGGACGGGCACAATCGTTTGGTTGCTTACGTCGTCCCGAAGCAGGAGCTTGGCGTCAACGTTGATGACGAGACCTCGCAGATTGAAAGGTGGCGAACAGTATGGGATGAAGTTTACGGCGAGTCGGGCGACGGCGCTGTCCCGGCACTCAACCTGGCCGGATGGAAGAGCAGCTACACGGGACTTCCGATTCCTGAGGATGAGATGCGCGAATGGGTCGAAACGACGGTTGAGAGCATCCTTTCACTCCGACCGACGGAAGTTCTGGAGATCGGCTGCGGCACAGGACTTCTGCTTCTGCGCCTGGCCCCCCGTTGCACTCGCTACGTCGGCATGGACATTTCCAGAGCGGGACTTGAGCACACCGAGCAGCAACTGAAAGATGGCGGAGATAAATATCGTCACGTCACTTTGCAGCCGGGTGCTGCGACAGAGCTTGAGCAGTTCGCCGGTGAGTCGTTCGATACCGTTATTATCAACTCCGTCATTCAACAGTTCCCGAGTCTGCACTACCTGCGAAATGTAATCGAGCAGGCCGTCAAGCTGGTCAAACCGGGCGGGCGTCTGTTTATCGGCGACATACAGAATCTGGCGCTGATGAAAATGCTGCATCGGTCTGTCGAGATGTACAAGGCAGGGACGACCGTCTCCTTTGAAGAGGTTGAAAAGAGAGTGCATGCCGAGATGGCTGCCGACGAACGACTCTACATAGCTCCGGAATTCTTCTACGCGCTTCAAGATGAGATGCCACACATCACGCACGTAGAGATTCAACTGCGGCGCGGACGCTGCCACAATGAGATGACCAAGTTCCGCTACGACGCCACCTTGACTATCGGCAGGTCGCCCGTTGAGGCGGCCGGGCAAGAGCGTTTGGTCGATTGGCCTTCCCGCCACCTCACGGTGGAAGACATTCGTGAATTACTGTCCCGGTTGCCAGACAGTCTATATCTTAAAGACGTAGCTAACGCGCGGCTCTTAGAGGAACGAAGAGCCGAGAAGTTCCTGCAAAATCGAGGCTCCTTGCCGGTTCAGAAGAATCGAGACGAGGAGCCCGGACTGGACCCGGAAGATTTATGGGAAGCGGCGGATCAGGCGGGGTATGCGTGCAGTATCTTTTGGTCAACAAAATATAGAGAAGGCGCGTTCGATGCCGTTTTCATGCGAGCCGGGGCATCCTCTTCCTTCTCCAATAAAAAGAGGGTCGCGTCTCAATCCCAGACCTATCATGAGGGACGCGCAAAGACTTACGCTAACTACCCTCTACGCGCACAAGTTACGCGCAGGCTTATTCCGCAGTTGCGTAGCTATCTTGAAAGAAAGCTCCCGGAATATATGATCCCGGCGTTATTCGTGATCCTTGAGGCGTTGCCCTTAAAACCGACTGGCAAGGTAGACCGCGAGAAGCTCGCGTTAATGGCTCCCCAGACAGAGCGGGCGGCCACCTACGTCGCGCCCCGTAATCCGGTTGAGCAGAAGGTGGCGGGAATTTGGGCTGGCGTGCTGGGCATGGAAAGGATTGCCGCCACGGATAATTTCTTCAAGCTCGGGGGACATTCGCTGCTGGCGACGCAGGTGATGTGGAAAGTGCGCGAGAGCTTCGGCATCAACGTGCCGCTGGCGACACTTTTCCGGCTGCCGACGGTAGAAGGATTCGCAGACTACCTGGCGGGCGTCCTCTGGGCCGCGGAGTTCGACGGGCTGGTTTCCGGCAGTGAGGGCATGGCCGGGAGAGAGATAGGTGAGCTATGAGCGCGAGCAGTCTTAATAGCCTTCTTACCCGTCTCCGTAGCTTGGACATCAAAATCTGGCTCGAAGGCGAGCGCCTGCGTTACAGCGCCCCCGCGGGAGTCATGGCGGCAGAGTTGCGAGAGCAATTGGTTGCGAGGAAAGCTGAGATTATTGATTTCCTGCGCGGCGCGGCGCAAGTTGCCCTGCCACACCCTCCGCCGCTTGTCGCCGTTGACCGCGCAGACCAGCTGCCCGTCTCGTTTGCCCAGCGGCGAATGTGGTTCCTGGATCAACTCAATAAAGGAAACACGACCTTCAACAATCCGCGAGCCTTTCATTTGACCGGCCCGCTCAACACGGAGTCCCTTCAAGACGCGCTGAACCTTATGGTACAGCGGCACGAGACTTTGCGAACCGTTTATCGCACGGTTGAAGGCGAGCCTGCCCAAATTATTCTGCCGCTCGCAAAAGTGATCATGCGCAGGTTTTCGGTTGAGAGCTTGAAGCGAGATCAGCGCCTCGGCAGAGCGACGGATTTGGTAAAGGAGTTGAGGGAAGAGCCTTTTGATTTGCAAAGAGATTTGGGCATTCGTGCCGCTCTTATCAAGCTGGACAGCAATGAGCATGTTTTAGGTGTGGTCATGCACCACATCATCTCCGACAACTGGGCTGAGTGGGTTTTCTTTCAGGAGTTGGGCGCAGCCTACAACAGCATCTCGGTCGGCCTTGAACCGGAGCTTCCGGCGCTGCCCATTCAATGCGCAGATTTCGCCGTCTGGCAGCGCCAATACATGCAGGGCAAAGTACTCGACGAACACCTTTCCTACTGGATGACGAAACTGAGGGATATTCCGGCGGTATTGACCCTCCCGCTGGATCGCCCGCGGCCCGCCGTCCAAACTTATAGGGGCGCGACAGAACCTTTCTCCTTCTCGGCAGAACTCTCGGCCGCCGTCAGGGAACTCAGCCAAAGGCATGGCGTCACGGTTTTTATGCTGCTTCTCGCCGTATACAAAGTGATGCTGTGTCGCTATACCAACGAAGAGGATATTGTCGTCGGCTCGCCAATCGCCAACCGAACTGCCAGAGAGACGGAGAACCTCGTCGGCATCTTTATCAATACCCTTGTGCTGCGCACGGACTGCTCTGACAATCCTGCTTTCGAGGAACTGCTGCGACGTGTGCGCGAGACGGCTCTCGGGGCTTACGCTCACCAGGACCTGCCCTTTGAAATGCTCGTCGAGAAACTTCAACCGGAGCGTAGCTTAAGTTATCACCCGCTCTTTCAGGTGATGTTCGTTCATCACAACACGCCTGCCGTGGAGTTGTCGCTACGCGGCATCAAGGCTGCTGAAATTCAGGTAAAGCACTCGAACGCCAAGTTCGATCTATGTCTTTCGATTCAGGACGAGGGCGAATTGCTGGACGGATGGGTGGAGTACAGCGCTGACCTTTTCGACGCCCCGACGATCAAGCGCCTCATCGGGCACTTTCACACCTTACTGGAAGGCTTCCTGGCGAGGCCAGAGCGCAGGTTGTGGGATTTTGAAATGATAACGGCGGAGGAGCGTGAAGAGTTGTTGGCATTGGCGGGGTGATCGCATGCTGTGGGAGCAAACAAATGAGGGGGATTTGAGTTGCGCTGAACCTGTGCCCGAAGGCGGTCGCTGGGTTGAGCGATTCGTGCGCGAGCAATCGCCGGAACACGGCCTGACCAGACTCTTCTACACCTCGCCGACGATCTTTGATCTGGACATCGAAAGAATATTTCTCAGGCACTGGCTCTGCGTGGGCCATCTCAGCCGGATACCCGAAGCAGGGGATTACTTTCTTTACCGGATCGCCGGCGAATCTCTCATTATCATTCGCGACGAGCACGGCGGAGTGAACGCCCTGATCAACGTCTGTTCTCATCGCGGCTCGCCAGTCTGCCGTCGCGACGAAGGGAGAGCGAAGACTCTGATCTGTCCATACCACGCTTGGACATACTCGCCGGACGGTTCGTTGCGCGGCGCCCCGCGCATGCCGGAGATGCCGGGTCAGGCCCGCACGGGTCTGCGTCGTTGCCATGTGCGAATTATTGAAGGTCTGATTTTCATCAATTTCGCCGCCGAACCTGTACAGTTGAACCCGGAGTCGCTGCGTACAATCTCCGCATTTCTATCCCACCACGATCTGAGCCGGGCGACGATTGGGCACAGGGAAGCTTTTCACGTGAGGGCTAATTGGAAACTGGTCTTTGAGAATTTCAGCGAGTGCTATCACTGCGGGCCGGTTCACCCTGAGTATTGCTCGGTGATGTATGAGACGCGTGGAGAGTCCGCCAAATCGGTCGAGAGGTCGCAGGAGTGGTCTGACACCTGGGCGGCGCAAGCACGGCGCTTGGGCTATATGGCAGGTGCGACGAAGCTTTCGCCGGATATACCGCACTTCTGCTCTCGCACGCCGATCCGGCAAGGGTGTCGCACACAGAGCGACGGCGGCGCTCCGGTCGCGCCTTTGATGGGACGGTTCTTGGAGTACGACGGCGGCATCACGCAGGTGAGGCTCTATCCAGTCAACTACGTCATAGCGCCCTGCGACTACGCAGTACTCTTTCGCTTTACCCCGCTCGACCCTGTCAACACAGAAGTGGAGCTAACCTGGCTCGTCCGTGAGGGCGCGCGCGCGGGAAGAGATTTTGACGTTTCTGCTCTGGCATGGTTCTGGAAGGTGACGACTGAGCAGGACAGGGACATCGTTGAGGCAACACAATCAGGCGTCGGGTCGCGGTTTTATGCGCCCGGTCCACAGAGCGAGCGTGAGCGCGGCGCGCAGGCTTTCATCCAGTGGTATTTAGGCGAACTCTCGCCAACTCTACCTGGTGGCAGATAGGAGCGTGAGCGGTGGGCATAGACTTATTAGTTTTGCCTGGAGACGGAATCGGCCCTGAAATTACTGAAGTGGTGCTCCGATGTTTAGGGGCGTTAGCCGAGCGCTTCCGGCTCGGGTTACGTCCGACGGTACAGAATATCGGGTTGGAGTACTTCAAAGAGTCTGGGACAACCATGCCCGCGGACTTGCTGGAGCGTGCCAAAGCCTGCGACGGAATTATTCTAGGCCCGCTTTCAACGTCGTCATACCCGCCGGGCGAAGGTGGCATCAATGTGTCTGCCCTGCTCCGGCGTGAACTAGACCTCTTTGCCAATATCCGGCCCAGCCGTTCCTCGCCGGGCATCCCACAGTCTCGCCCCGCGATAGACCTCGTCATCGTGCGGGAGAATACCGAAGGGTTTTTAGCTGATCGTGTGATGACTGCGGGGTCGGGTGAGTTTATGCCGACGCCGGACCTGGCCCTGGCAGTACGCAAGATTTCGGCATCTGCTTCCAGGAGAATCGCTGAGACGGCATTTGCACTGGCCTTAGAGCGGCGCGGCAAAGTGACAGTGGTGCACAAAGTCAACTCGCTGAAGTTGAGCGATGGGCTATTTCTGCGCGAGGTCCGCGCCGTTGCCGCCGCCAACCCGCAAATAGAGTTCGAGGAAGCCTTGGTGGATGCGATGGCCGCGCTGCTCATAAGGTGTCCGGAGCGGTTCGACGTGATTCTGGCGACGAATCTCTTCGGAGACATTCTCTCTGATGAGGCCGCTGAGTTAGCGGGGGGGCTGGGGCTTGCGCCGTCGCTAAACGCCGGCGACAGTCATGCCGTCGCTCAGGCCGTACACGGGTCGGCGCCGGATATCGCCGGGGAAGACAAGGCCAACCCGGTCGGCCTGCTGCTTTCAGTGGCCATGTTGTTGGAATGGATAGCTCATCGAAAGGACGAGGCGGAATTGTACAAAGCCGCCGCCGCCTTACGCCACAACGTAGAACGCGCTGTGATGAATCCCCGAACCCGCACTAGAGATTTGGGAGGGCAGACATCGACAAGTCAATTCGGTCGGGTCATCAGCGAAGCCATTCTGCAAGACGAAGCGATGACATTGACGTGGGCGTCAGCCAAATAATTTCCGCGAAAAGGAGTGAGGATATGCTGAGAGACGACATTATTCTGGAAGACACCACATTGCGTGACGGCGAACAAAGCCCGGGAATAGCATTCTCCAAAGAGACGAAGATCAAGATACATGACTTGCTGGTTGTGGCTGGTGTCCGTTGGATTGAGGCCGGGATTCCCGTAATGGGCGGTGAAGAACTGGAAACGATGAAGGCTTTGCTCGACCGCGGCAGCCCGGCCAAACTCGTCGCCTGGAATCGCGGAATCAAGGACGACATCAAACTCTCTCTCGACATCGGGTTTAAGGCCGTGCACATCGGTTTGCCGACATCTCAACTGCATCTCAAGGCCAGCATCAACAAGGATAGGAAGTGGCTGCTGGCGCAGGCCGCCGACCTCATTAAGTATGCGAAGGATCGCGACGCTTTCGTCTCCATTAGCGCCGAGGATGTCGCGCGGACGGAGATTCCGTTCTTACAGGAGTATGCAGGGTGTGTCGAGGAGGCGGGCGCTGACCGGCTGCGCGTCTCCGATACCATTGGCATCCTCCCGCCCGAAGCCTACAGCGAACGCATCAGGAGCATTGCCGAGCACACCTCGATTGACCTTCAGTGCCACGCGCACAACGATTTTGGACTCGCCGTAGCCAATACACTAGCGGGTCTGCAAAACGGCGCACGCTATTTTCATGTGACGGTCAACGGCATCGGCGAGCGCGCCGGGATGGCGGATTTGGCGCAAATGGTTTTGGCCTTAAAGCTCCTCTATGGACGCGATGTTGGAATTGACGGAACCAAGCTCAAGGAGCTCTCCAACCTGGTCGCAGAGGCGACGCATTGCGCGCCGCCTCCATGGCAACCCATCGTCGGCGACAACGTCTTCGCCCATGAGTCCGGCATACACGTTAACGGTATGTTGAAGAATGAAAGGTCGTTTGAACCGATTTTGCCGGAGGAGGTGGGCGGGGAGCGGCGCTACGTGCTGGGGAAACACTCGGGTCGTGTCAACATCCGCCAGGTGCTCGTCGCGGAGGGCATCGAGCCGACGGAAGAGTATATGCAGCGATGTCTGGACCTGGTGCGCAACCAAGCCATTTCGCAGTCGGGTCCAGTGAGTCCGGAGCAGTTGAAGGGAATTTATCAACGTGTCGTGACGGAGAACATAGATGCGGCTCGCTGAAAAGATCATTGCTTCTCATACCAAACGTGATTCGGTACGCGTCGGCGAAATTCTGACGGTGGCGGTCGACCGCGTCTACATCCAGGACGGCAACTCGCCGACCATCGCGAAAATCTTCGAGAAGCACGGTTTCACGAGTGTTTTTGATCCTTCACGTATCGCCGTGTTTTATGATCATTCCGTGCTTCCGCCGGACATTGCGATTGCTGACCGCATACGCGAAGCCGAGACGTTTTCCGAAAAATTCGGCCTCCAGGTTTTTCGTTCGGGTGCCGGCATCAGTCACGTGGTCGCGCTGGAAGAGGGTTGGTTTCAACCGGGAACGATTGTTCTAGGCTCCGACTCGCATACCTGCACAGGGGGCGTGATCCAATGTCTGGCCCTGGGGATGGGGGCGTCGGACATCGCGGCCGCGATGGTTATGGGCGAAACCTGGCTGCGGGTTCCTGAATCCGTATGTCTCGAGACTGTAGGACTCCCCGGAAAAGCTACGCGGGCGAAGGATGTGCTCCTTTACGCGCTGTCCATCTATGGCGAGACACCTTTCCTCTACAGGTCTATCGAATGGTGTGGACCGTGGGCGGAATCGCTCACGCTCAACTCCGCCTCGACGGTGGCAAATATGGCCGTCGAGTTTGGCGCTAAGTGCGCGTTTCTGCCCCCGGGCAACGAACGCCCGCCCGATCTCGAACCCATTAACTCAGACAGCGAAGGCTATGCGGAGCGTTTCCAACTTAATCTCGAAGGGCTTCCGCCGTTCGTAGCCAGGCCGCACGCGCCCACCAACGCTGTCCCGCTTGATGAGTGTCGCGGGCAGCGCATCAACTACGTCTTCGTCGGGAGTTGCACGAACAGTCGAATCGAAGACATCGCGGAGGTGGCGAGGGTGTTGAAAGGGTGGCAAGTGCATCCGAAGGTCAACATGATCGTCACGCCAGGCTCGCGTCGCATCTACCTGGATGCTTTGCAGCATGGCTATATCGAGACTCTGATTGCCGCCGGAGCCGTGGTGACCCCGCCGGGATGCGGCTCCTGTTTGGGAACACAGGGGCCGATTCCGGCGACGGGCGACCGTGTTCTTTCAACTATGAACCGCAACTTTCTCGGGCGGATGGGTAATCGCTGCGCCGAGATTTATTTGGCTTCGCCGCTCGTCGCCGCGCACGCGGCCTTGCGAGGTGAAATTCCAGGCGAGAGCGACTTGGCATGAGTGAATACCTGACAGACTGTCGCATCAGAATCGTGCGCGGGGTTATCTCAACCGATGACATTATCCCGGGCCGATACAAGCACATGTACACGAATCCTGCGGATTTGGCTGGACATGTTTTCGAGAATCTACTTCCAGGCTTCGCCGTTACGTTGGCGGAAGGCGATGTTCTGTATTGTCCGGACATTTTCGGCGTAGGAAGTTCGCGTGAGCAGGCCGTCAGTGCTTTACAGGCGGCAGGCGTGACGGCGATCTTCGCGCCGCGCTTTGGTCGTATCTTCTTTCGCAACTCGTGGAATCTAGGTTTCCTCGCGCTTGAAATAGGTGAGCTTTTAGTTGAGGAGGAGGAGTTCGTGCAAATCAACTTGGCGGAAGGCAGTATCTTAACGCGCTCCGGCCTACAGCATTTTCAGCCCCCCATGCCAGAGATGTTGCTCATGAGAAAGGCGGGGGGGCTGCTCGCCAGCGTCAAACTGCGAGAATCCTCCGATCTCACAGCCGATCAACGCCTCACACAAGATAAATAGGCATATCATGATTATCAAAAATAGAATTCTCCCTGAAATCAGGCGACCTCGTCTCAAAATGCTGCTTGGCCGGGACATGCCCATCCGTTTGATCGAAGCGCATAGTGGGCTCTCGGGTCTCGTCGGCAGCTTAGCCCATACCGTGGTGGATGGGGCCACTTTGGAGTTCGACGGGCTGTGGATTTCGAGTCTCACGAGCACGGCGGCTAAAGGGTTGCCGGATGCTGAACTCAACGCGGTCGCGCGACGGCTGGAAATGGTTGACGAGATTTTGTCCGTCACGGACAAGCCACTGCTCTTTGACGGCGACACGGGCGGCGACCGTGTCAACTTCGAGTATCTTTGCAGCAAGCTCGAAATGATGGGCGTTTCCGGAGTAGTCATAGAGGATAAGAAGTATCCGAAGCGGAACAGCCTGTCTGACGGGGCCGGTCAACTGATGGAAGACCCGACCGTCTTCGCCCACAAAATCTCCGCCGGACGCGCTGCGCTCCAATCCGATCAGTTTCTCATCTTTGGGCGAATCGAAAGCTTCATCGTGGGGCTGGGCGTTGAAGACGCACTCAACAGGGCAAGGGCTTACTTGCTCGCTGGCGCGGACGGCATCTTGATTCACTCCAAGCAGAGCGACCCGGATGAGGTGTACGCTTTTATGCAAGGCTTCGAGGCTCTCTGCGAAGACCTCGGATTTGATTATCCTGTGTCGGCTGTGCCTTCGACTTACGACAGCGTCTCGTGCACGGCGTTGTTCGAGCACGGCGTCCGGATCGTGATTCACGCCAACCACCTGTTGAGGGCTTCTCACCTCGCCATGAACGCGGTCTGTAAACTCCTCTTGGAATCGGACAGGGGCCTGGAAGCGAACGCCTTCTGCACACCCCTAACGGATATTTTTGATCTCGTCGGGTTTACCGACGTGCTCAAAAGGGACTGCGAAGAGGCGAGCAGGACGGAGGGTTGCGGTGAGATCGAGGATAATCTGCTCAGTATGCGGAAGGACAGGTGATTTTATCTCGATCTATGTCTGTGGACGGGGGCTGCCTCATGCGTGTGAGCGATACGGGGACGGTGCCGGAGTTGTTTCTGCAACAGGCTGCGGCGACGCCTGACAGCGTAGCCGTAGTCTTCGAGGGAGCAAGCTACACCTATCGAGAACTAGACGAACGCTCAAACCGGGTCGCCCGCTACCTGAGGCGACGCGGTGCCCGGCCAGAATTGCCGGTCGGAGTCTGCCTGGAACGCTCGCACGAGGTGATCGCCATAATTTTAGGCATCTTCAAGGCCGGTTGCGCGCTCGTCCCTATCGACCAGATGCTCCCGCCGGAGCGCATCCGCCAGATGATTAGTCTCGCCGGCGCACAATTAGTCATCACAGAAGGCTCTCCGGCCTGGGGCGACGAAAGCGACGGGTGGGTCTGCTTAGACATAGCGCGGGAACGTGAAGCGATTTCACGGGAAGACAAAACGTCCCTCCCCATCAGCGTTGGGCCGGAGAATCTGGCCTATTTTATTTTCACCTCGGGTTCTACAGGCGAGCCGAAAGGCGTGATGATGCCGCATGAAGGCATCATCCATCGTGTGGCGCGCACACAGAGGTTGCATGGGATAGGCGCTGACGACCGCGTGCTACAGATCGGGAGCCTGAGCTTCGACATCTCTGTCTGGGAAATCTTTGTGCCGCTGCTCACGGGCGGGAGAGTCGTCGTCGCCAATGAGCGGAGAATCTCTGACTTCAGGTATCTGGTCGGACTCATTCAAAGCGAGTGCGTGACGATTGCCAGGTTCGTCCCCTCGATCCTCCAGATGCTCATCGAAGAGCAGGAGATAAGCGCGTGTAACTCTCTGCGTCGCATCATCACCGGCGGCGATACTATGACGCCCAGACTGATGAACTCCTTTCTCAGTCAATCAAATATTCGCCTCTTTAATCAATACGGGCCGAGCGAACGACCATCTTCAATCTCCTGGGAGTGCCAACGGCAGGAACATCTGACTTCGGTTCCGATAGGCAGACCGCATTCGGGCACTGAAGTCTATATTCTTGACAGGGGCGGAAATCTCGTCCCACGAGGAGCCGTTGGCGAACTCTACATCGGCGGCCTCGGCCTCGCACGCGGCTATGCCCGACGCCCCGACCTCACCGCGGAGAAATTTCTTCCACACCCTTTCAGCCAAAAACCCGGAGCGAGGCTCTACAGAACGGGAGACCTCGTAAAATTTCTTCACGACGGCAACCTTGAATTCATCGGTCGGGTGGACTTTCAGGTGAAGATCGGGGGCATTCGGGTTGAATTGAAAGAAGTGGAATACCATCTTGCGAAACACCCGGCCGTCAGTGAAGCGGTTGTCGTCGCGCGTGAAACCGGCAAGGGTAAACAACTCGTCGCCTATGTACTGAGCACCGCGCCTGTTGACCCCACGGACATCAAGTCTTACATCGCGCGTTGGCTCCCCGCCCCGATGGTTCCGTCTCACGTCGTTCACTTGGACAGCTTCCCACTCAATCGCAACGGAAAGATTGACAAAAGGGCTTTGCCTGCACCGCCGAGCAACCAACTTGACAGCCAAAGGACGTTTGCTGGCCCGCGCAATAAAATTGAAGAGCAGATCGCCGTCGTGTGGGAAGAGATACTGGAGCGGCAGGATGTCGGAGTCTTCGATAACTTCTTCGACCTCGGCGGCCATAGTCTGAAAGCGATTCGAATTGTCTGGCGTTTACAAGAACATCTTAACGTGGACGTCGGACTGGCGGACATCTTCATTGCGCCAACCATCGCGGGGCTGGCCACGCGCGTGCGTGAATTGCTGCTCCTGCAAGATAACAGGGTCGCGCCGACGCCGGATGGCGGCGATTGTCCTGTCTCTCCCGCACAGCGCCGTCTCTGGGTCATTCACAAAATGGCTCCCGAATCTACGGCCTATAACATGGGTCGTGCTTTTCTGCTCACGGGCCGGTTGAACGTCGCGGCGCTTCGAGCGGCCCTGGACATGATCGTTGAGCGCCACCAACCTCTACGCACGACTTTCGTAGAAGACAAGGGCAGTCCCAAACAGCGAATCAGCCCTCACCTTAAAGAATATTTTGAGGAGGTTAAGCTGAGCGTCGCGGGATTGGATGAAAATGACGTACGCGAACTTGCCCGGCAGGAATTCTTAAAACCGTTCGATCTCCAGGCCGGTCCCCTACTGAGGGGCAAAATCTTTCGACTTCAAACGGATAAACAGATACTCACTATTGTTACTCACCATATTATTGCCGACGGATGGTCTATCGGCATCTTCCTGCGTGAATTATCTGCCGCATATAGTTGCGCCCTTCAGGGTAAGGATTTGAACCTTGAACCTCTCCCGTCCCAGTACCGGGACTATGCGGAATGGCAGCACCGGCTGTTGTCCGGTCCCGCCGCCGAGCGGCATCGTCACTACTGGACCCAAAAACTTGACGGTGAACTCGCGACACTCGACCTGCCAACTGACGGCTCGCGACAACTGAAAGCCGCGCGCCGGGGCGAGCGCCTGGTTGAATATCTCCCCCCCGACCTGACGATTGCTTTGCGCAACTTGAGCGGGACGCAAAACGCCAGCATCTTCACCTGCCTTCTGAGTGCCGTCAAGGTTCTCTTGCACAGGTATGCGGGTCAGGAAGAGATTATTACCGGGACCGTCACGAACGGGCGCACACAGGCAGCCTGGCGACACCAGATCGGTTTTTTTGTAAACACACTGGCGCTTCGCGACACGGTGCGATTCGACGACACTTTCTTGGCGCTGCTCGCAAAAGTGAAAACCACCCTGACGGAATCCTTAGAGCATGAAGCTTATCCTTTTGACATGGTCGTGGCAGACCTGGGGACACAGTGGGACCGCCGGCGTTCACCCTTGTTCGACGTGATGGTGGTTTTCGACGATAGTGAGCGCAGTAACCTGGACCTCCAGGGTATTGAAGCGACTCGCATCATGGACGTGCCCGCGTTGAGCCTCTTCGACCTGACTTTTGAGTTCCGAGAAATCGGTGGGAAGGTTCAAGCCGAGATTACATTCGACAGCGAACTCTTCTCGCGCAGGCGCATAGAGATGCTGTGGAGGTCTCTGGCAAGAATTATGTGGGGCATGGTCGAGCGTCCGTCAGCGCGCATCGGGGACATTGACATAACGTCTGAGGAAGAAAAGCAATTTATCTTACAAGAGCTTAACGCCACGCACTCCGGTTGGGAGGTGAGAGGGGGAATCGGTGAGCTTTTTGATGAGCAGGCGAGAAAGACGCCGGGTGCGGACGCGGTAGTCTCAGAAGGGGGCGTTGCCAGTTATGACCGGTTGAGCCGCGATTCGGCCTTGCTTGCCGAATACCTCGTTGAGAACTGCCGTGTGCAGCGTGAAGATAGAGTGGCCGTTGTCTTAGACCGCTCCGATTTACTGGTCACAAGTCTGCTGGGAATTATCAAAGCGGGCGCGGCTTACGTTCCCATTGACCCGGACCTGCCCGACTCCCGCATGTCTTACATGATTGAGGATAGCGACTGCGCCGCGATTATCACCGACGCAAGCTACGGCGAGCGGTTGCGGCGGACGGGGCGACGGCTCGTGATGGTTGGAGATGCCCTGGCCGAGATGAAGGAGAGGGGCGCGTCCGGGCGGTGTCTCCGCGCGCAGCAAAGTAACCTGGCCTATGTGATTTATACATCCGGCTCGACCGGGAAACCGAAAGGTGTAGCGGTCCAGCACGGCGCGCTCATCAACCTTTCCTACTGGCACCGCGAAGCTTTCAGCGTCAAAGAGAGTAGCAGGGCGATGATGTATGCGGGCATCGGTTTTGATGCTTCGGCCTGGGAGGTTTGGCCGTACCTTCTGAGCGGCGGCAGCCTTTACCCGGTTAACGGCGAGATTCGTCTTGATTTGAAGCAGTTGTCTGAGCTTATTACACGATCCCGCTTGACTCATCTTTTTCTTCCGACGTTGGTGTGCCGGCAATTGGTCAGCGCGGGTGCGCTTCTCCCTGAGAATCTGTTGGTGTTGACCGGCGGGGAAGCCCTCGGAGCATTGGGGCCGCGGAGTTTGCGCGTGGTGAACAATTATGGGCCGACTGAGAATACCGTCGTCGCTACTTCGATAGACCTCGGCAGGAAAGCATATACCGACCGTGTGTCAATCGGGCGACCGATTGCGAATGTCGAGACTCTCGTGCTTGATCGAGAGTCGCGCCTGTGCCCCATCGGAGCCCTCGGGGAAATCTGTGTTTCAGGCGCGGGACTCGCCAGAGGCTATTTGAATCAAGCGGATTTGACCTCGGAAGTTTTCCTGCCTCACCCATATAAGGTCGGCGAACGACTCTATAGAACCGGTGATCTCGGTCGCTGGAATTTGGATGGAAGTCTGGAATATGTCGGCCGCCGCGACGATCAGTTGAAATTAAGGGGATATCGCGTCGAGCCGGGCGAAATAGAGCATGTCTTGAGGCAGCACCCTGCCGTCAAAGATTTGAGGGTTGTGCTCTACGAAGGCGGAGACGAAGAGAAAAGGCTCATCGCATTCCTGATCCTGGTTGAGCCGGTAGAGGCGCAAGCCCTGAGAGACTACCTCTTGGAAACAATTCCGTCTTACATGATCCCCTCAACCTTCCTGTTCCTAGATCGATTTCCGCTAACAGTCAATGGGAAGGTGGACCGGCAAGCCCTCTTGAAGCTCGTGCCGCAAGCTCTGCAACAAGAGGCTGCGTACGTTGCGCCGGAGACAGATATGGAGCGAGCATTGGCACGAATTTGGGCAGATGTGTTCGGCGTAGAGGAGGTTGGAGCAAACGCCAACTTCCTGGATATGGGAGGTAATTCCCTGACTGCCATCAGGCTCGTCTCCGCCATTGAGTCGGGGCTGGGCGTTAGACTCGCAGCGCCTGAAATATTCCGGACCGCGGTGCTGAAGGACCTGGGGGAATTGATCCATACGGCCAAACGAGCGGGCGCACAACGACCGGGCAAGGAATCTCCGGTCTTGTTAAATGAGGTGCGAGAGCCGCAGGCATTTTTCATGCCTTCTGTGTTTGGTTACGCCGTTGCTTTCCAACGTCTCGCATCCCATGTTAAGAGCTGTGCGATTTTTGGTTTTGATGTTCCGGCACAGAGTTGGTCTGTAAACGAGTATGCCGGGGCGCTCATTGAAGCCCAGCCGCAAGACGCCTTCATCTTGCTCGGTTACTCGATTGGCGGCAACCTCGCATTCGAAGTTGCAAAGGAATTGGAACGCCGGGGGCGTACAGTCTCAGACATCATTCTCCTGGATAGTTCGTGGCGGAAGATGGCGCGAAATGTTACCGCGCAAGCGTTGGAGGCGGAAGTTAATCTGCTGCTGAGCCAAAACCCCTTAGTGGATGACGGCGGCAGAATGAGCGCCACAACAGGGAACGGAAGACAAGCGCCTGAGGTCGCACTTAATGCCAGACTCAAGAAACTCTTGAGAGGCTGGTATGAGGCGGCAGATAGTGGGCAGGTGAAGGCCAACATTCACCTCTTGACTTCAGGCGATACATCGTCGGTAAAGCTGCAAGAATGGCGCGCCGCGACGTGCGGTAGTTTTACTCCTTACGAAGGATACGGCGAGCATCTCACAATGTTGGCCGGCGAGAATGCCGTGTCGAACGGCATTCTGCTCACATCCATACTGGAACAGATACTTTGCCCGGTTTCGGCATCCGAGAGTAAGGAGCGGTAGGGGCTTGCGGAAAGGAGGCGGCGGGAAACGTGTCGGCATCACAGATTACCCGAGAGAAGTTGTACCCTAAATGCCCTTTGCGACTGTCGAGACAGCAACTCGACGAGTACGCCGGTCAAGGATTTTTAGTATTTCGTGAGGTTCTGACAGCAGCGCAGGTCAAGAAGGCGAAGAGGGCACTCGGCGAAATCATAGAATCGCGCGCGCCCAGCATTGCTGCCCACAGCTTAATTCGAAAGACGGCAGATGGGCGCAGCTATTGGAACTACTACGACGACTATTTTAACTACCGTGGAACTCAGTTTGGCGATGCTCCGGAGGTCGTCTATAACCCCGGCCTGCGTATTCAAGGCGAGCCTGCGGATGATCCCGGTAGCATTAAGCTTGAGGCTGACGGACTGCGTATACGCAAAGTTGAAAACTATAAAGACGCCCACCCTTTCCTCTTTTACCTTATTCACACGCACAAACGAATTCAGGGGGTAATGGAGTCGCTGCTTTGCGATTCGCCACAGCCTTATTCATCAATGGCGCTTCTCAAACCGCCCGAAGGAGGCGTCGAGAAACCCTGGCATCAGGATAACGCTTACTTTAACGTTAAACCTCTAGATGCGGTGGTCGGCATGTGGGTCGCTTTAGACCGGGCGAGCATCTCCAACGGCTGCCTGCATGTTCTGCCGGGCTGGCATAGAGTCGGCGCATTCAAGCACCACCACTGGAGAGATTGCCAGATTGCCGGCGGGGTGTTGCCGGAGGAGCAGGCAGTCCCGATCGAGCTTGCGCCGGGAGAAGGGATTTTCTTCTCTCCCATGCTGCCGCACATGACGCCGCCCAACGTCTCCACTCAAGAGCGCTTTGCCATACAGTTGCACTATCGTGGGTCAAAGAGCGTGCTCGTCGGCAAGAAAGAGTTTGACCAGTTGTTTGTTGCGAGCGATGGCAGTCCCGCTTCGTGCTTCCCGGCAGAGACGAAAGGCGAACTGCTGCCCGAGCCTTCATATTCACCGAGTAAGCTTTAGGTCTGGAAGCGGGCGAATGAAGAATACCAAGAATAAATTGCCGCAGGAACTCGTAGATTTCTTGAGCCGGAGCACCCGTCGGGCGTTAGATCAGAAACGCTCTATGCTCGAAGAGAAGGCTAACGGCAAGTGGATTTATTCTCGGAGCGGGCTGCCCTGGCTTCTTTTAGACCTTCAGTTTCCATATCAGAAGATGTCCGCAGAGGCACAGCGTCTCCTGCCGGAATTTATCCCGAGCCTCCATAAGAAGGGGGAAAGCTGGAAGAGCCTGACTCTCATGGAAGAGGAGGGGACAGGCCAACCGCCTGGTTGGACAACGGCTTCAGACCGTTGTCCGGTCATTAAGAGATTCTTCAACGATGAATGGCCTTACGGCTCAGTCAGCCGTGTCCGGCTCATGGCGCTCATGCCGGGCGGTTATCTGCTCCCACACACAGACCCCTACCGAACGGACGTCGGGCCTCCACACAGGTTGGAGTCCTTCCAGTTTTCCCTCAATACCCCGGAGGGTTCTTTATACTGCTTTGAAAAAGGCGGACTCATACCGTGGAATACCGGGCAGTGCTACGCCGTTGATCTGAGCTACAAACACGCGCTGCTTAACCGGAGCAACGAGACGAGAATCCACCTCATTATTGCGCACCGCGTAATGAACTGGACTGAGCTGAGTCCGTTGCTCGAGCGTAGCTTCCGCAACCGGGCGCAGAGTGTTACGCAAATCTCTTATCACCGGAGCGAGAGCTTGTAGGACGGTGTAGATCAACGGATTTGGGTCGCCCTCAGAACGTGTTGATCCCTGTAATAGCCGTCAGGAATTTTGACGCTTCAACCATGTCGCGCCCGGTGAAGACAATCGTGTTGCCACTCGGTCGTTCAACCCCCGGGAGGTACGAAGTAAGTTCTGCGTTGACAACTCTCTTGAAAGCAATTTCCATCTTCACGGGCGGCGGCAATTTAAAGGCTGATAGCTCTCTTCTACGTTCGATGCCGCGTTTGACGCCTTCACGAATCAGCCGCTGCGCCTCGCTCGGGTGTATCATCGTCGCCGAGAAGAAGCCCACCGCTTCCTTTACGGTAGCAGTCTCAATCGGGCCGAGCAGTCGTACGGCATCGCGGCAGATAGTTTGATCGCCCGACAGGAAGACCACCGGCACCCCGTAATTCCCGGCGATAGCTGCGGCTATTCCTGGCTCTGGAACGGCTCTCCCGTTCAGCTTAATCTCGTAAATTTCGCGGCCCTGTATGGTGTGGGACATGATCGCCGTCCCCGTGCCTTCGGCTGAGTGGAAGCCTATGAAGACGACGGCGTCAAAAGTGTTGTCAATACCCTGCACCATGCCAAGCGGTCGCGGCCAGGCGCGCACCAGGCGTGCGCGCACGTCGAGCAACTCGACATCTATATTCTGACCATCTCCGTGCGAGTCGGAGACAAGAACTTCTGTCGCGCCGGCGTTAAACGCGCCTTCCACCGCGGCATTGACTTCCTTAGTCATCAACCTACAGAATTTCTCGTACTCCCTCCCGTCTCTGCCTGCCTGAACCTGTGTGCTGACCCCGCCGACCCCTTCCATATCGGCGGAAATGTAGACCTTAAGTTTGCTCCGCTGGGCCTGTGCTGCGGTGAACACAAATAAGGCAATCAGACTACTTGAAATTAACCGCCTCATCGTCTTCCTCCTACTGATATTGAAAGTGTCTGGTGTTCGAATATCCAGGTGCAATAACCTGCACCGATGGCGGCTTCATCATAACCGCTTGTTTTGAGTAAGCACCAGAGTTTTCCTGAGCGGGCGCGAGGGATACTGTTGCAAGAACTGGCTCTCAATTATAACTCGCCTCTCACGTTCTTCTGGCAAATCTTGCCGGGACAGTTCATGAAGCATCACTCCTTGCCTTTCAAATGGCGTCACAGGGCAGAGCAAAAGATTAGGGTAGTGTTGCAGGAATCGCTTCTCCGGCTATAATCCACCCCTCAGTTCAGCCATCACTCATCGGAAATCACCCTCTTGAAACAAAATAAATCCTTGTTCAAATGGCGGCACTTCGAGCCAACCATCATTCTTTTGTGTGTCCGATGGTACTGTCGCTACCAACTCTCTTACCGCGATGTCGAAGAGATGATGCGCGAGCGCGGATTAGATGTAGATCACTCAACAGTTTTTCGTTGGGTCCAGCGGTATGCTCCGGAAATCAATAAGAGAATTCGTCAACATCTGAAGATGAGCGGTACCTCATATCGTGTGGATGAGACATACATCAAGGTGGGGCAGACGTGCAAGTATTTGTATCGCGCTGTGGACAAAGAAGGGCAGACGATTGAATTTATGCTCAGCGCGAAGCGTGATGTATCCGCGGCAAAACGTTTCTTTAAGAAGATGATGAGGGCAGATCATAGAAGGCTTCCGTTCTCGATCAGCGTTGATAAGAATGCCGCTTATCCGGAAGCCTTCACCTCATCGCAAGACGAAAAGATATTGCCATCGGACTGTCAGCTCAGGCGCGTGAAATACCTGAACAATATAATTGAGCAGGACCATAGATTCGTAAAGAAGAAAGTGCGTGCTTCACAATGCTTCAAGCGATTTCATACTGCTGAACGAACGCTAGAAGGCATTGAAGTGATGAACATGATGAGGAAGGGTCAGGTCAAAAGGTTAGCAGGAAGTGATGTGCAAGGGCAGGCGAAGTTTGTCGCATCGCTCTTCCAGATCGCCGCCTGAGAAAGAGTCGCCCGTGACCTTCCGCGTTTGAAAATAATTTTTGCAACACAGCCCGGCAGAGTGCCAATGGGCGGACTCAACCAAAACTCACTTACACAAAATGCTTAGAACTCCCTCGGTGACGATCTCCTGATAATGCGTGGCGACGACGCGACCGAGTTGGCGACCGTAGCCAATGCCCTTCGTTGAGAAGTAACCCTTTGCTGATAGCTCGGCTCTCTTACTACATGGCATTCCAGTCATGTCGAGGTCGAGCAGTTGCCATCTTCGTCGGTAGTCGTGACGGTACGCTTTACTATGTCGGCGGAAGATGAGGTCAACCGCCAGTTGCATCTCGACGACGTTTTGTGCGGTGCAGGCGCTCAAGGTCTGCTGCACGACGGACTGTTCAGCGCACGACGAGCGACCGAAAGCGCGTTGCAAAGACTCGTTACTGCGCAGGCGCGTGTTGATCTCGCATAGCCCGTGCGCGCCTGAGAGGATGGTGATGAAGGCATCGTTGAGCTTCTCAATAGGCGTGTGCCGGATAGTCTTCTGCTTGATGAAGACGTGTTCCTTGATCGTGTCAAAGAGCGAGAGCGCGCGAATCTTGATTCCGATGGCGCAGAGAGTGGCGTGCGGCGTGTAGTGCTGCGTCGTCTCTTGAGAGCGTGTCATAGCGTTCCTCCTGAAAATGAGAAACACTATAAATCTCTCAATGCATCAATCACTTACGAGAGTACATTATCGCTATTTTGCGCAAAATTTAGGTATGTAGTTCACGCCCGACACGGGTCGTCGAATTGTGGGTGAGGGTAGGTTTTTTCTGAATAGCTACAAGAGGTAATATTTCTTACTTGGATTTATACCACCGTCCACCCAGAATATTTAGTTTGACCTGGAGCACCGAATAAGTCCCATCTAACTTGTTTATCATCAACAACAATAGTTCCTGCGCCTAGATTAGCTCCAAGAGCTGCAAATGCAGTATATGGCGTATTTCCTGACGTTGCCCGTATCTTTGCTGAGTTTACTCTAACATTAGCAATCAAAGACTGTGCATTTAGCCATATACCATAATTAGCTTTATAGTTATCATTATTGTAGATTTGCAAATTATTAAATTCCATAACAGTAATACCGTAGCACTGTATACTCATTCCTGTATTATTCTCAAAGGTTAAGCTATTGGCTAAAATATTAGACCCTAAACCAGCTCCCCCTTCAATATACAGTCCACGATTAACGCACGTAACAATAGCCGAACTGTCAAATTGTAACATTTGACCCCGCCAGTATATACCGCCGCCTATTTGACCAGCAGCAGTACCACATCTATTAATTGTGGTATTACGCAAATGTATAAAAGAATTTTCATTGTTCCCTGAGCGAAGATCTGAAAATATCCCCCAATTGGAAGCTCCCTCTAACCTACAGGCATCAAACATTAAATGATTACATGCGTCGACATCCCCTGGATTACCTTGATTTTTTATTTCCACACAATTCTTAAACCCCTCCCTAATATATAAGTCTTTGAATCGAGTGTTATAAACTGCATGTGGCCTTAACCCAATACAATTACTCTTACCATTGGAGTCCAAACCAAGTCCTACAATCTCTACACCAAACTGAAACTTATCCGCTACAGGTTGTGACCAATTAAAAATAGTTGTGTTATTACTAGCTGCAGCAAATATAGAACTGAACGGCCCATCCCCGTAGATATAATTTCCTTGATTTAAAGTATTGGCAAAAGAAAAAGGCATATTTAATGTATCAACTAAGTATCTACCCTTAGGAACATAGACAGAAGTTCCCGCTGCATACGCAGTATCTATTGCGAGCTGAACAGCCACGGTATCATTTGTCATACCATCACCTACTGCCCCGTAACTCATTACATTAATAGACATATTATCTCCTTCTTTCGGCTGAAAGCTGACAGTTAAATGTCGGGCTTGCCCCAGAAGCAAAGGTTGCTACCCCACACAAATAGATCGAACCTTGCCAGCCGCTCAAAACGTTGGCAGCCCCCGATAATTTAACTCCTTTTTGTGCCAGGACTTGGTGCATTACTGCTAGTTGCCACCGGAAGTATACCTATAATAACGTGAGTTCGACGTAAGAATTGAAAAGAGAACCCAATTCGGTAAAGATGAAGTTCGCCAAAACTAAACATCAAGCCGAAAGGGATTCTCTCATGAACATTCTACCCCTGTTCTGTGACATAGACGACTTCTGCCAGTTCTTTGAACCGCTCTGGCGCGACCGCTTGCTGGCCGATGTGCCGCGTCAGCGACAACGAGCATCGACTTTATGTCTCTCGGAAGTGATGACCATTATCGTGCTGTTCCACTCTTCGGGTTATCGGAACTTCAAGACCTTCTACACACAGCATGTCTTGCAGCACATGGCAGGGGCATTCCCCAAGTTAGTTTCTTACAACCGCTTCGTGGAGTTGATGCCCTCCGCGCTGGTTCCCTTATGCGGCTACTTGCAGACCAGAAAAGGAGCATGCTCCGGCATCTCTTTCATTGATTCAACCAGTTTGCGTGTCTGCCATAACCGGCGCATCCACTCGCACAAGGTCTTTGCGGGCTGCGCTCGGCGAGGCAAAACCAGCGTGGATTGGTTCTTTGGCTTCAAACTGCATCTGGTGGTTAATGACTGCGGCGAATTGCTCGCGCTCAAACTCACGCCCGGCAACACCGACGACCGGCGACCTGTGCCGAAGTTGGTCAAAGGACTCTTTGGCAAGCTCTTTGGAGATCGTGGCTACATCTCCCAACCTTTGTTCGAGACGCTCTTTGATGAGCAGGTGCAGATGGTCACTAAACTCAAGACGAAGATGAAGAACCGACTTGTCTCCGTGTTCGACAAGCTGATGCTGCGTAAGCGAGCGATTATCGAAAGCATCATGGATCAGTTGAAGAACATCTCGCAGATCGAGCATAGCCGCCACCGCTCGGTCGCCAACTGTTTCGTCAATTTGCTCGCCGGACTGATCGCTTACACATATCGGGAGAAAAAGCCATCCTTGAATATTCGTGTCAAAGAGCAGTTACAACTTCCCGCACTTGTTTTCTAATTTGCTTACGTCGAACTCACGTTAAATAATTCACTGCTTCGGTGGAATTTGATGCGTTCACGCACAAGTCGAATAGCTTGGACGTGCAAGGCCATGAAAAATCGTCGCCCCCCGGGTGGAACACCGCAACGTGTCTCTCCTCGGCGTCGCAGAAGGCCACGCTTACCACCTGCCCTTTTGTTATCTGCTTGTTAATGAGCGCACCGCAAGGCAGCACGTTGAAAGGCGCAGATGATATGCCGAACAGCTTAGCTAAACCGAGCAGCAAAGAGCTGGCCGTATCAATGTAGACCGCGCCGACAATCATGGCGATTATCACAATTGCGAGCGCAAATAGCATAGTCACCTTTTTGCGTAAACTTAAATTATTTGAAGTGGTTGCCATATGATTCCGACTCTGCGTCCTTCCAGAGGCTTGGCGAACGTTCCATTCAATTATCTAGAAGTATTAATCGGGTGGATGAGTGCTATGGGGGCAAAACGTGGCGTTGAGAGCCGCAGGGCTACCTTGCTACCCTGTTGAATATTTATACGCTATCAGCGAGATAAGTGTAAACAGTGAAAGACAACCCTAGACTCTTAAATCATGGCAATGTTTTTGTTTGACCGCACACTTTAATTGTATGAAGTAGTCCGCAATAGATACCGATCAACCCAATCCATGAAGCTAGCGTGGGTTGCGAAGGGCTGGTCGCTATCCAGCCGGCCTTGTCAATGCCAGAATAGATGAGTATTAAGGCGGGGCAGAAAGTTTCCCACACAATCAATGTCCACTCAGGGAACAACTGTCTCTCTGGGCTTAGCCAAGAAGCACGAGCAACTGATCGCCAAGCAGCCAGACTATCTCTTCAGTCCACCAGACGCAGGCTTCCTTGTCGGCCCAACTCCCCGGGATGGAGCGCCGAACAAACACAAGCGTGCCGGGTTTTTACCGAGACGAGAGATTACTTTGCAGGCTGTCCGTCAGTGTGGTAGGTGACTCTGTGTTAGAAGTATGAGGGGAATAATTTCCTGGCAGCATCGTAAACTTTTTCTAACCCGGGGCCCGTCCCGCTCTCCGACCACGAGATCAGTTGTTCTATTCTCTTCGAAAAGGTGTTATCAGGAGACACCTTTTGACCAGCGTGAGGAATCGCGCTTAATAGTTTACCAAGATCGTCATGATGCAGCCCGTAAAGCTTCTGAATAAACACAATCCGATCTACAGAAAGTATCTCCTGATTCAGATTCACCGGTCGCCCATGGAACTCCTCTGACCTCATCCCGGCAGACCGGCCTAACAGTTCCGGGTTATCATCAAAGAAAGGTCTGAAAGCCTCAGCCGTGCATCCCAAATCCGATTCAAATATACCTTTTATAAAACTCTCCGTGTAGTGCTTGTTCGTCATGTGGTAGCGAAATCGCCTCCCACCCCAGACAACGTGAATTTCCACTACGCCTGCCAGGTTCTTAGGAGTGACCGCCACCATCTCACAGAGGTTCTCCCTCCCACCTGACTCAGTAACACTGAAAATCTCGACCATCAATTGCCGGCCAATATCGAATTCATCTAACCCGGCCTCCGGCCTGAATCCCCTTGCCCTCGCATATTGGATATGCCAAACAACCTGGCGATGTAGTCGCCCTCCTTCAATATTATTATTGCCACGACCATCATCGGCAGCAGAAAACACTTCTCCCCCTCTGATGTGCGCGGCCAAAATATCCGCGAGATCATAGTTCCAAGTCGAACTCCGCCCCTCCAAAAGAAAACAAGTCTTCACGGCGAAAGCATCCGCATCATAATCGATAAATCGAAATGAGCTTTTAGAGTTCTTGGAATAGATATAAGTGTTGGAGTCAACATGCTGTGATACATGCAGAAGCTCATGCAGCAAAAACAGCTTGCACACCCTCCGCCTATCTTTTTCCCCAATTCGATTTCTTTCCCAGTAGTTTTTAAAAGCAAGAATTAATTTTGTGGAGAGGTAGAATTTTCTCTCAAAGACGACGTGGTCATAGATCCCGCCTCTCGGAGGGTCTTTCATTTCAAGCCGTAGCTTCAGAAGATCGTCAGTCACGAGTGAGGGATATTCTTTCCTCAACGCCTCGTTTGAAGAAATCTCCGCCAAGAGCTCCGCCGCTGCATTCTCAAAAGTAGCTTCGGCCTCAACAAGTGACTGAAACCTCCTTGGTTTAGCCTGCGCTCTTTTCCTTTTGGGCATTTTCTCTCCCACCTTATCCTCCCCTTGAAAGACCACTTTTGAGACTCCCCTCACCGGAGTCGTCTCGCAATACTGATATAGACGCTCCGTCTGTTCTTTATCCCAATCGCCGACCGAAGGCCACTCCTGCCAGAACTCATACCACGCCTTGTTAAGCATCCCCCGGACATGGCCAGGGGCTTTTGGACTCGCCAAATTACAGTCCATAGCAACAACCCCTTGAAACGCTATCTCCTCTACCGCCATGATCAACTTTCTCGGATAACAACGGCGATATTCAGGCCCTTTTTCAGTAGCAAGAGAAACCACCAGCTCTTGCCACCGTGCTTCAATCAAATTCGCATCGTCGGCAAACCCTATCCGATCAAGCGCAAAGAGCATCAACTGCATACGCGCATCATCAGCCGGGTGAGACTCACCCAGGGTTTCTTTAAACTCGAATGGGTCATCTGTCCTTTTCGCGCAAAGATGTAAATGCGCCCAGGCGAACGCCGGGCCTACTGTGTAAATCGCGAACAGGTCGCAAAGAAATTCAACAGACCAGAAACGAAACCAGCTTTGCATCCAGCGCTCAAGATAAATTTTAAAAACGTCGGGCCCTCGCTGCTGCTCCTGTGCCTGGAGTTCGCTGTAAAAATGGGCAAGGACTAAATCACGAATTTTCTTTAACGCCTGTATGAATGACTGCACGCGCGAGATATGTTTTTCCCTCAGAAGAGGGTGCGCCAATTCATGATACAAATCGGAAAGATGCAGGAGCGATCCTTTCTCTCCCGGTGGGACGCAGACGAGGTTGAAATTAAACCTCGTATGAACGTAGAAATAATCGCGCGAGATAGTAGGGAGAGGCAACGGATAAGCGATCTCCTGCATGATGTGCTGCAAAAGATGGTTGAGACGCTGGTCGGGTTCGCTATCTCTCTCAAGAGCGGCCAGCCCTACATTCTGTATATACTCCAGGTCCCTGACCACCCGTTGAAATGCACGCAGCCGCTCCTCTCGATTTTGCGGTTCACAGAGCCTTGGATCATTGGCGAGACGCTCCAGCTTACCGAGCACTTCGTCAAGCTCCGTACTGCACCTCTGCGCGAGGACCGTCAGTTCACTCGTCAGCCGCGGCGGCACCGAGTCCAGAGCGTGACGCGCCCTCGCAACCATCTGTGGAATTGCCTTGTCAAGATAAATGTCCACCTCTACAAATCCTTCAGCCTCGACATCACACTCACCTGCTCTGCCTCCAAAGCTGTAGCCAGGTATTCCAGCTTCGTAATCACCTCTGCGGACACCGGGCTGGAAAGAAGACCTTCCCCAACTTTGGCCCATTCCAATCGCCGCAGCTTACTGAAATCACTAAGGAGAACTATGAGAAGCCTCGCCGGTGAAATCTGCCATTCATCGGTCTTTAACTTAAGAAGCATTGCGCCTAGCTCCTCTGAGCAGCTCTTCGCTCCAACATCCGCACTACTACCCTTAACTTCTACCAGTGCCCCATCTATTAATTCCGCATACTCGTGAAGCTCCTCATAGAGCCCCGTTTGCAAGCCAATCTCGCTCATGGCAACACATCCTCCAAGCTCTGATATTCGTCCGCCAAAGCTTCACTGTCATATGGCCCCGCCTCCTCCCCAAGGTAGCGATCGTTAAGCTTGATGGTAATCGGTTCCCGACTACAATCCCTCGGATTGGTCCACGTCAATGCCGTCAGGTAGTAAATGTCTTCCAAGCACTTCTCTAACGACAACTTGCCCTCGAGCCGCTTCACGTGTAGGGGATTAATGGTACTGCGTCTCCGAAATGCACGGCCGGTTGCGCAGAGGTAACCATCCACTTCCCCCGCAATGTAGTAGTAGCCAACCTGTGGATTCCAGGTGCGCGCCTTCCCATCATCCTGTTCAATCACGTCAAACAGCCTGAAAGGCACGGGCGCGGTCTTGGCAATCTCAACGAACGTGATGGAAGCATCTTGATGAACAACACCAATATTCTTCAGATGCTCCAGAGCCTCCTTTGCACCCAGCAACTCAGACTCGAAAAACCGGCCGTCACGATGTAGCACAATAGTGCGCACCAGGTCCTCTGAGAATTCCGACTCCTTGCTCAGGATCCGAATCAGACAACGCTTCATCCGCTTCGTCGAAAGTTTCTCCTGCTCTTTCAACGAAGTATCGAAATCAGGTCGAATATGAACCCCATTCTTTCCAACGATCACGAATCCGGCCGTATGGTTCTTAACATCTATCCCGACAATTAAGTCCGCGTGGAGCTTAGTCGACAGGACGAAAGGCCAGCGCTGGTTATTAAGCAAAATCTTATTGAGAGCCACCCCTCGCAAATAACCCTAGAGCCTTCCGCGCTCGCCACTACGAATCTTGTATGTAAGTTTCCCATCAGTACCCCTGACCGCCGTGTAACAGCTTTCCGAAAATGATGTGTGAATAATCGTGCTGTAAACATGCAATTTATGCAGCTCACGCATTACAGTCGCCCCCAGAGTATCTTCCTGTCCCGGCCCTCCGCCGTCTACACGATGGACCATCACGACTGCATAACCCGGCTCGTCACAATGCTTTTCCGCCGCTTTCTTGATCGCCGCAGCCTGCGCTGGCCAGATCTTCGCGACAGTATCATCGTAGGGCACGATCTTCGGCAAATACCCGTCTTCCTGTGGGAATAGATCATCCACAACTTCTTTCAAAAAGGTTACCAAGCCATCACTGTAGGTGTAACAGACACTACGCGGCAAAAATAAGTACTGGCGGTCAAGCGGTTCGTTCTTATAAAAGCCTGGACCACGATGCTTGAGCAGTGCCAGTCTAGTCTCGCCAAGATTATCCAGCGAAACATGCTGCGCGCCGCTTGTCCCCCTCACAGAGAGGATGTGTGAGTTTCCAAATTCATAATCAGGAACCAGGAATTTACGGGCCGGTGCCAACAGTGGACGATCTGAAACCTGAAGCCTTGTGTCTCCAAATTTCAGGCTGCCCAGGTGCTCGCGCACATATTTATGGATCAGCGACCGACGCGCTTGTGGCTCCATAATTGAAAAGCGATGGAGTTTTTTCATTTCACGATCGCGAGTCCGATAGACTAGATAGCAGAGCGCAGCAGGCGCCCCTCTCTCTTCTCCACGATTATTGTGATAGACAACAGTTGAGGCATCCGACGGTAAATTGACCAGTTCGCGTGGCACCGGTGCATTTGTCTTCCGATAAATGAAATCCACCAAAGAAATCTTCTCTTCGTCATCGGACGTTTGGTATTCCGCCACGTTCAAATCGTCCACATATTCTGCCTTGATCTCGTACCAGTTATGCCCGAAGTGATAAATATAATGACGATCTCGCCACCGCCGAAACTCACGTTCCGATAGATACACCGGCAATGGCCTCGCGCTTATATACTTATGGGCCACGTCAACACACAGTCCTATTCCTCCATCGTGTGTCGTCAGCACCCGAGCCTTAAACCCCCTGTAATGTTCTATCCCGTTTAAGGACGGTATAGGTTCGAAAGTAAAGAACGGCGAGCCTGAGCCCGGCGACCATAATCTCCTGTCCGACTCCAGAGGTTCACGCAATAAAAACTGCAGAAACTTATGGCAGATCAAATCGTTTTCCGGCGTCCGTAAGGTGTAATTAAGATCAAACGTCTGACCTAACGGTTCCAGGTACAAAGTCGTTCTTGCCACCTCGATGGAAGACGGAAGTTCTGCAGCGTCATCACGCACTACTACGTGTACAAAGCCTTCCTTTTCTATCGTCGTGACCGGCTTCTGCAATTGATAACTCAACCTGGTCCTCAATGACATCACCCTCTTGAAATATTCATTCGGATAACGATTCTTCTGTTCTTGGCTCAAACCTTTGATCCGATAGAGCCGGTAGCGTGAAGAAAGTTCTTTGAGATTCAACAAAGGAAAGATATTTGTTTCAAGCCCTGACATCTGATCTCCTTTTCCCATTCCGAACCCTCCCAACAGATCCCACGAAACGCACATCTACTGCACGCGTCGGCAAAGGAGGTGCAGGGAATATCGAGGTATGACACAGGTTCTTCGTCATCATCGGTTGCAGCCAACAACATTTTCTCCGCCGAAGTACTTATGTAGTTTTCAACCTCCTCAAAGTCTTCGTCAGACAGGTGGTGTGGACGCTGCTTTCCGGTAAGAAGTTGAACCTCCAGCAACCCGACCTCCGGGGCTGTGTACCCGGTAATTGATGCCGGAAGTTTTTTGCTTTGGTTACTCCGAATAAGGGCGAGAGCATAGATGGCAAGCTGCAGCCTGTAGTCGCGAATGCCAAAGGTATGTACCTTCCAATCAACGATCATCGGCGGATCGTCCTTGTAAAGAATGATCAGGTCCGGACGACACGTCACCCATACTCCATAATGCAGAAACCTCAACCACTTTTGCGGAATGAGATAAGCCGCTTCTGATAAGTTCGCCCAAAGATCCTCTAAGGCAAAGAAGTTATTAAGAGCCTGTTCAATATCCAACCACGCCTGGTCTAACTCTAGGCTGATATCCTGCCCGTATTGATATCCATCAAGCGCAACGTAGTTAGCTGTTGATGTCTTTACTCCGTCCTCTCGCCATCGCTTTTCTCTGGCGAATGCTAATTGCGCGTCGAATAGCTCACGCGCTTTAGAAAGGATCTCATCAATTGAGACTGGCAGTTTCTTAGCGACAATCGGGATCACTAACGTACTGATCACTTCATCGACTAAATCACCACGCCATGCGGAAACACTCTGGAGTTTCGATAAAAAAAATGCTTCTCGACGCAAAGGAGCTTTCGCAAGAGCATTACCAACTTTTGACATGAAGAACCATTTTCTCGGGCAGGTTCTGAAGCTGAGGCTTTGAGAGAACGACCAGTTCATTACAGTCCTCCTAGTATTACTCCGTTAGGTTCTATGGACCGCGCCCGCAACCTGTCATGACTTGCGCGCCGCAGTAGCAACAGACACCTGTCCACGTACACAATAGCCACTGGGCCTCGCGGCGCGTGT
>Ga0307513_10001781_pt1 | contig 30635 bp, 15 predicted proteins | sample 15_EM_MG_FD_202174 | JGI IMG/M metagenome (GOLD analysis project Ga0307513, IMG submission 202174) | Populus trichocarpa ectomycorrhiza microbial communities from riparian zone in the Pacific Northwest, United States - 15_EM | ecosystem: Host-associated > Plants > Roots > Unclassified | place... | reverse complement strand
CTTGCTTAGTTCATGTATAAGCCTATGTTCTCGCCATCATGGGTAATCACTCGGTTCTTTCTGATATTCGCTAAAATTTGCCACCCCCTTTAATCACGCCATACCATGTTCCCCGCACCACACTAGTGCTTAGCGCCATTTCGGGTTGGCTCAAAAAATGCGGTACTTCACGCCTTCCGCCCAATATCATACCTTGTCAAGCTACAAAAATATCGAAAATTTGATATCATGGTCTTAAATTCTTTCAAATATCTATCCAAGCACTTACGGATTATTAAAGAATTGTTGGCTACCATTCAAAATCTTTAAAAGAAATAATTGTGCAAAGAGCCATGTACTAACCATAACTCTCTCGGCAATACCTTAACTAGTTTAGATAGAGTTCTAAAGGGAGAGTAGATTCCTGGAAACTGTTTCTCATAGATGAAGATTTGTCACTAGCTAGAAGGTGGTGAATATGACTGTTCTAGTGGAAAACCCTCCACACGACTTCTTATGGTTGGCGCAAAGCCTCCGCCATACCAACAGCCAATCTTCGCTTTCTCCCCATCTTCCCCCTTTGTCTACTGTAATCCCGTGTTGCCCCATAAGCGTCAAGTAGCCCTTGTCTTGACCTTTTGTTACTTTAGCACAAGTGTCCGGAAGGAGAAGATTGACGATGATATACCGAGGCGGTGCTTTAAACCCTTCCGCGTCCAGGCCACTCGTCCCGTATCGCGTCTATAAAATCAGGGGAAATAATAAGTTGTAGAAAGAATAAATAAATACCAAAAAAGTAGAGAAAAAAAGTAATTATGGTGAAAATTTCAGGTCGCAGAGGCTTATCTCACTAATAATATTATAATAGAACTGCCCCCCTCCCCCAATCCCCCATAGTGCCATACCCTAGACCACAAAGAGGCTCAGAAATCCTGACCTGACTCCTTAAGAAAAATCCCGATAGCTGGTTGAACAGATGTGCGACAGATATGCATAGCCCCAATGCGTATGATATGATTTCCTTCCACCGAAGGGATGGGGAAGGGGGATGGTTTAAACGGTGTTTCTGTGGCATGGCGATTCTGGATGGAAAAGCAGGAAGGAGGTTTGCCCCAGGGCGGTGATTTAAGCTACGGGGGGAGGTTGGGCACTGGTGAGGAGGGGGCAGCGGCAACGATAGACATGTTTATGAGTTGCTGCGGCCCCTGCAGAAATGGCACCCAGTTATTAGTAGGAATCTGGAGGCACTGAGGAAGACGTCGGCTCTGCAGGCTTGTTGCGGGGGGTGAATCGCGTAACGGTCAAACGGTCGAACTAGACTAAAGCTTAACTAAAGGGTAGGGAAAATCAGAAACTTCATTCGCTCGTCATCTTCAAAACTAACTAACCAAACATAAGTCTATAATTATAAGAATAATAAAACCATCTTAGTCATTCTATCGTCTGCCACACCTGCCAACCTCTCCTTCATGCATAATCCCATTTGTCTGCGTACCTCCGTAATAAGAATGAAGGAAAGACTTAACCAGGAATCCATCCGTCTATCCTTCCGTCTGGAACAAATGAAATCACTAAAGCCATTTTCCCGTCTTGTCCCTCATCTATCCGCTTCCATCAACTCTGACAGGGCTTAGGTCGTGCATGGGTCGTAGACATTGGTAATAGAGCTATGATACCACTCTCATGCGGCTACATCTGGTGCCCCCTGGAGTGGTATTCGGCCATTGTCATCTGGCTTGTTGAGGTTGAGGTTGTCTCGTTCCAGTAGCATTTTCACCACTCCCTCGTGTCCATGATAAGTAGCCCACCAGAGCGGTTTTTGACCGTGCATATTTGGCTTGTTAGGGTCGACGTCGTCCCGTGCTAGGAGCATTTTCACCACTCCCTCGCGCCCATTGTAAGCAGCCCACCAGAGTGGCGTTTGGCCGCACAGATCTGGCTTGTCAGGGTTGACATCGTCCCGTCTAAGTAGCATTTTCACCACTCCCTCATGGCCATATGCAGCAGCCGACCAGAGTGGGGTTTGGCCGCAGTTATCTGATTTGTCGGGATAGACGTCGTCCCGTTCGAGTAGTATTTTGACTACCTCCTCATGCCCTTTGATAGCAGCACACCAGAGTGGTGTATGGCCGCCCTCATCGGGCTTGTCGGGCTCGATGTTGTCCCCTCCGAGTAGTAATTTCACCACCCCCTCGTGTCCATTGCGGGCAGCCCACGCGAGAGGTGTATTACCCATGCTGTCTTTTTGGCCGATCTCACAAGCTTCCACCTCTACCAAACCAGCTACAATCTTAGCAAGCCCAAAGATACTGCGTAGTGTAGACCGTTGAACAGGGAAAGGGTAAACATACAGTTTCTGTGCCCTCAGGAGGATTTTGGTAGATGCGAATACCGTTTCAGTGGTGAAATGGCTTCAGTGCGAGCAACACCACCGAATCTAAAACGTCTCTTTTTTGCGTGGGTTCCCCAAGATGGCGAAGAATATTCCAGAGATGGTCCGTCGGAGATAGAAAGAGGGTGCTGGTTGGGGATCGAGAAAGGATGTGCGTTAGAGATCGGGAGAGGGACTGCTCGAGAGAGCGGACTGCTGCGAATTCAAATACCGTATTAACTCGTACTCGAGTGCAGTCTCCGGCGGAAAAAATCGGAAAACGAAGATCTGGCTTTTGGGGGTTTGATTAGAGCATTCGGTAAGCTAGAGCCAATTGAGTAACCGTGTTTTAAACATTTAATTTCCGGAGGTTGTACAAGAGTAATCCACTAAATTTATCTCCTTATGCGAGGAGAATTAAAGCATTAAGGAGTCTTAGGTGAGGAATTGACCCCCGTTCTATTCTATAAATGGGTTACTGGACAGAATTTTGAAACTCGCTGTTCTACTTGGACCTTCACCCACTGTCCTAAAGGAAGATCACCAGCCCAGGAGAGCAGTTTTTGGGGGCAGCAGTCAGCCTACGGAGGTACAGCTCCTAAGTTTTGTATGTTCCACAAAGGGTAAAGGAAGAAAACCCAGCTTGTAGAACCTACAAAACTTGGGTGCTGTGCCTCCGTGTGCCGGTATACCTTCTCCAATCCGCTCACACTCACCTTGGTTTCCTGAATACACCGAGAAAGTCGCTGAACTGGGCTTAACAGCTGCCGTTGTAGCCTCTGCTTCACTTAGTCGTAGGTGCATTACTCAAATTCTCGATATCACCTACCTGCGCAATATCACAACATCATCCCACCAAGATAATAATAATATTATGCTTTACCATCACCACACCAGCCCTACTTGTAGGGCCCCCAACCATCCTACTATCCTTCGCTCCCCCTATTCCCCCACTACTAGGGCCCTTTCCAATTTTTATTCTTTCCCCTACCCCCGTCACAGCTTCCCTTTCTCCGAAATACAGCCACCATGATAGTACTAAGCATCGCCAGGATGGCCAATATTCTAGCCTAGTTTGCCGAAGTGGTGAAAGCTCATTTTTTACCCCCTTTTCGCCTCATTTTTGGTACCCGCCCCCCCGGAGAAGGAAGAGGAATCGAGTGAGGGTATGATGGTAGAATGGGGATGCTACCTGGATGGCCTGCTCATATGCTTCTGGTTTGTTTGGCTTATTTACCATAGAACTGTATAGCTAACTAACCTAAGAAGTAGTTCAATAAGACATCAAATGCACTGACAGATAGCCCCCTAGGGCGCAGAATTTACCGCTAACCCAATCGAGGCAGCAGAGTAAATCCCTACTGACACTCTTAATAGGTTGTATTTGGAATGAATAAAACTACAGTGATTGGTCCAGAACCGTGTCTACAAAAAAACAACCGAGCTCTACTTGGGTCTGGCCGTAGGAGTTTCTACAATTGGCTGGTATTATTTTCGGGCGGGTAGCCTATGGCCATTATTTCCTCGTTGCTTATAATTCCATCACTGATGGTCACTCGGCTCATTCTAGTGTTCTAACTGTGATTTTATTTCTACATTGCATAGTATAGGATTCAATATGATACAGCATAGTAACTTACCCCAAATCAACCAAAAGATATTAGCCAGGCCAATAGGGAAAAACTTTTGATCCCAATAAAAGTGTGAGAGGGAGAATTGGGGGCTCCACGTGACACACAGAAGTGGGGAAGAAAATCTATTTTAAGGGTTTGAAGGCACCCGGCATTTCTATGATATCATACCAGGAACTCGGCACACCCAAATCGCCTTCCCAGTAGCAGCCTCCTGCACAGAGACCTCTCCTCATGCTGCCCAAGCATCATATTGAAGTCTTTTGTCCCCCCAATCTCCCAACCTCCGCAGGTCGACAGTCTAAAAACCCCCTATCGCAAGGAACTTAATTTATCCGAGTCAGCACTTTCTGTAGCATGACCTACTGTAGTATACCCGGAAGACAAAAGTGCATGAGTTTTTGTGCAACGGAGCCATCGCCAAAAAGAAATCTTCTCATTAGGAATAAAACATACAAAGCACCAACTACCACAACCACGCCTCTACGGACCCCCGGCGCGGAGTCCCAGCATGCCCAAGTCAAGTCTCTCTCAGAACTCACAGTCACAGTAAAGAAGATAGAGTCTCTTGCCAAGCTTCTAGTCATATGCACAACAACTCTGTCTCAGTTGATGGTTGCCGGATGGCCTAGGTTGTGGCCTGCGGTGGACCCACTCTACTGTAATACACTCCAGCCTAAATCCACCCTTTATAAGCGTATAAGACAGAGTTCGTACCAGGCGGAGTAAGGCCTCTGCATCCTTCTCGGTATTATTTCTTTGGCATGTGCTGGTGCGTCGTGTGGTGGGGCATTGGGGAGGATTCTTGTCTTGAAAAAATTTTCGGTGATTTTTTTATAGCGATCTTTTTTTTTTCGTTTCACAAAAACTCATGCACTTTTGTCCTCCGGGTGTAGAGATATGATACCTCTTGCCATATCAAGTCTTACCGCAGTAATTTATCTTATAGTATCAGTTAAGTACAGTTCTTGGACAAAAGTGATTGTTGGTGGATCCGAGTAGCTCTGAAAGCACATGAAAAAGCCCGAAACTCGGAGTCTCTGAAAATCCCGGTTCCCCATCCCCATGGCTTATTCGGCTGAAACGAAATATATCAACAAATAGCCAAAGAGTTAGAAAATCCGAAATTCATATTTCTATACTGTAACATATCCCTTTGTTCTGTGGAAACACCTGTCAATTTACATAGCCCCTCCTAAAACATGAGCTAAGTGCTGAGAATTTGTATGGATGCTCGTAGAAAAGATACATATCCCAAGAGTTTCCAATTTCGCATTGCCACAGTTCATTCAATATTGCACCTTATGCTCCAATGTTGAAATATCACAAGTTGAGTGCTAAGAACCACTATTTTACCCGGAATTGACATACTTGCACAGTAGGTGGTCGAGTTCTGGAACCCTAAAAAAGCATCAGTTTAGGTATAAACATGGCCACCAGCGATGACTTTTGACAAAGCACTTCACAATACAGTAAGGTAGGGTATCATTCGAACACCACTCCCTTAGGGGAAGGGGGAGTTTTGCCTTTCCTAGCTGGGATTAAATAGGATCGCGACGCCTGATCTGAGCGTGGATGGAATGCTCGCAGAGGGGAAAAAGTTACAGTGGGCGCAAGGAGATTTTGGGAGTAGATATCTCAACCCCCTCATAGGTCGGTATTGACCACCGTAGTCCATTCAATCACTCTTGCCAAATTAAGGTAGAATACCGGACGTACTTGAAAATCCCGTTATGCACCAATTATAGTTACGATATGCAGGTAACAAATATAAAGCATTTGAGCCAGGCATTGGCGACCAAAAAAGCAGGGATTACGGCAACACCTGCTGAGTCCCATCAGGAAAAGCAGGTGACCAAGTTGCGTGTGGGCGGGTCGGAGAAAGCATACTAGTGCGGGCCGGGTACCACAAGTACTCTCCAAAATGGCACACCGTGCGGTGGCAGGCGTCTAAGACGATACAGAAAGTTTGGCTGGGTAGGGGTTTTTTTGAGATTATACGGTGGTTGTAGGATTATAATTGGGGGTTGTTCCACAAATGAAAGACTCCCTACCGTGCCAATTTTCTTTGGTAAGCAAGACTGAAAAGTGCAGACAACCTTCCAACCTCGCCTTTGAGTTCAAGCTTGGAGGGGGTTCTGGATAGGCAGGATCTCCATTTAATCATGTTCATAGTGGAACCCGACCACCATCATACTTTACCGAATAGCTACCGGTGGTTCTTATGTCGCTTTGCACGGGTGTAGGAAGTAGCTGCACTGTGTAATTTGTCCTCTATATCTAAACAACCGTCGCGTCCGTACTTCGGAGAGGAAAGAGGAAACAATAAATTGTAGAAAAAGTAAATGAATAACTAAAGAGAAAGCAATAGAAGTAAATATGATGGAAATTTCAAGCCACACCGGCTTATCGTAATAAGATAGAAATAGCCCTCTTATAATGCTAAAATCTGGGTTTTGGACGGAAGCTCGGGAATCTCGCCCGACCCCGTGAGAAGACTCCGGAGGATAGAGGGCCAGGAAGGTGCGTGCATCCCCATCGCATGCGACTCCATTCCGCTAAGGAGATAGGGACTTTAAGTGGTGTCTTTGTATTAGACTTACCCCGGAAAGGGAGGTAAGATGGGGATTATCACAAGGCAGTGTTTTAAGGGGCAGGAGAAGGTTGAGTGAGGTGAGGGTAGGGAGGCGGTGGCGGCGACAAGCGGACTTATAGAGCGGGTGCGGCTATTGCGAGAGCGGCACTATGTTATCAGTACGATATCGGAAAGTGGTAACGAGGGCGATGTCTCTTTGGGCTTAGGTGGGTGGTACGTGGGCGGCGGCTGTTCGAGGCTGTAGCAGGGCTATCACTTGCGTGTGGCCATTTCTAGCAGCATACAAGAGCGGCGTTTTACCGTACTTGTCTGGCTTGTCGGGGTTGATGTTGTTCTGTCCAAGCAATATTCCTACCATGACATCGCGCCCATTCTGGGCAGCCCACGCAAGTGGTGCTCGGCCTTCGTTGTCTGGCTTGTTGGGGTCGATGTCATCTCGTGCCAGTAGTGCTTTCGCCACTCCCTCACGGTTAGTGTAAGCAGCCCACCAGAGTGGTGTTCGGCCGTACTTGTCTGGTTTGTTGGGGTCGACGTCGTCCCGTCCGAGTAGGATTTTCACCACTCCCTCGTGCCCATTGCGGGCAGCCCACGCGAGTGGTGTTCCGCCTTCGTCTTCTGGTTTGTTGGGGTCGATGTCGTCCCGACCGAGTAGTATCCCCACCACCCCCTGGTGCCCCTTGCGGGCAGCCCACCAGAGTGGCGCTTGGCCCGCACCGTTTGTCTTGTTGGGGTCGATGTCATCCCGTGCCAGTAGTACTTTCACCACACCCTCATGCCCATTCATAGCAGCCCACCCGAGAGGTGGGCTACCCATGCTATCTTTTTAGTTGATATCACAGCCTTCCACCTCCGCTAAACCAGACACAATCTCAGCAATCCCGGAAATAATGCGCAGTGTAGATCGTTGGACTTGGAAGGTTTACCGAAATCGACACGGCACGTATACGGCTCCCGCGCTCCCGAGAGGATTTTACCGGGTGTGTGGTTATTGCAGTCGTCAGCGCGAGCAGTCTCGCGCAGTCTGAAAGGTCACTTTTCGCGCGGATCCTCCAATACAGAGAAGAATATTCGAGAAACGGTGTCCGTTGGATGTCACGAGGGCACGCTGGAGATCGAGAAAAAGTCCAAGTTGGACATCGGGAGAGGGACTTGCTTGACTAGGTGCGAATCTAGATAACGTAGGTTTCTGTAGTTGTCGAGCTGTTCTCGGGTACTAAAGGGGTCGGAATGAGAACGGAAGTAGAGCAGAATACGGGTGAATGGTGGAGCGGATTAAGGGGACAGGGGAGCCCACAACAAGTTCTTGGCAACAGGTTGCTATTGAAGGAATATTGTGGCTATTGAGATTTAGTGACCCATCCCACTCTTAGGCGGTGGCGCAATTCATTGGGGTTCTATAATAGCTCCGCTCCACAAAGTAGCCACACTAAACGCCTCTTTCTCCCAACCTGCTCCATTTATCCGGTCTCCCAGCCCCAACCCATTGCATCAAGCATTTATCCTGGTGACCGATTGTGGCTTCTTGCGGGATCGCTTTGCAATTACGTGATGGAGGTGGTACGATCATGTGCTCGTGTGTTACGGGAGGAGATATTGAGGGTATGTTCTCTATGGAGGTTGCTAGCTACGGTTCACCTTAGTAGTGAAGACTCTGCTAGTCCATGTGTAGCGCTATGTCTCCTCGTATGCCCTATACTAAGGTTGGGACGTGGGTGATCGGACAGACAGGGATTAAAAATATATGTATCCTCATATGTTTTTAGTCCCTGTCTGTCCGATAACCCACGTCCACCCCCTAGTACATCCCTCCATCCCTTAGAACGTTCGGTTGTCCACACTTCAGTGTTCCTCCATGTGCGCTTCCCTTTGCCTGCGCTCATCTCTGCTCCTAATACAACATTCTACTATTGGGATTATTATACCATCATTACGCGAGACCGGCAAGGGTCTGGATATGTATCTGTGAGTGGGTAGCTTGATGTATCATAGCTTCTACAGCGCCGTTGTTTCTGCCCACATTTTAGAGGTGCCTTGTGAATTTTCTTCAAATAAATACAACTAGGATTGCATCTTCACCTAACCTCGTACGAAGCATTGGATGGTATCGCCTCTCCTGGAAGTGACGCATATATTATATGGTCATTGCTCTTCCCTAGCGATACTTCCCGATTTTGCTCTACAGTACTATCTTCCAGTCACGAATATTCTGTTGCGAGGATAATGCGCAGGCAACGGTCAACCGGTCGAACAAGACTAGGGCAAAACTAAAAGGGTACTGGGGAGAATCAAAAACTTCATTCGCTCGACATCCTCCAAAACTAACTAACCAAACATAAGTCTATATAAGAAAAACTCTCTCAATCAATCTATCGTCTGCCACACCTATCAATCTCTCCTTCATGCGTAATCCCCTTCTGCCTGTCGATCTCCGTACTCTGAACAAAGGAAAGACATAACCAAAAAACCATTCCATCTATCCTTCCGTCTATCCTTCCGTCTAGAACAAAGGAAACAACTATCCGCTTCTGTGAACTCTGACATATTCGAGTTCCTGGAGACTTTTGGGAAATTTGGGCTGGTGTATTGAGAAGCTTAACTCGAGCGTAACTCAGTGTTCTGCAGTGTATTCATCTAAAGGGTCGCCGTACATGGATGTGAGCTTCCCTGAGGAAGTAGTCTCCAACACCTTCACAACACCCGGAATTCGCAGCCCCCAACCACCAATTAACCCTTTCTAGATGCTCTAGGTTTGTGTTGTTTCTCCCAGTGCCTCTTTCACCTCGTCCACAACTCGTTTTGATGCGGAACCCAGCATCCCCGTAGCTCACTGTTCCTTCTGGATGGTCGGGCCTGGGTAAGGACCCACAACTGTTACCTTCCGTATTCAGTCCCGATCACACAAGCTGTCCAACACCAATGAGCTAACATCACGACTTGTTAGGACTTGGGCTTCCCCTCCCATTCCTTGTGGTTCGTCCTTTTTATCTAATATAAGTCTCACCCACTCCCGGATCTCCATAGCAAAACAAAACTGCCTCATGGGATCCACCACCCCCTCTACCGCTTGTGCCAGCTTCTCAATTCCTCTACACGAACCATTCCCCTACATGGGGGACTCGGCAGTCTTGAATGTCCCGATACCGTAATCTAGGCTCTAGCGACCATAACTAGGTCAAGACTTGAGATAGATCATCGGCAATGGCATAGTTTAATAACCTATCCCATCTTTTCAACCACCGAGAACTTCGTCAAACCAAGTTCCATTTCTACAGCCAACTAACCTAATTAGTATTCCAAAGGGTTCTTATATGTGCTGATAAATAGTCTCCTATTTTAGTCTTGGATGATTCAGGAATCAGGATCCAATGCTTACCATTATGCTGACCGAGGCAGCAAAATATATCTCTGGCGATACTCTTAGCATACTGTATCTAGAACACAAGCGAAGCAACTGCTGATGCCACAGTATGCACAAAGGAAGCTGAACTCTACTTCGGTCTGTTCATAAAGAATCTTAGATTTGATCGCTACTATCTCCAAGCAGGTGACTCAGTTATGTGCAGTGTTTCCCATATTGTATTATAGTACCATCACAGATCATCACTCAACTAAAAAAATTAGCGTTCAAATGGTAACTTTACACCGCATACAATACCATTTAATATGATGTAGTTCAATAACTGGCCGCGAACCTACCCGAAGCTATTAGCCTGGCCAATACGAGGGTACGCCTTTGATCTCGATAATAATGTTGGGAGGAGGGAGTTGCACAGGACCTTGGGCAAGGAGAAGAAAGCCAAATCCAGGTTCCTAAATGCACCTAACCTCCGGCACTACAAACAAGAACCTCCTGAACTTAGCCCGGATTTGCTCCGCAGCGGTGCCATCCTGCGCGCAATCCTCCTCATATGCTATCAAAGCCTCATATTAAGTCTTTTGTCTAACCGCCTTCCAACCCTTGCACGTCGGCGATGTAATATCTGCTCGTCATAAGGAACCTTAATTTATTAGTACTGTCTGCGAAATAAACTCCTGTATTATAGTAAAAGATACTATTACCCGGGATCAAGTTTTATAGTTAGAGATACCGTTTCCTAGTATGGCATCATACCGCACCCCCATAATTTAGGGTAAGGTATTAAAAATAATAGGTCAACTTAGTGTACAGCTAAGGGGCTACTGTCAGAGTGCGAGGTGAGGCTTCCCTGTCTGGCTTGGGAGATCATATGGGTTCGTGGGTCTGGACCCGACCATAGATAGAATGCCATAGGAAGAAAAAAATTGTAGTTCGCCAAAGGAGCATCGAGGAGGATGGAATATCCTAGTCCGCTCGGAAGTCGGTATCGCGTAGTACTGCTGCCCCTTCGAGCACCCTTATCAAATTCAGGTGCAATACTAGATATGCCCGAAAAACTCGCTATTCACGAAGGTAATATATTGTAAGGATATCGAGCATTTTGTTAAAGGTTGCAGTCAGTCCTAGAAGCTATAGGAAGGTTACTAATTGTTCGGGAGTGTGATAGATCGTTCCAGCGCTTTAGCGATCTAAGAAGGTTTTTATCGACGTGTCTTTGCTATCACGGGGGTGGAAGGAGGATGTAGGAATTTAGGGAGATGTAGGGATAGGTGTTGTGATCCATGGAAGGGTGAGGATTCTTTAATTTTGCATAACTAAGACACCTGTCTTTACCATCAGTTTAGTTTTAGAGGAGTGCGAAGGAATTTGTAGGAGTCATCCCCCCCGCCTTTCCTCCACAGTGCTCGAGTTCCAAGAAAGTCCTCTCACACTACCGTGTACCGCTGGTTTATCTGTTTCCCTAGTTTAATATGCTTGAGCCATAAATTTATGCCCAAAGATGGGGAGATTACGATAGAATTGCTCAGCATAGAAAAGCAATATTATTAGCACGTTCCGGAGGCCACGTTGTGTGGCTGGATTCAAGCTATAATAGCACTGACAGAACTGATTTCTGAAGTGGCACACTATGTAGGTGGCAACCCCTTAAGATGATATATCATACCGATAGAAGGATATGACTACATAGCGAGTTTTGGGAGCTAATACGGTGTTTGTGAAACTGGAGCTGGCTCCACAGATAACGGGCTCCCTGCCATGATAATTTTCCTTGGTAGGCAAGAATAAAAGGTATGGGGAACCTTCCAACTCCACCTCCGAGCCCAAGCCCCGAAAACTTTCTAGATATCATAGTAGGCTCCGCATTAAGCCATGTCCACAGTGGAAACTAATTACCATTATACCTTACCGAATAACGAACTCTTAGGTTGCTTTGCACGGGTGTGGGAAATGGTTGCACTGTATATTTTTCCCCATTATATCTAAACAACCGTCGCGTTTATACTTGAAAAAGAGATGGAAGGGGAAACCAATACCGTAAAAACTGTAATAATTGAGTGGTGTGCTATGTAGTCGCAAATTCCCTACTTGAGAAAAGGGGCGAAAAGTACCGCAAAAAAAGACGGCTCAGCCCCTCTGAGAGACATAAAAAAACAAAAAAACAAGAGACCTTACCAGAGGGGGCAACTCTGACTACATAGCACACCACTCAATTATTACAGTTTTTACGGTACTGTATATTGTAGAAAAAGTGGAAATTTCGGGCCGCACTGGCTTGTCTCAATATACTCGAAAAAGCCCTCCCATAACAGTAAAATCCGGATTTTAAAGGGAAGGTCACAATATTGACCTTCCCCCCGGAGGAAAATCAGGATAGAGGGCCGGGCAGGTACGTGATGGATATGTACATTCCCATTGCATGTGACTTCCTTCCACCAAAAAAAGAAACACTAACTTTGAGCGGCGTTTTGATGGGAGGATTGCATCGGAGCGAAAGGTATGATAAGATGGAAATTACCATAAAGCTGTGGTTTAAGGGGCGGGAAAAGGTTGGGTGAGGGTAGGGAACTGGCGGTGGCGAAGAACAGGCTTATGGGGCAATTGCGGTCATTGCAAGGGTGGCAGATAAGTTATTGGTACGATATCGGTAACGAGGGAGATGACTCCGCGGGCTTAGGTAGTGCTATGGGGGGCAGATGTTTGGGCCGCAGCAGGGCTATCACTCGTGCACGGCCATATCCAGCAGCGTCCCCGAGTGGTGGTGTTTGGCCATACCGGGAAAGAGCTTGTCAGGGCGAGCTCTTTCCAAACGAAATAAGAGCAAATACGGCACCGGAGGAGCAATAGTGGGAGAGAGGATAATGATAGCGAGCAACTAGAGGTATATTCGTCGTACGTGGTTTTTACTTGCTAAACTGAGGGTATGACAGGAGTATATATGGAAAACAAAACACCATTCTCAGTCTTCCAACCATCACCACACATTTCCACTTCTTTCTGCATATCTCTCCTTATCGCCTTGTCCATCCTTCAAAGAAACAAATGAAATAAACATTCTGTGTTATCCCTGAACAAAAGAAATGTATGACAAAAGAAAACTTCCTTCATTTCCGTAGCCTCCATGCTTTCCATTGTTCTATCCGTCCGTCAATGAAACATCTTTCTTAACCTCCCTGCTTTCATGAACTAAAACAAAAATGCCGAGCAGCTTTTCCAACTGCTCCAGCCCGCTCAGTAATCTTACTACTCCCGCGTGCCCATTGTGAGCGGCCCACCAGAGTGGCCTTCGCCCGCACCTGTCTGGTTTGTCTGGGTTGACGTCATCTCGCCCGAGCAGTAATTTGACCACTTCTTCATGCCCATTCTCAGCAGCCCTCGAGAGGGGCGTGCGGCCTTGATCATCCTGGTCGTCGGGGTTCACGTTCTGTCCGAGTAATATTTTCACCACTCCCTCATGCCCATTCAGGGCTGCCCACCAGAGTGGTGTTTGGCCGATCTCGCTCCACTCGCCGTAGGGATCGACGCTATACTGTTCGAGTAGTAGGTTCACCATGTTCTGGTACCCATTGAAAATAGCCCACGAGAGTGGCATTTGGTGGTAGTCAATTGGCTTATTGGGGTCGACGTCGTCCCGTCCGAGAAGGGCTTTCACCACTCCCTCGTGTCCCATGAAAGCAGCCCACCAGAGTGGCGTCCCACCGTAATGATCCGGCGTATCGGGGTTGATGTTCTCCCGCCCAAGTAGTATTTTCACCACTCCCTCGTGCCCGATCGCAGCAGCTACCCCGAGTGGTGTCTGGCCGTCCTCATCAAGTCTATTAGGGTCAATGTCGTCCCGCCTAAGTAGCGTTTTCACCACTCCCTCATGGCCATATTCAGCAGCCGACCAGAGCGGTGTTCGGCCGCAGTGATCTGATTTGTCGGGATAGACGTCGTCCCGTTCGAGTAATAGTTTGACCACTTCCTCATGCCCATTGATGGCAGCACACCAGAGTGGTGTATAGCCGCCCTCGTTGGGCTTGTCGGGCTCGATGTTGTCCTGTCCGAGTAGAAATTTTACAACCTCTTGGTGGCCATTGCGAGCAGCCCACTCGAGAGATATAATAGCCATTGAGTCGTTCTGGGTGATATCGCAACCTTTAACCTCTGCCAAACCTGCTATAATCTCAGTAACCCCTAAAAGAATTCCTAGTGTAGGCCGCTGAACCGGGAAAGTTTATCGAAACTAATAGGACAAATATGCGGCTTTTGTGCCTTCGAGATGTTTTTAGTGGATAGTGGCTATTGCAGTAGTTGGAGCAAGCAATTCCGCGCAATCCGAAAGGTCACTTGTTGCGTGGATTCCCCAGTGCAGAGAAGGATGTGCGAAAAGCAGTATGTGTTGGGGCCAAGAGGAAGCACGCAGGAGAACGAGAAGGGTGTCGGTTGGATACCAAGAGAGGGGCTAGTCGAGAGCTTTGGCCTCCCCTCAATTCGGAAAATTTAAGCAGGCTTCTGCAATTGTCAAGTGAGCTGTACCAAAAAGCCCGGGATGAGAGCTGAAGTATGGTTGAGGTGAAGAGGTGGCTCAAGGTTGTTGAAGGTTGTGGATGTCGAGGAGCAAGTTGTCTATTTGAAGTGGCCAGCGAATGGCTACTTAATAAGTGAAAATTTCTGCATCTAGCAGTCGCACCTGGCTAAAATAAATCTCGTTATAATGAATACTTAGCTGTAAGGAACAGTGCCCAGCCGTCACGCCAGCGAATATTGAAAGAGTGAACGCCCATAGCAGAAATTAGTGAACTAGACTCTGTGGTCTGGGTTCTTGGCGGTTCATTCTGGAGTAGGGTGCGACAGTCTAGCCCTGTACAGTATATCCGGTCAGGCTCTAACGGGAGTGGGCGCAGACGTGTCCACACTTCTGTGCTCCTTCATATCTCCACTTCCAGATATCCGCACTTTCTCGACTCTTATATACTACAACATCCTATAACACCTCCGGGATTATTCTACCATTAAGGTACGATGTTATACCACGAAAAATGTCATTTTTTTCAAATTTGATTGCGTGGCTGGCGGGAACCCTTCTCAGTTAGGTTTTTTCTTTTCTTTTGAATTATGTTAGCAGTTGTAGTTGCAATGGGGCTTGGAAATCATCCAATTTCTGGCGCACATTTTCGGATTGAAAAGACGCCAAACGGGGGACGGCTGTGGGGGGGGGGAGAGCTGAGGCACCCGCAAAGGGTAAAGTGGATTAGCTGGACAGTGGAGCCCTCCTCGCCTACGAAAACAAATACTTGGCGCAATTCTGAGAGGAATTCACCCCCGGGGTAGAAAAACAGTCACCAGTATACAGGTTTTTCGAGTCGAAAAACTTTGGGGTCCGTAATGCTTATTTTCCCCAAACAAAACTAACCTACTATCATAGAAACTTGGCACTCGTAAAACGACCCTGGGGTTAAAATGCCCCTCATGTCCCTGCGTGTTGGAGGAAATTGGGTCTTAGAGGCTCTTATCCGACTGTTAGGCCGTGGCTCAATCGGGAAAGCCTCGCCTACTCTCCACCCGGTCCTTTTATCTGATCACGCGTTGCGCCGCAATTGTCCCAGCCCCAAACCCCTCAGTCATTCATTGCCTTGATCTTTTGTCTTATGCGACAGATTGTGGCTTCTCGAAGGATCCCGCCGATGCCGGTATCCCGCGAGACCGGAAAGAATCTGGATATGTACCTATCAGAGTACTATTGCTTCTACGCGCTTTTTCAGGAATATTTTGGAGAATATTCTTGGGGGTGTCGGTTTCCAGACTGCTGTCCATCGCATCTGGTGTTGTGACCTCATCCAACCTATTCTAAGATATCTGATTATGTCACCTCTCCTAGAAGCGATGCATATGGTCGTTACTCTTCCCCAATGGCTCCTCCCAATGTTATCCTACATGCTGTCTTCCAGCCATGAATATTCAAGTACTCGGAGGCTTTGCGAGATTTGGTTTAGTGAATTAGGAGGTTTAGATCTTTGTCCCCCCCACAAATTCATCTAAAGCGTCGCTACATGTGAATGTAAGCATTTCGGAAGCAGTAGTCTCTGGAATCTTCACAATATCTGGCGCTAGCGAGCCCCCGTCCACCAATTGCCCCTTTCTAGCCTCCATAGGCTTGAGTTATTTCCCTTGGCACCCCTTCCAATATTGAATCGCAAGGTAAAGTAATCGTAACTTTTTCGGGGTGTGCCAGGCTTATATGAAATAAGAAAGTAAGCTCAGGGGTTTCAACTTTTTTAACACTGAGCACGCTTACTTCCGTCCTTAGGCAGTGCAGGGTTTTGCTACCTTGCAGCTGTCTCCGAAAATCATGTATGTTCGTCACAAGTAACCTGAGGATGGATATAATGCCCGGAGGGATATAAAAAAAAGAGAAAGCTCTAGTAGGCAAACGAAAGACCAGGGGATGATGGCATATCTCAACTCGCTCGTAGATCGATATCGCACAGCAGGTGGCCCTTTCAATTGCCTTTCTCAAATTGAGGTAGAAATACCGCTCGTTATGCACCTAGTTGGTACATGGGCACCGACCGGTTAAGCCATCCACTTAGGACCAAAGGGGAAGAGAATCCGGCATCAACTGTTGAACTCTGTTCAGAAATACAACCCCGGGAGTGTATCCTGGCCAAATTGAGTGCGGACGGATTAGAGAAAGTATACCAGCGCGGGCGGCACTGCTCTCCAGAATGTCATGCCGTGAAGGCGAGTGCCATCTGAGAGGATGCTGGGGGGTTTGGCTGTAGAGCAAGTCTTTGAAGTCCATAGTGGATGTAGGATTTGAGTTAACTTCACGGTTAAAAAACTCCTTACTCGATTGATATTCCTTGATGATCAAGGCTAAAAAGCGCGGATGGCTTTCTAATTTCACCTTTAGCGCAAGCTTGGAGGACGTTCCAAATATAATAAGCAAGGTCTTCATTAAAGACGCATCCATGGCAGGAACCGATCATCATCGCGCCTCACTGAACAGCTAGCCTATATGTTGCTTTTGCGCTGGCAGAGGGAATACTTGCGCATTGTATATCCATTATATCTAAACAACCTTCGCGTTTACACATCAGAGAGGAGGAATGGGAAACAATAGGTTGTAGGGAGGGTAGACGAACAACAAAAAAAAACAATAAATAATAAACTCAAATATGATAGAAACTTCAAGCTATAGTGGTTTTATCTCAATACAATAGAAATAACTGTCCTATAAAACCGGGCTCTAGAGTATAAATAGGGGCTCAGGAGTCCCGGCTTAAATTCATGAACCCGGACAATAGGTTGGGCAGGTATGTGATAGGTATTTGCATTCCCGTTGCGTATGATCAGCCACCAAGAAAACAAAATAAGTCATGTTATTGTGCCAGGCTCACTCCGGAAGGGGGGTAACATCACAATAACCACATGGCAGTACCTTAGGCTGAAGGAGAAGGTTGGGCGAGGGTGAAAAGGGGGGAGGCAGTGGTAGCGATAAATGTGTTTATGGAGCCATTGCAGTTATTGCGGAAATGGTAAATAGGCAATCAATAAGGTATTCGAGGGTGGTAGTGCTGGCGGCGGTCCCTCGGGCTTAGGCTATTCTGTGGGTTGCAGGCGTTGGAGACGTAGCAGAACACTACAACTGATGGGTGGCAATTTCGGGTAACATCCTTGATGGTTTGTTGTCCAGATTTGCCTCGTTGGAGCCGACCTCTTCCCGTTCAAGTAGCAATCTCACAACTCCCTCGTGCCCGTTATGAGTGGCCAACAGGAGCGGTCTTTGCCCGTGCTTATCTGGTTTGTCGGGGGTAACGTCGTCGCGTCCGAGTAGCAATTTGACCACCGGCTCGTGCCCCCTCGCAGCAGCCTCCAAGAGTGGTGTGCGGCCGGACCGATCCGGCTTGTCGGGGTTCACGTCGTCCCGCCTAAGGAATAATTTCACGGTTTCCTCATGCCCCTCCCTGGCACCCCACCAGAGTGGTGTTTGGTGGTGGTAACCCGGCTTGTCGGGGTTGACGTCTTTCCGCTCGAGGAGTAATATTACGATTTCCTTGTGCCCCTCCCTGGCAGCCCCCCACAGTGGTGTATGGCTGGCCAGATCTGGCTTGTCGGGATTGACGTCGTTCCGCCCAAGGAGTAGTTTCACTACTCCCTCGTTCCCCCCCCTAGAAGCCCACCAGAGTGGTGTACGGCCAAACCGATCTACCTTGTCGGGGTCGACGTCGTTCCGCCCAAGGAGTAGTTTTACCACTCCCTCGTGCCCGTTCCTAGCAGCCCACGAGAGTGGTGTTTGGTCGTCACCATCACCTGGCTTGTTGGGGTCGACCTCTCCCCGATTAAGGAATAATTTCACGATTCCCTCATGCCCCTTCCTAGCAGCCTCCCAAAGTGGTGTACTGCCGGACCGATCTGGCTTGTCGGGGCTGACGTCGTCCCGCTTGAGGAATAATTTCACGACTCCCTCATGCCCCAGCATAGCAGGCTCCCAGAGTGGTGTACGGCCATTGCGATCTGGCCTGTTGGGGTTGACGTCGTTCCGCCCGAGGAGTAATTTTACCACTCCCTTGTAACCAGAAGAGGCAGCCCACCAGAGTGGTGTTCGGTCGTGTCTATCCGGTTTGTCAGGGTTGATGTCGTCCTGTCCGAGAAGTAATTTAACTGTTCCCTCGCGCCCATTGAAAGCAGCCCATGAGAGCGGTCCCATGCTGTACTCGTCTGGCCCGTTGGGGTCGACGTCTTTCCGCCCAAGGAGTAATTTTACGATTTCCTCATACCCCCCCCCAGCAGCCTCCCGGAGTGGTGTATGGCCGGACCGATCTGGCTTGCTGGGGTCGGTGTCGCCCCGCCCAAGGAGTAATTTTACGATTTCCTCATACCCCCTTCCAGCAGCCTCCAGGAGTGGTGTACGGCCGGACCGATCTGGCTTGTTGGGGTCGACGTCATTCCGCCCCAGCAGCATTTTCACCACCTCCTCGTGCCCACCCCCAGCAGCCCATGCGAGAGGTGTTCCACTCATAGTCTTTTTGGCTGATATCAAAACCTTCCACGTCTACCAAATCAGCTACATTCCCCATAATCCTAAAGATGATGAGCAGTGTAAACCATTGAACAGAACAGGGAAAGCCTACCAAAATTAATAGGCCAAATGTACGATTTCTGTGCTTCCGAGAGGATTTTAATGGATATGTGGTTATTGGAGCGATTTTGTGCAATCTGGGAGGTCAATTTTTGCGTGGATTCCCTAATGAAGGAAGAAGCGGTGTGTGTTGGGGATCGAAAGGGGCACACGTTGGGAGACAAAAATAGAGGGGATTGGGGATCAAGAGAGAAACTGGGTGAGAGGGCTTTAATAACTTAAGCAGGTCTCCGTAATCGCCCTGTGAGTTGACCCAAAAATCTCAGGATGAGAGTGGAAGTATCGGCACTCATGGATGTGGGGGACAGCAGATAAACGAGACATAAGAAGAGGCCTCCTTATCCGCTTCAACAAGTTCTTGGAAATGGGCTGGCAATACATATCCCCATTGAAGGAATACAAGTACCTGGGAATATGTTTTCGCACAGTTAATTTAGGTTAACCAGCGAAATAATCCCTGTCTTGTAAGAACATATCGCCGGGCACTTACACCGGTATTGTGGCCTTTGAGAATCGGGGGCCTATCTGACTGTTGGGCTGTGGCACAGCTCAGGGAGGTTCAAGCGCCGCTCCTCAAATGAGTCACCCCAAGCCTGAATTTCCCAACCTGGCCCATTCGTCTGAGCCTGTCGCATCATACGGGTAATTATCCCCCGCCCCACGTTGCGCCCAGCTTTCATCCCCAGTCACCCACTACGGGTTCTTTCAGGAACGCATTGATATTGTGCGTGGACAAAACCAACCGCGCATCAAGGAACATAAAGTTCGGCTATGACAACAGCACCCAATGTTGCAATGAAGGGGGGGGTTCGATCAAAAAAATGATCGAAGGCTAGGAACGCCCTTTTTCGAACCGGGGGGTTATAAGATAGAACCCCTTCTAACAAATCGGTAAAACATGATATCTGAAGGCAGCTGGAAACAAAGAAACAAATGAAATGATAGGAAAAAGGGCAAAATGTAGCAGAAAAAGCAAATTCCCCGGCTTCTGAGCAATAAATACTCGCATATCTGGGTTAAAGGTAGAAATTCCCACCAGAGTCCCTGCTATTTTTGCTTACTAAGACATTAAAGAACCCCCCCCTTCGGTCCCCATTTTCAGAAGCCCCGATTCAAACCCCCCCTTCTAACCCCCCGGGTTCGATCATCAAAGGCCTTCTTTGCAACACTGACAGCACCCCCCACGAACTCTAATTTCATGACAACAACAAAAAAAAACAAATTGAAAATGTAAACCCGTAGAATCTATAGTGGGGGCCAATATTTGACCCAGTGGAGTTTCTTTCGGTGATGTTGCACCATAATGAGAAGGGTTGAGTTGATATCATTTTAGGCACGCGGTTAATTTTGTCAGCTCACCAAATTAAGTGAGACCGGTAAGAATCTAGTGTGCAGCACTCGTACCATAGGGGATTTGGTTTACAAGTAGCGGGTTAAGAAGTTTAACTTGGTGTTCTGTCATACATTCACCCAAAACATGGCCACATATTAATATAGGCTTTTCAGAAGCAGCGGTCTTCATCCTTGTTGTCTAATGCAAGTCTCTCCAATCCCACAGATCTTAGTAGCAAAACAAAGCTACGTTATCGGATTCACCTCTCTCACTACCGGCGCCCCAGCTTCTAGATTCCTCCATTTGTTAGGGTCATTCCTGTACATTACCGACTCGGCTATGATATCTTCAGTGTCCTGTTGCCCTAACCTGGGCTCTAATCACAGAAACCAGGCCAAGACCTGAAACTAATCAGATCATCGGAAATGGGACAGTCGCTCCACAGGCTAATGGCAATTTTCCAAGAGCCGCCGTTATCAGTGAAACGTTACAGATATCTCCTGTTTTTCACCACCGAGGGTATCGTGGATGGATGGTGGAGTTCATTCACAGCTGGGGAAAGGGGAAATGTGTTATGGGACCCTGTTTGTGCTTCCGTGCCAACCACTCACTCTCCCCCGAGCCTATCTGCGCGACGCTCCCTTTGCGCCTTGTGTACTCGAGTATCTGTAGCGATTGCCATACTCCTCTACTCGAGTAGGCTCTACCCTGCGGCATAGCACAAGTCTCATCCGCGACGGATGAGCGCCCAAGAGCGCCTCCAGCGGAAACGGCTATCATCGCTAGTAATGTATTCAAGCACATCAGGCCCTATGAGTCAATTTTTCGAAAACCCTACACATGCCCAAACCCAAAAAAGTAATAGCCGAGCTCTTTATGTTGTGGGCACAGACTGGAAAGCTCTTCCCCCTATGATACATTGCATCGGGTTCTGTGAAGATAGAGACCCTACCTGTTCATTTGTATTACGACCCTCAAGCACGTCAACGTCGCTACATTCACAATAATCTACGGCATCTTTGTAACTACCGTGGAGTTCTGGGAACCCAGATTCCACTTCTGCGGCTAACTAGCCCAACCATAAATTTGGAGAGTTTCCTAAATGAGAAAACCTTTTCAATACCATGCATTCTTGCGCATACCTTTCCCATACCATCCTTGGCCGAGATATACCATCCAAAAGGTTTCACATAGCCACAAAAAGCAAACCCTTCATTCATCATCGGCGGTTTCTTTATTATTTAAGTATCATAGGCCAAATAATTTTATTAAAAAAATATAAAATATAAAAATAACCTAAAGCCTCTGGATATTTCCCCCAACTTTTTCCACAATTTTCGAGCATGAACTGAGACCTGGGGTGAGGGTTTTAGTGATTTTCTTCGAATTCTTGGCATAAGTTACTACCCAAGCCCCACCACATTTAAGTGAGGACAGACCAGCCCATAGATATCCTGCCTAACTATGATATAAGAAAAATTAAAAATTAAAGAATCAATTAGGGTTATTTTCTCTTTTTTCGGTTTATTTTTTGCGTTTTTATTTGCCATTTTATGATGGGCCAAACAAAGGTAAGGTAATTCTTTGCGAAGGTTTCACTTTTTCAATGGCACATTTCCCGGCTCATGGTATCCGAAAGGTTTGTTGCAAAGTGCATGGTATTGAATAGGTTTACCCGTTCCTAAATATCCCTATAAATAGTCTCCTATTAGGCCATCTGGTGATTCAGGATCCAAGTCTCAGCGCTGTGCTAACCGGAGAAGCTAAATAGCTTCCCAACAGTACTCACACATGCCTTATCTAGAAAATGAACGGGGCTAGTACTATTAGTGTAGAGAAAAAAAAAAATCCGAATTTTACTTCATACGAAATTCTAGAATTGACACCTATTGTCTGCAGGTGACAATTATTTCCTCTGTTGTTTCAGAATGCCATCATAGGTCGTCACTCGTTTAAGTTTGGGGTTCGTTTGGTAAGGTCCAGGAAGTTACCTTATGATGCTAAGCGCCAATTTTACACAGCATGCGTTACCACCCAATATCATGCATTTCAGTACTTGCCGTGAGCCCACTAGAAGCTATCATCTCAGGTGGTGGAAAAAACCTCTTCCTGATGTCAACAATGGCGTTTTGGGGGGGAGGGGTCACAACCTGCAGCAGTGGAGGAAGAACCAAAATTCGAGTTTGTAGATACTCTTTATCGCGAGCAACCTCCTGGACCCAACATTGCTGCTCTCTCGGGTGTAATCCTTCTTATATGTGATGGAATAATAATTCCCAGTAGTGGGGCACTGGATGTGAGCAGAGAGAGAGCGGAGGCAAAGGGAGCGCTCATATGTATGAAGGAACACCGAAGTGTGGACATCAGGAACGTTGTAGGGCATAAATGGATGTATAGGGAATACGCGGAGACATAGGGCTATCACATGTAGAAGCAGAGTTTCTGTCATACTTAAGGTGGACCCTAGCTAGCAACCTCCATAGAGAATACACACCAGAACCTCTCCACCCGGCAACACACGAGCACACGATTGATAGCACCTCCAACAATATGCTACCAAAGCCTCATAATTAAGTTCCCTGCTCAGCCATCCTCCAATCTCTGGAGGTTGGTCATAATCCAGTTCTTGGGAGGTGACTCAATTTATCAGCGCATCACGGAACATGAACTCCGGTAGTGAAATACACCATAACCGGGCATTGACTGTTGTGGTTCGAGATACCTTTTCCGGTATCGTGCCTTACCACTGTAATTTACTGTACGCTATCGGTTGATCATTGTACGGTAACATACCGTATTATTGAAACACTACCGTCCTCAGGCAAGGCAAGGTTTTGATACCTAGTTCGGGAGATCATATTTGCTCCTCACGCTCAACTTGAGCATGAGCGAAATGCTCAAGGGGGGAAGGGAGTTGTGCCATAGTAGATCCGGGGAGGATGGGATATCTCACCTAGTAAATCGATAGTTTGCACCAGCGTTTGCCCGCTTGAATTACTTTTTTCAAATTAGGTGGAATACCAGGCATGGAAAAATCTCTATTCACCTAGTTGCTATATGGATACCAATCACTTAAGCCCTTAGGACAAAAGCAGCAGAGAATACGGTATCAACTGTTGAACTCTGTTCAGGAATTCAACCTCGGGAGTGTATCCTTGTCAAATTGAGTGCGGGCCGATTAGAGGGGATATACCAGCGCGGGTGGCACTGCTCTCCAGAATGTCATGCCGTGAAGGCGAGTGCCATATGAGAGGATGCTGAAGGGTTTGGCTATGGAGCAAGTCTTTGAAGTCCATATAATGGATGTAGAATTTGAATTAATTTCACGGTTAAAAAACTCCTTACTCTATTGATATTCCTTGATGATCAAGGCTAAAAAGTGCGGATGGCTTCTTAATTCCATCCCTAGCTCACACTTGGAGGACGCTCCAAACATAATAAGCAAGGTCTTCATTAAAGACGTATCCATGGCGGGAACCGATCACCATCGTGCCTTACTTAACAGCTAGCTTATATCTTGCTTTTGCGCTGGCGGAGGGAATACCTGCGTTGTATATTTTTTCCATTATATCTAAACAACCGTCGCGTTTACACATCAAAGAGGAGGAATGGGAAACAATAGGTTGTAGTGAGGGTAGACGAACAACCAAGAAGAAACAATAAACAATAAACGCAAATATGATAGAAACTTCAAGCTATAGTGGTTTTATCTCAATACAATAGAAATAACTGACCTATAAAACCGGGCTCTAGACTATAAATAGAGGCTCAGAAGTCCTAGCTTAAATTCATGTGATGAACCCGGACAACAGGTTGGGCAGGTATGTGATCGATATTTGCACTCCCATTGAGTATGATCCCCCACCAAGAAAACAAAATAAGTCCTGTTACTGTGCCAGGCTCACTCCGGAAGGGGGAGGGTAACATCACAATTACCACATGGCAGCGCCTTAGGCCGGAGGAGAAGGTTGGGCGAGGGTGAAAAGGGGGGAGGTAGTGGTAGCGATAAACACGTTTATGGAGCCATGGCAGTTATTACGGAGATGGTATATAGGCAATCAATAAGGTATTCAAGGTTACTAGGGCGGGCGGCGGCCCCTCGGGCTTAGGCTATTCTGTGGGTTGCAGGTGATGGAGAGTGTAGTAGAGCTATGGCTCCCAAGTGGCCTTTCTAGCAGCACCCCTGAGTGATGTTTTGCCGTCCAGATTTGCCTCGTTGGGGCCGGCCTTTTCCCGTTCAAGTAGCAATCTCACAACTCCCTCGTGCCCATTATGAGCGGCCGACGGGAGCGGTCTTTGCCCGTCCTTATCTGGTTTTTCGGGGGTAACGTCGTCCCGTCCAAGTAGCAATTTGACCACCGGCTCGTGCCCTCTCGCGGCAGCCTCTAAGAGTGGTGTGCGCCCAGACCGATCCGGCTTGTCGGGGTTCACGTCGTCCCGCCTAAGGAATAATTTCACGATTTCATCGTGCCCCTCCCTAGCAGCCCACCAGAGTGGTGTTTGGAGGTGGTGATCTGGCTTGTCGGGGTTGACGTCGTTCCGCCCAAGGAGTAGTTTCACTACTCCCTCGTTCCCCCCCCTAGAAGCCCACCAGAGTGGTGTACGGCCAAACCGATCTAGCTTGTCGGGGTCGAGATCGCTCCACTCAAGGAGCAGTTCTACCACTCCCTCGCGCCCGTTCCTAGCGGCCCACGAGAATGGCGTTTGGTCGTCACCACCACCTGGCTTGTTGGGGTTGACCTCTCCCTGATTAAGCAATAATTTCACGATTTCCTCATGCCCATTCCGAGCAGCCTCCGCGAGTGGTGTACGGCCGTCCAGATCTGGCTTGTCGGGGTCGACGTCGTTCCGCCCAAGCAGTAATTTCACCACCCCCTCGTGCCCAGACAAAGCTGCCCACCAGAGTGGTGCCCGGCCGTCACCACCCTGCCTGTCGGGGTTGACCTCGTTCCGCCCAAGGAGTAGTTTCACCACTCCCTCGTGCCCCTTCCTAGCAGCCTCCCAGAGTGGCGTACTGCCGGACCGATCTGGCTTGTCGGGGCTGACGTCGTCCCGCTTGAGGAATAATTTCACGATTTCCTCGTACCCCCGCATAGCAGCCTCCCAGAGTGGTATACGGCCGATGCGATCTGGCTTGTTGGGGTTGACGTCGTTCCGCCCGAGGAGTAATTTCACCACTCCCTCGCGACCACACAAAGCAGCGATCGAGAGTGGTGTTCGGTCGTCTCTATCTGGTTTGTCGGGGATGATGTCGTCCCGTCCGAGAAGTAATTTCACGGTTCCCTCGTGCCCACCGCAAGCAGCCATCCAGAGTGGTGTGCAGCTGTACTCACCTACCTTGTTAGGGTCGACGTCGTCCCGCCCCAGCAGCATTTTCACCACCTCCTCGTGCCCACGCCCAACTGCCCATGCGAGAGGAGTTTTACCCATAGTCTTTTTAGTTGATATCACAACCTTCCACCTCTATCAAATCAGCTACAATCCCAATAATCCTAAAGATAATGCGCAGTGTAAACCATTGAACAGAACAGGGAAAGCCCACCAATATCAATAGGGCAAATGTACGGTTTCTGTGCTTCGGGGGTTTTTTCGGTGGATTGTGGTTATCGGAGCGGTTTTGTGGAATCTGAAAAGTCACTTTTTGCGTGGATCCCCTAATGAAAGAAGAAGCGGTGTGCGTTGGGGGTCAAAAAGGGCACATGTTGGGGGGCGAAAAGGGAGCGCATTGGAGCTCAAGAGAGATACTAGCTGAGAGCTTTAATAACTTAAAAAGGTCTCCGTAATCGCCCAGTGAGCTGACCCAAAAATCTCAGGCTGAGAGTGGAAGTGCCGTAAAAACTTTTGCGATTCGCCGTCTCGGGAACCAGAGACAAAGTTTCCTGAGAAGGATTGGTGCTTTCCCGACGTGCTACGGTATCGCCTGGGTGCTTTGACCTTGTTTGATCTTCTCAACTCGCCAAACTAAACCTACCGGTGTCTTCGTCTAATGGCTCGGTTTGCAGGGATCCTCAGATGGAGAATCGCAAAAGGTTTTACGGTACTCGTGGATGATAGGGGATACAGTCACAACCGCGGGCATGGCGAAACTGGGCGGGCTGCGAACAGGGTTCCTTCATGGGCGAAAATGGATTTGTTAAGGTTAGGGTTACAAAAGATTCTTCGGAATTAATCCCTGTTCGCCACCGTCTAGTTTCGCAATGCCCCCGGTCGTGACACTAGCAGATCAACGAAACATAAGAAAATTCCTAATCCGCTTCAACAAGTCCCCGGAAATAGGCTGGCAATATCCCCATTGAAGGAATACAAGTACCCAGGAATAAGTTTTCGCACAGTTAATTTAGGTTAACCAGCGAAATAATCCCTGTCTTGTACGAAAACATCTCCCCGGGCACTTACACCGGTACTGTGGCCTTTGAGATTCGGGGGCCTATCCGACTGTTGGGCTGTGGCGCAGCTCAGGGGGGTTCAAGTGCGGCTCCACAAAAGAGCCACCCCAAGCTTGAATTTTCCAACCTGGTCCATTTATCTGAACCTGTCACATCATAATTATCACCCACTCCAACCCATTGCATTCTGCCTTTGTCCCCGGTGACCCATTGCGGATTCTTTCAGGATCGCATTGATATTAAGTGAGGTCGGTAAGAATCTAGTGTGCAGTACTCATACCATATCTGTCAGTGGATACTTGAGATACTGTATAGTACTGTACAGTAGCTGACAGAATGTCGTTGCCCCTGCCCTCACCTCCGGAATCTCCAGATACCCTCTTCCAGACCACCATCCATAGTATCTGGGCTGTGTCCCCATCTAACCTCGTATGGAGATATCTGGGGATACCAGTGTCCTTGGGGGGATGCAGATTGTTATCACTCTTCTCGGGTGACCCTTCCCGATTTCGTCCCCAACGCGCTGTCTCCTTGTCACGCATATTCATGTACCTAGAAGACCCTAGGGGATTTGGTTTAGCGAATTAAGAAGTTTAACTCAGTGTTCTGTCATACATTCACCTAAAACATCGCTACATATTAATATCGGTATTGGCTTTCAGAAGGATCGGTCTGCATCCTTGTTGCCCAACGTGAGTCTTGCCAATCCCACGGACCTTAGTGGCAAAACAAAGCTACGGTATCGGATTCGCCTCCCTCACTGCCGGCGCACCAGCTTGCAGATTCCTCCATTGGTACTCGAGTAGGTGGCATTTCCGCACATTACCGGCTAGGCTATCTGCAGTGTCCTGCTGCCCGAACCTGGGTTCTAGTGATGGTAACTAGGCCAAGATCTGAGATCACCGGCCATGGTACAGTTGCTCCACAGGCTAATGGCAATTTTCCAAGAGCCGCCATTATCAGTGAAACCATAGAAATATCTCTTGTTTTTCACCACCGAGGGTATCGTGGACAGTGGGTGGTGGAGTTCATTCAGAGCTGGGGAAAGGGGAAATGTGTTATGGGACCTTGTTTGTACTTCCGTGCCGTCCACTCGCTCTCCCCTGAGCCTATCCGCACAACACTCCCTTAGCGCTTTGTGTATCTGTAGCAATTGCCACATTCCTCTAGGTTCTATCCTATGGCACAGCACAAGTCTCATCCGCGGCGGACGAGCATCCTAGAGCACCTCCGGCGGAACCAGTTATCATATCATAGCTAGTGATATATGGTATTCAAGCACATCAAGCGCTATGAGTAAATTTGTCGGAAACCCTACATATGCCGAAACCCAAGCAGTAATAGCCGAGCTCTTCATGCTGTCGGCACAGACTGGAAAGTTTCTCCCTCTACCTTACACTAGGTTCTGTGAAAATAGAGATCCTACTTTTTGATGACCGCCAGGCACATCAACGTCGCTACATTCACCATAATCTACCTCATCTTTGTAACCACCGCGAAGTTAGCCAAACCCAGATTCCATTTCTACGGCTAACTAGCCCAACTGATAATTTGGAGAGTTCCTAAATATCCTGATGAATAGTCTCCTATTGGGCCTTTGGTGATTTAGGATCTGTGCCAACTGGGGAAGCAAGATTGATTCCCAACAATACTCACACATGCCTTATCTAGAGAATAAACGGGGTTAGTACTATCAGTACAGCACATAGGGGAAAAAATCGAATTCTACTTTAGTTTGTTCATACGAAATTCTAGAATTGACAGCTATTCTCTGCAAGTAGGTAGGTGACCATTATTTCCTCTGTTGCTTCAGAATGCCATCATAGGTAGTCACCCGTTCAAATTTGGGGTTCGCTTAGTAAGGTCTAGGAAGTGACCCTATGATAAGATACTACGCGCCAATTTTACACAGCAAGCGTTACCACCCAATATCGTGCATTTCAGTACTTGCCGTGAGCCCACTAGAAGCTATCATCTCAGGTGGTGGAAAAAAACCCCTTTTGATGTCAACGATGGCGTTTTGGGGGGGGAGGGTCACATAACATGCAGCAGTGGAGGAGGAACCCAAATTCGAGTTTATAGATACTCCTTATCGCGAGCAACCTCCTGGACCCCACATTGCTGCTCTCTCGGGTGTAATCCTTCTTATATGTGATGGAATAATAATTCCCAGTAGTGGAGCACTGTATGTGAGCAGAGAGAGCGGAGGCAAAGGGAGCGCTCACATGTATGAAGGAACACCGAAGTGTGGACATCAGGAACGTTCTAGGGGATGAACGGATGTATAGGGCATATGGGGAGACATGGGGCTATCATATGTACGAGCAGAGTTTCACTACTTAAGGTGAACCGTGACTGGCAACCTCCATAGAGAATACACGCCACAACCTCTCCACCTGTCAACACACGAGCACACGATTGATAGCACCTCCAACAATATGCTACCAAAGTCTCAAGTTCACTGCGCAACTATACTTTAATCTCTGGAGGTTGGTCATAATCCAGTTCTTGGGAGGTGACTCGATTTATCAGCGCAGCACGCAACATGAACTCCGGTAGTGAAAGACACCACAGCCCGGCATCGACTATTGTGGTTCGAGATACCTTTTCCGGTATCATGCCTTACCGCTGTAATGCGCATCGGTTGGTCATTGTATCATAGATAACATACTGTGTTATTGAAACACTACCGTCCTAAGGCAAAGAAAGGTATCATACCTAGTTCGGGAGAGCATATTTGCTCCTCACGCTCAACTTGGGCATGAGCGAAATACTCAAGGGGGGAAGGGAGTTGTAGTACGATAGGCAAAAGGAGATCCAGGGAGGATGGGATATCTCACCTCGTGAATCGATAGTGTGCACCAGCGTTACCCGCTTCAATTACTTTTCTCAAATCAGGCAAATCAGGTGGAATACCAGGCATGGAAAAATCTCAATTCACCTAGTTGCTATATAGATACCAATCGCTTAAGCCATGCACAAAAGCAGCAGAGAATACGGTATCAACTATTGAACTCTGTTCAGAAATTCAACCTCGGGAGTGTATCCTGATCAAATTGAGTGCGGGCTGATTAGAGGGGGTATACCAGCGCGGGCAGCACAGCTCTCCGGAATGCCATGCCATGTAGGCGAGTGCCATCTGAGAGGATGCTGAAGGGTCTGGCTATAGAACAAGTCTTTGGAGTCCATATAGTGGATGTAGAATTTGAGTTAATTCCACGGCTAAGAAACTCCTTGCGCTATTGATATTCCTTGATCAAGGCTAAAAGGTACAGATGGATTTCTAACTTCATCTTTGAGCTCACTGTTGGAGGATGTTCCAAATATAATAGGCAAGATCTTCATTAAAGACGCATCCATGGTGGGAACTGATCACCATCGCGGCTGAACAGCTAGCTCATATGTCGCTTTCCGTGGGCAGATGGAGCGCTTGCACTGTATATTCTTGTCTTTATATCTAAACAACCGTCGCGTTCACACACCAGAGAGGAAGCATGAGAAACAAGAGGTGGTAGGGAGGGTAAATAAACAACCAAAAAAACAAAAAAACAATAGGAGCAAATATGATGGAAACCTCAAGCTACTGTGGTTTTATCTGAATACAATAGGAATAACTGTCCTATAACTCAGAAGTCCTAGCTTAAATTCATGAGAAGACCCGGACATCAAGTTGGGATATTCGCATTCCCATTGCGTGTGATCCTCCACCAAGAAAAAAAAATCCAAGTCATGTTACTATGGCAGACTGGCTCCGGGAGGGGGGGGGTAACATCACAATTACCACATGGCTGCGCTTTAGGCCGCAGGAGAAGGTTGGGCGGGGGTGAAAGGGACAAGGGTGAGAGGGGTGAGGTAGTGGT
>Ga0307513_10001780_pt1 | contig 30641 bp, 29 predicted proteins | sample 15_EM_MG_FD_202174 | JGI IMG/M metagenome (GOLD analysis project Ga0307513, IMG submission 202174) | Populus trichocarpa ectomycorrhiza microbial communities from riparian zone in the Pacific Northwest, United States - 15_EM | ecosystem: Host-associated > Plants > Roots > Unclassified | place... | reverse complement strand
ATAGGGTTATTTATTTCGACCAAAAATGTTTTTCAAACATGTTTACATGTTTCAAACAATTGATTCGCGCATAAATATTTCATTTTCTTTGACAAAAACTTCCTTATAAGGAAATATTTCAAGTTTTTTACGACAGAAAATGATGAATTTACTTGGAATTTACAAAATAGATAATTGATTCAAAAATGCAAACATGTTTAAATCATTTTTGGTCGACATCAATAACCCCATGCCAGCAGTGGTACCGCCGACTCTCCGGTCCCCGTCTGAGAAATTATTTTATTTATTTCCGTTTTCCAGTTCCATCCTCCTCACCTCCTCTCTTCGTCTTTCCCATCGAGCAAAATTCTCTGAATCTGCACTGGGCTCAGAAATGATCTTTCCCCGACATGGATTATGACTGTATGTGGGTGTGGGGGGTTGGTACTTGGGCGGACGGATAAGTTTCCGTTCGTTAACCACATCACGCGGTGAGCGAAGGCGATGATGACGGAGGGAGGATGGAAAACGGGTTTTATTACGCTGTGTTGAAGGGGTTGCGGATTGTGGGGCGCGGGTTGCTGGCGGGTGCACGGTGGTTATATGGTCATGATGTGATGTATAACTTCCTCCCCCCTGCTGAGTCTTATTGTCGTTGAGCCGTAGGTTGCCACGATTTTTCACGGTACATCTGGAAGAGGGATATGCATCATGATGTTAATTGATGTATCTCACACTTATATTTGCAACTGGGACTGCACATTCATTGTCGTGAATTCCACTCTAAAATTCGCTAGGATGACGGAACAGAGTTTACAAACTCAAATGACGAAGTTCAAACAATTTTTGCTAAAAATTCGTATTCTACAAACCTATATCAATCAATTGCAAATATAGAGACATTCAATAAATTTATGTTGAAAAAGAGAATTTGAATGTTTTTAACAGTGTCAAAATGCGAAATTTTTCGAAGTCAGTGTCACGCAAGGGGTGTTCCCCTTAAATTGTGTTCGTTACTCCCAGTCCTTTCTATGGTAACTGGATACCACTCAGGGCGTTTCTCACTGGGTCAGATCTTTTGTGATAATTGATCAGCTGAGCGCTGTGATATCGCATAGCCTTCATCGATTTCGGGGTCGTGCCTCGGGTCTGATCTTGACTGACACGAGACTCCTCCTTTTTCAGTATGAGTGACCCAACCTTTAACTGCTTCTCCATGTTTGTTATCTTCTTGTCACAAACCTTTTTCGACGAAATATACAGGGGAATTTCCAACTCCAGCCTTGCAAGGTGCTCACGTGCATTTCCGCCCATGCTCAAATTATATCGATCATGATATCGACTGACCCCTTGATTGTATATCGAATGCACAGGCATCTATGTTGGGATCCTAGCATCTTTGCTTATAGACAATTCAAAGTAATCTCGATGGATCAGTGGATCCGGTCTGATTATATTAGATGTGTACATGTGATCCTGTAGATTGTTCGAAAGCCGTTCTTGACAAGTTCTTGAAGTTGTCCGCAGTCCCAAATTGATCCTTGTCATGCTCAGAAGTGCTACCGTCTTGACATTTTAGGAGTCGTGTAAACGTGAGAGAAAACCTTTCATGCAGACTCGTCAGGCGATCCTCCTTTACACTCCGCTACATGTTTGACACCACAACAACAACAAATGATAGATCACCACCTAAGAACTGATCTTGGGCACGTCGATGGCTGTTGGGGTGAAATTTTAATTACATAATGACATCCATGGCTATGTAATGATCTTCAACTACCAATTGTTTATCGTAGCAGCGTGCCAAGCACGCTAATCCCCGACTCTCACAGGACCGTGACCAAGGCACCCATGGGGAAAGGTTGAAATAAATACTTTGTCGCAGCCCATTATCTTCTCTGCAATGCTTGAGAAGCTTAGATAAGGAGCTAAATTTCTAAGTTTGACTCACTAGTACTCCCTGGCGGCTTGCAATGCTTGGAATCAGTTTGAAGAAACCTTGACCGCGACCCAAGCTTACTACTATTCGTTATAATGCTTGTATTTACCGCAGATCTAGAAGGTATGTTAAGGAATGGTTGCTATATAATACAGCATTATGCCGTCACCTCTCGCACTCGAGCAACGCCATACGTACATAATTTTGGAAGAAAAATAACTGAAATTCACAAGTGACGAACAAGTGAAGAAGGAAATCATCTCGAAATCTGCAGATCAATGATCATAGATAAGATAAAATCGAGCCGCAAAGGCGGACATTGCTCAGAGGTGTAACTGAGAATATTTTGACAAAACTATTATACATATGTAACATATCATTCCCACTTCTCAGGCCATTTCTAGGAAACAAAACACTGCGGTTCGTTTTCTGTACTCAGAGAAGCCCAGAGCCGCCTTCAGATGAATGAGGCTGAGTTTCCACTGTACAGTATTACCAAATCATTGCCCACGCTGTATCAACACAACATCGTCTGCGCGGGTCGCACATGCGGCCAAGCTTTGAAGACAACAGCCTTTTAGAAAGAAATTCATAACGAGCGAGAAAGAAAATTGTATACAAAAATCGGCAGAAATGTTTTACACACTAATATCAAATTTCGAGTGGATATCTTCAGGAAATGATCGAGTATGGGGCTGTTTTCTGCATTTTCTCACACTCAACAAATCGTTTGGCGGGTGGAGTCCCGTTTGCAGTTCGCAACAACCCTCCCTCTTACTTACGTAAGAGAGTTGGGGATTACCTATGTACATCTTCCATCATGATCGCTCACATCACATTGGATCACTGTCTCCGAGTCTGGACTCTGGTTGTACCAAGGCCGTACAATGAGGCCATGTGTCACCAAAACATGCTGGAAATAGAGGGCGAGAACCAGCGTACTGTTAAGTTGCGGTCTGCTTTCTTGGGTGTTCGGCTACAAAATAGGAACATGATCACCGCATGTTTATGATTATCAGTCTATAAAATTTGTCGGAAATTCCCGAGTGCTAATAAAAGCTCGTTACGGCGCGTTGTGATGTCGGTTCGGAAATTTCCGACATATTAGTCACACGACTCCAGTCTCAGAACGTCTCGAGGGTCCCATCTTCGTTTCACTGTATACCGAAATATCTCTTCTATGTGCCTAAAACACTATCTTTGTCATTGGCGCTGGTAGTTATAGTATCCTCACTCTTGAGATGATCGTTCCTGAGTAGCATCCAGCTTTCGATTAGAACCAGCATCAAGACATGAAGGGAGGAGGTTTTAGGTTCTGCAAAAGAGTCTGGTGTTGCAAATAAGAAGGTGCGAACAAGTTATCATCGCCCCGTGAAGCCATGGATAATTGTAAGTCTGTTCTCAGGCCTCATCTCCAGGGTGGTCAATCCAAAAGTACCTTGGGCGCTCAAGATTTATGAAATGCGGTTTATATTTGGAGATTCAGCGCTGGGGAAGTTGGATCATAAGGCATGATGACCTTTTGTTGATGGTTCTGATAAGGCTAAGTAGTGTGATTGGATGCACTTACGGACATCTTCTCTCATGATCGTCGTTTCCAGCTCTGTATAGACAAGAAAGCTATGCAGTTAGAGCGCTAAGGACTTTCCTCCTAAAGTCCGAAACCAGCCGCTATCGTTCCATTGAATAGTAGTGACTTTCTTTCATCGCAGAAGACGCGATAGTGATGAAATCAATCTAAGAGGTGAGAGGACATCGTTGAAGGCATATACCGAAGTGTGAATGCTAGATATGGACTCTGATGGGTTAGGATCTGGGTCTTTGTGAAATCCGAGAGGCACTCCACAGCGGTATACTGTTGAAACTAACCAAGAAACATCGCGAGGGTAGCGCTCACTTCAATTGAGGATGCCATCCAGCCTTGCGAACAACAACTTCGAGAAGTGAACTTTTCATTTTCGTTAAAGGATGTAATTACCTAGGAACCACCTTTGTTAACAGAACCTGTTGAGAATCCAGTGAAACACATCAACAAGGCATTTGATGATCTCGAATTGAGGAAAAGAACGTAACTGGGCCAGAACAAAGGGTGGAAGAGGGCATCCAAATTCTTGACAGTAAGATTTATGATCTAACTGAATTGGATACATCATTGGAGATGAAGGAAGCTTTGGATGGGACTTGAATGCAATGATGGTCACGGTCTCGAAATTTATAATACTATCTCCGTTCCGAAGTCTAAACATAGGATATATGGACCAGTCAAATACCACTCCTCGTCTACAATGTACTAATTGTCCCCCCCCATTCCCACCTATCCCTTGTCGATTTTTCCTTACTTTGGCGCAATGCCTGACTTGAAACTCCCCAATGATATTCAAAAGGACGATGTGGTCTTGATGAAACTTATGCATTCGCTTGCAGGTATTTATATGTGCGTTTTCCCCAGTCTTTTTCTCTTCATCTTGTTGACTTATCCTCAGGTACGAATGGTTCATATCCCTCGACTTTGAATGGGATTTTATCTCTGGGAAGAAGAGGTTCCGTTGGCCTATGGTCAGCACTGCCACTCTCCTCAATAATCAATTGAATGCAGTAACATCAGAATATAGATATTTTATTTTGCGAACCGATATTTCCTGCTCTTTGCGATGGTTGGAATGTAGGAGAATCTACTTTTCAATGTGAAAATTTATTTATAAACATAGTAGTATCGTCGCATTGGACACAATTGAGTATGTCTGCACAATTCTAATTCCTCTCATATGTCTCATCGCTCCATGAAGAGAGCTCAACTGTCAAGCATTATACACTTTCAATGAGGTACCTCCTGTCAGACTAGCTTTTGAACGCTTGACTGATGAAAATCCCAATTAGCTAACAGGATATGCAGCCATTGGTTTGGCGAGCATCAATTTGTCGATCCGAACGTGAGTCATATACCCGTTAGTGTCTCTGTATAATCTGACACCCGTGATTTTAGCATGGCAATCTGGTCGCAAAACCGCTACATCGTTGGCGGCCTCGTGCTTGCTATTCTCGGACATTGGTGCATAATATTGCAAGGTCACGGTGCGCCATTTACTTGCAAACTGGATTTTCACTCTGACAGACTAATTGCATTCTTCATAGGAGTTCAAGTGGAAGGAATTTGGATTGCTGGAGTAGGATGTCAGATAATGGAGACCCACAACAAAATTTTAGCTGCAATCTTCATTTACTCGATGTGCTTCGACTTCATTGTTCTTTTGCTGACCCTATATAAGCTCATTGGGATAACATTTTCCCCTTCCCGCGAGCCAATGGGTCGAGGGCGCCTCACTCATATGATTTTTACCGATGGCCTCATTTTCTTTATACTTGCGTGCGTGTGTCCTTAATTGGAGTCTCACCGATGAAAGGAAGCGTCGCTTATCTCAGCATTCCAGTTTCTTGTCCAATTTCATTGCGACAGTATTCTTGGTGTTGAATCTTAATCAAGTTATGGGTATCATATTCAATGTCCCTGCCGCCGTAATATCGACTGTGAGTACTTCCCTCGCCAAGTACATTCCATTAACGAGGCCGTCATGTCAGATTGTAGCGTGTCGTGCAGTACGACGGCTAAGCAACTTCACGTACGACGGACCAGAGATAATATAGTGAGTCCTTTGCCAGTGAATAACACTCGTCCCTATAAATCTGTTAGTGCTCATGCAAGCTCGTCTAATAATCGTCCCATGGCAAGGGGGAATGAGAGAGTCATGTCGTCATTGAATTACAAACGCACGCCGCGCTCAGAAGTTCATGTTCGAGTCAGTTTCCAAGCATCTTTGTCCCTTTGACGTCTGAACATTCCAACCTCAATTATAGATGGAGACTTTCACGCACGTAGAAGACAACCAGAATAACATTTTACCCAAGGTGAAAGAAGGTAACGAGAGAGATGTGGAGATGAACGTCGAAAGGAAGGGGTCACTCTGAGATTTCTTTCAATTGTCACTCGATATTGCGACGCACACACCCTGCGTATACATCTTGAAAAACCGACATGGAATTCGAAGCTGCGGTCCTTGTCACAGTTCGTTCTGTGCAAAGGGCTTGATAAATAAATACTGCTACATAGATAGAAATTCCTTCACGTGTACCTGCATTAGTATAATCTTCACAATCTAAATGAGCCAGCGAAAGCAAGCATCCTGAGGAAAAGTTTATTTTCGTTCCCCTGCTGGTTTGGACTCCCGAAAAAAACTGATCATGACTATTTTTAATTCCAGTCCAGGCGAAGACAGCTCTCGGGCGTTGGAACCCATCCACAGAGATCCGTCAAAAATGGCGCCGAGGCCATTGGCGTGGCTTCCCTCTAGCACCATCCTCGTCCCACAGAATCTTCGACCAACCGAGCATTATTATACCTGTAAGTTATAACCCAGATGTTTTCACCATGAGCTAACGTGAACGAATGAAAAAATTCCAATGCTACGAGATCATGAGCGAGAAGGAGATGAGGTGTAGTTCCAGGCGGTAGACGGAAGCGGCCGCGAGGTAAAGAAACAATTCCAGTGAGACATAGTGGGACGCGAGCTTGGGTGATGACGGAAGGGTTACGATGGGGGAGGAAAGAGGGGTCGGTAGGGAATGTAAGGGTCGGTGGTGGTACTTAGTGGTGGTGGGAACAGAGGATCCGGACGAATTTATTCGCGCCTTCGCAATAATGCGGTATGGTATCACCCGTGTCGAAGTAGAACCGTAACCCAACATCATCCGACCACCAAGGTCGTCTTGAGGACCCTGGAAGAGCTTGGTGTTGATGGTGTTGATATAGAGTGAGAAGCAAATCTCGATATTGCAGGTGCATGTATCAAGCGCTGCCAGTTCGCACGCATTTCCATAGATTGGAGCTTTCGAATCATCTAAGCAAGCAGAAGTATTGAGTTAGGATAACCTGAATAGCGTTCAAAAATCACTGATTCTAAAGGAGGAAAAGGTTTTCGAGTCGGAGAAAGGCGGGGAATAGAACAAGAAAAAGTCCAGAATGCGTTTGGAAAGGAATAAACTAAGAACAATACAAAAAAGGACGATCTATGACCAAGGGAAGCGAGGAACAACGAGTTAAAAATGAATCACTGAGAGTGATAGCACATACTTGAGTCGGATATGGACACTGCCCTACTCCTTGATCATTCGCAAACTGGCTGGTAATCTCACCTCCACTGACATCCGTCGTCATTAAGGTCCCAGGAAAGCAACAATTGGGATGGGCAATGTTCGGAAGAAGGTATTGAAGACACAAAAAGCGGAGACGCGAGGACAAAGAACTCACCTTGACGAGGCGGTTCTGTACATCATCCTTGGAAGCATTATATCGCTATATAACGTCGCCCGTGTCCAACTAGAACCACACTGAGCACCTACTCACTGGTGGGACACCGGAAGTGCTGGCAAAATATTGGGATCGGAGACGGCTGCGGTCGCACTTTTGATACAGGAATATACCGCACTACTAGTATTGAGAACAAAACACTGAAACGGCGCCAAATATTTCCGTGACATAAGGCATAGGTGGCGTCAGAGGACGCACTGGCATTGAGGAGCACGGAGCTTGGTATGATTGGCCAGTCGAAAGGTGACTAGTTGACTTCTTACTGCTTCAGTTTCGCTTCGGCAGGTGATTTGCAGGTGATAAGATACCGGTAATGGCATCATCATGTCACACAATAACAGTTCCTTTCCCACATTCCCGCCCGGCCAACGCCCGCCACGTCGAATGCCAGCTTCCTCACCGCTCCCGACACAGTCCCGCCTTCAGCGTCGGAGCAAATCCATGTGACTAGTTTGGCAGATATCTTAAGGGTGTGTCATCAGGTTGAATTACCACAACACCTTCCCTTGAACTATGTAACAGAGTGGCCTCGATTATAGAGTCTTTCATTGATGATTGGCCCTTGGGTGCCGTCAAGTCCACCACGCCACCTCAGTCTTTCTCTCGTCTTGTCCCCTGTAACTTAAGCAACTCTTCACCTTCGTCTCATTATCTCTTTGTGTTGGTCCCATCTCGTTCTTCTTCCGTATTCGGGTGGGATCGTTAGAGGCTAACATGACCTCTCTCTAGACTTGTTACAAAATCGGTGGCTGCGATGTCGCATTCCCAATGTCAATGCATGCTTACATCGTCTACATCAACAACAGCCGTTCATTAACCCTCAGGCCTGTTGGGTCGAGTTGAACGGCAGGCATGCATCTGCGCCACCACCTGTGATGCAAAGGCAGATGGGCGGCAGACCCGGTTGGAATGGTCGACCGCCCAGGCATCGACCTTCGATTCGTCTTTCGGCCGCTTCATGTTGCTTATCCCGTTGTTGGGTCACCTGAAGTTTCCGCTGCTCCGTTGTTCTACCAATGAGCGCACGAGGTTGCTGTAATTCCCCACCCCGCCCCGTTCCCATTCACACCCCCTCTCGTCGCGCCACTGCTATCCACAATCCGACGCCGACGCGTCATGCCGCCGATCCCGCGGTTCTTCATTCCACTACCGATGTCTTCTCTCCCCCGTTCCTTCCCTGTAACCCGACCTTTCAACTTTTCCTTCGACTCGCCGCATTTCCCCTTCCTCCATATTCGAATAGGATCGTCAAAGCTAACGCGATCTTTCTCTCTATCTATAAAGAGCCGCTGCAAAACCGGTGTCTGAGATGTCGCCCACTCGAATCTAAATCTTGACCGACGTCTATGCACCTCCTCTACATTAACAACCGTCGTTCCTAATTCTCAGCAGCCAATCTCGATGCCGAGTTTCTTCCGACATGTCACCGATGGCTTGGTGTGATTACGTTGGGTGGAGTCGAATGGCTGGGCTCGCTGCCAAGGAGGAGACAGGGAGAACGCGACAGCCACGCATGGAATGGTTGGTCTGGTCGACCTATGTGACTCGAGGTGTGGGATGCAGCATGAGATTGAGCAGCGTGATGGTAGGAAAAGAACCGCTCCGACCTGCCTCGAGGGGCGGTGGTGATGGGTGTGACTCCAGCTGTCGAGGAGTCTGCTGCTGATATGCCGCATGATGCGAACTGGGATGCCGTCGAATAACGCTGCTCGCTTAGGGCCGCTGAGTCGATGACGACGACACGTGGATGCTGTTACTCGCTCACTGAGGGTGATACACGCGAACGGAGGTTCAATGCAAAGAACGCATGAGAAGAAGACGAGGCGCTGAGCGACTAGTCCCGAGCATGATTCCGTCGCCAACGACGAAGTTTTTTTTTTTGCCTGCTTCACCTCCTGTACTACCACCGTCTAAACCCCAGCTCGCGGCCCCCCTTCGTTCAGCTCTCATCCTCACAGATATTTGGACCGAAGACTCCCTGCATCTCCCCAACCTACCCATCCCCGCGGATAACCCCGTGTCGATTGCGATTCATAACATCCCGCACCTCTGGATGGTCTGGTCCTGGGCATCCTCTGCCTATCCTATCCTACCTTAAAAGACCCACTTTTTTTCAAACGATTCATTAAAAGATGCCGGTGGAACGTTGGTGCTATCGCGCAATCCAATACGAAGGCGAAGAATGGAATGGGGAGACAATCTCAGTGATACTCCTCACGATTCTTCTGGGAATGTTGAATGTGATTGGTGTCACTGAATACGTCGTCGTTGTCATCGATTCCTCTGGCACCGATGAAGGAGAACTCCACAACGGCTCTCCGTCCATCTCCATTTTTCGTCTCGAATTTAATCGATGATGGTGATAATGAGCCGACTATACGAAGGGCAAGGGAAGGAAGCCTCGCTGCGACGTGAGACGTATCAGTCTTTTTGAACACGGCGAAAGGAGAGGGTTAGGGAGTTTTTGGAATGAATTGCCGATTCCCAAAGGCTTGCGGAGTTGTTCGAGGGTGGTTGCCGATACGCGTGGCATGGGGTTTGGTGGCGGTAGGTTTCTTTGTCGCTCAAAGCCGCTATTGGGCTGAAAGGATTGATGATGAAAGAGGACGAGAACGGGTTTTATGAGGGTCGCCGGCGAGGTGGTAGGTGGTTATATGTGTACATGGATTTGTTTTTGTGGTTAAGTTTTTACTTTATCGGACACTAATTTCCCGTGGTGTACTCGGAGAGGTATGCTGATTGATGCATATTTCCTTACATTTCGAATGCGGTTCATTGATTGTAATCGTAAAGCGCACTCGAAATTCGTCAGGGTAAAAGAACAGGTGCTGCGTACGCGAATGCGAGAACGAGTGTGGCGCTAAGCCGGACAAATTTAAGTACGAAGATTGTATTGGACGCCGATGGGATAAGTGGTCAAAAGGGTACAGATTTTTTTACCCGCCGACTGCACCATTCAATTCTATACTGAGCTCCGTGAGTTCCCACTAAAGGCTAACATTGTCCTCTCAAGATTTTATGTCGATCCTCAACTCTAACTCGGAGTGGATCTCCGCCTTCAAAGTATACGCAGCTCCGTTGTAATATATATCTATTTACTTTTTTGATCATCTTGTTCGGGATGCACACGTCGTAATGTTGGGCGCCCAGGTTATAGCTGACACTGTCGTGGACAAAGTTGGAAACTAAGAAATGACTCCCATTTGATTGGAGGATCCCCGAAACGCACCATGGGCCCTCACAATTATATCTTGACTACCGTATTTCTCAATCTTGAAAATGCTAACGAGAGAGTATAAACGAGTTCACGGCCAGAGAAATTTTCGATCAAACCAGTACCCAATCACTAACCTACATTTCTTCCATACTGAGCTAGCCAAATCGCGTTTGTACTACGATTAGAAGGGAAATTTTCCTTCGTTCATTTCGAGTCAGCCATCCTGACCATTTTTGAATTCGGGGCTCTTGACGCTGACGCAGGAGATGATGGGTCCAAAGTTGAGAATACAGAAATGGCCGATATACATTTAAATTTCAACATCTATTCACTTACCCCCTCGGTATTCACTTGTTCCATTGATCTACTCAAGTGTGTACTCAAGCTTCCCATCCCTTTCTGCTCTCAACCTTAACTTTGCTCCCGCTGGAACATCTTCATCCACGTTCCTCGTTGAAATAGCTATGTCCGAAAAATACGTTGTGATATGTCCAGTGTTATTTCTCGCCATTATCATGACGGCAGCGATGAGTGAAATTAGAGCAACACCCAAGGTGATCTGTAACGTATAATGGGGTAAAAGGTGAAATCATAACATGAGAGTAAAGAGCAGTTACTCACGCCATATGGCGCCCAAAGTACAAAGGAACTGTATTGATAAACCACAGCTTGTTGATCAACGAAACACTCCGTTTTCATCATTCCCAAGTTCAGCGTGAGCAGCGCCGCAGTAACGTTGTGCGACATCTCTTCAATCCCCTTCAACACATCACCCCAGATGAACTGTACGGCACGAGTTTCCAAGAAGGAAGGCTGGGAGACCGGCCTGTTATCCGTCACAACTGCACCTTGACTCAGGGTGTAGTCAAGGAATGCTTGGCCGAGGAAAAGTGCCCGTGTTGCATGAGAGATGGCTGCAAGCTGCATATAGACCATGGCCGTGTCATCCGAAGACCCGGTTAATCTTAGGCCTGTAGTGTCTGGGATGGGAGAAATCATTTGCGTGATGGTTGTCGTAACAGATTGGATACCTCCTTTCATCTGAACCTTGTGTCGACATTTTAAAAAAATCAGCGAAAAACTTGTAGACAACGCAATTATCCAAACCTCGACATTATATTGCGCTTGAAAAGGTGAGCAAGACCCGTTTCCTGACGTTCCGTTCGGGCCGGTGGACTTCCATGCAACATAAAAACCCCATCTGGAATTGGGATCAATCGTCCCGTTCCAAAGGGTGGTCACGGTGGACAAAGCAGGATCGCCCGTTTGGTCATATGGTAACGATGGTGGGTTTGGTGTGCACTGAAAGACAAAGGAGAGCACAGATACATTGTAGCGACAGTTAAGCCCGCATGCTTGAGGCAAATCCGGAATGTGCTGCTCGACCAACCATCGCGAGGTGAGCGCCTTGGTCTTTGGCGCAGCGCCGTTCCACTGACCCCAGGTGTCTGCAATAAAAAGTGTTGTATAATCGACGGTGTCCCAAGCTGAAAGATTGCCGGTGGGAATCTTACAAGGACTGACGATGTCAGTATAGTTGTTGGTGGTAACGGTCAGCGAACCGGGTGCAAAGACACCAGAAAGGGGGAGGAAGAGGGTGAGAGCTGAGAAGACGACAATAGTTGGGCTGAAGAAAAGAGCATGAGGAAGGGTTTTGCAAAGCCGGTCCTGGCGTTCAATCCGATAAATCGTGTCGATGTCTATTTCGGGGTTTTCCTTAGCAAAAAATCAAAATCCAGTAGAAATGCATACGTTTGATGGGTAGGGGTTGACGGACAACTGAAAGCCAGTGGAAGTGAAGCAAAAAAAATACCATTGTAACTCCAATAGCGAATGTAAATCCAAAAGAGAAACCGACACCGATCCGGGTTGCCCAATGTTGGGGTACTGCACTCTCTGCACTGGGAAAGAATCTGTTAGCCTCAATATAACAGGTAACAGTTGGATCAGTGAGTGTACACAATTTTTCCGTTTTCCAAGGCATTAAAAACATGATGACCTAATGCAAGAACGGTACCCAAAACGAACGTCCCTATGGGCGTTATGAGGGATTTCCATGCCTTATGACCAGGAGGTTAGATTTTGGGCAATGGATAGCAGGAATGACCTACCAACGTCGGAGCGCTCAGATTTGGTGCTTCTGGTCCAGGAAGGGTGTGGGTTTCAAAGGACTCTGGATAATTGTCATTCATCTTCAGACGAGTGGTAAGAGGGAAAGAAGAGACATGATTGTTATAATGGTAAATCCTTGACACACAGCCCTAGCGGGAGAAACTCAGCAAACCCAAAACAAACCAAATACAACTTCTCAGCACTTCGTTTCGATCGATCCCGATTTGGATCTGGTGACAGTGTACATGTTTAACCAACTTATAGATCACCTCTTCCGCCCCTCTCCACCAAGCCTCTGTACCTGTGCGAATGTGGCATGCAATACCGGATGTAACCGAAGGATGTCTCATTGAGAACTTACAGACAGTGGAATGACCCATGTACATATGCATTGCATAGGCTAACAGAACGAATAGTACGTCAACTCCGACCAACTTCTGCTGCCGTAGAATTGCTTCATACTGAAGTGGTGGGAATGCTGGTGAACCCGGAGGTAGAGGGGAAGTAATTTATATACGCAGGGGAAAGAAGACAAACCCCGCAAGGAGGGAACAAAGAATGTATGTAGGAGTAAGAACTTAGATCAAACCGAAGTCTCTCCTCCTAGAGGCAGTGGTCTTACAGCGCCTGTATCAAAAATGCGCCACCTTAGTAGGCTTACAGTTGAAAGGAGATCTGAACTCTATATAAGCGCTGGTATTGCATTCGGCCTAAGATGGCAGCATAGCCACATCATTCCAGTCGTAGCCTCATTACGACCGTCATGTGTGAATTCCGAGTTCCGAGAATCGATGTCACTAACATATCCGCCACATCTGGACTTACATGTCCCGATCATGACCAATAAATTTACCACTCTGGACATGGTCTATCGAACGAGAAGCCTTGAAGATATCGATCCGGCGATCGCTTCTGACTTCGAGCACTCTTGTGGCATACTATATGTCAATAAAGAGTCAATGCATGCGGGGAAGGAAAGGAAAAAGCGACGTACTAGTGGTCCAAGGATCTGGCTTTGCAGCTCATCGCGTATGACTGACGCCGTGAGTAACTTGGACACCTCGGCTATGGTTGCTTCGGTGACCAGCCATCCCTCTTCGTTCTCTTTGCTCTCTCGTTAGCCACTTGCTAACTCGAACCTGTGTAGCGAATATTCATTGTGAGCCGCGTCTTCCATCAACGATGGTGACATACCTTGCATAGTCGGTGTATTCTCTCCACTACTTTGTATCTTCCTAACGCGTCTGTACGTAACGTCCTGTCAACTTGGAGGAGCAGCATTCAGCAGTGTGTATCTGTGCTTGTGCATTAACCCGTGAACTAGAAATGACGAGTTAGCCTCGAAACGACGAATGCCAGTTTGAGTGGAGGTACGTACGTGTTACTAATCACCTTCGCCTCTTGTAGATCCTTGCTATCGTTTCCGTGATAGACAGGACGCCTAGGTATGTCTGTTTATACGATACGCGGCATATAAGAACTGTGGTCGTGCATCGTTAGCTAGTCGTGGAGGTAAGTTGGGACATACGCCGGCTTGGCCGAGCCTCTCACGTTCGCCGCCAGCTGACTCGATCCTGTGGCAGATATGAGGACCGGGACCTCCATCAACGACGGCCGCAGTAAGTGTGTTATCTCCTCTGCACCCAGCCGCCGTCCTGCCCGTCTTGTCCATTTGAATGTGCGAGCGATAGTCCTCAGTGTGGCCGTCCTTTATACGAATCCCTGTTAATTCTTCAGGCAGAAGCGAAACGACAAACGCGAAGTCGGGTTAACCGTCACCCTCTCTACTTCAGCCATGAAGGGGGCACATAGGTACGTCGGGTTATATGATGCGGAGGCCATCCATCGTTAACCCTTGTAGTCGTGGAGGTAAAGGGAAACGTACTCGACTTGGTAAACGATCGCGAGAGGTGGGTTACTTATGTTGTGTTACATCATTCTTGAAACAGCTCCTTTCCATTGTCGCGTCGCTGACCAGTCTTCGTTCGTTCTCAAATGTTCGACGTTCGTTACTAGCTAAGTCAAACATGTAGGCAATTAATGGTTTGGAGACCAAACCTTTCATGGATGACATACCTTGTGTATTATCTCCCCTTCGATGTCTCCATACACAATCGCCGAGTACTGCCCATGTCGTCGACTTGGGGGCGAGATGTTCGGTGGTGAGAAGGCAAGTTTGTGTAATAATCTGTATGTTAGAACTTGCGCCATCGTGAATTAGACATGGGGTGCAGTCGAAACGACGAACGCGAGGTGGAACGGAGGTACGTACTTATCACGTCGCTTTGTTCGTCTCTCCTTGACAATAGGGGCTGTAGATTCTATGATGAAGAGGACAAATAGGTGCGTCGGATTATATGATTCGTTGTACATGAGAACTGAGATAGTCTATCATTAGCCCTCGTCGTACTCGGGGGTAAGTGGAAACATACAAGACCTCTGCTGACAATCCCGAGGGGTATTCACTTGTGATTTCTCGTAATGTTCCCCATGCATCGTCGTTCCATAGTGGAGCTGTCTTTGGGTGGCCGTATCCGAGTATGTCGGTTTACACGATGCGGCATCGTATACGAGAGTTGAGCTAGTGCAACGTTAGTTTCGTAGTTGTGCGAATCAGTGGCAACCAGCACCTCTTATGTAGATAGTGTGCAACCCCATGGTTCGTACAACCCCAGACACATGCCCACCACTACCTCCTGCCTATCCCTGGCGATCGTCCTCATGAATGCGTCCCACCATATGTGGATCGACCACCAGGGAAGAGGACCTTGGCTAGGCACCCTCGTCGGATTGTTGTCGTTGTATTTCCATCAAGAGAAATCAGGTTATCCTTGCTCGATCATGTACGTGCCGCGCGGATGCAGGAGGAAGTTGATTCCTAGTGACTAGACGATCGCGCTATCAGATGGCTGGGCAGTGGTCCGACTGTGGTCGTATGTACTTGAAACACTTGCTTTCGTGGTTGTTTCGTGGTGTGGCCTTATCGACTCCTTGCCCATCATTTTACTTTTCGTGTGATAGAAAAATTCAACGCCTGTCTGGCATCTCCTGGGGGGTGAAAAAAATATATGAATGTGCAGTGGCGGGCGGACTTGTTGAGCAATCGTTGAGCCTGGTGATGTGACTCACCCGTGACTCGCTCGGCGATACTTACTATCACCATATGACACACAACTAAGATCAGTCTGAGATTCGATGGGTGCGCTCACAGCATGAATAGACGATTTTCCTAACTAGTTTCATCCCACATTTCCACTCGTCGACGAGATGCACAACAACACAACTGATATTGCTTCCGTCTGTTCCAACCCAAATGCAATGGTTTCGCTCGTCCATTCTTGCAGACTCTTCTGGGTTCCAGTGGACCGACAAAATGTAGAACGTTTCGGCGCATCACAGCAACCACTGACCCTACTGGCAGCCAATTCCCATATCCGCGATCTTATGGACACTCTGGCTGGACTGTCATCCAACGAACAGAACCCAAGTATTGCATGCGCCTTGGTAGTTGACTACGAGGAGAAAGTTGAAATCGTCATTGCCAGTAGCAATGAAGTCACACAACGCACTCAAGAGCACATAAGAAAGGTGTGGGAAGATATAGCGGAGATTTCCGCACTCACTCGCTACTCGCGGAGTCATGGCCTCGGCGACGCCTGCGAAAAAAATAAATCCAGAGCGTTGATCCGCTCGATGTACGAATTTTGTATGCCGACATTTTCCAAGAAAGTTCTCGATAATATTTCGCGCTTACGCACCTGGGTTTCGGAATACGAGAAATGGCACCAAGAACAAGCATCTTCAAAGAGGCCAGCCTGGCGTTTGAGAATGGATGAACTTAGATCTCTGGTTACGACCATAAAAGAGATTCTGCAGGACCTGTCAGCTTATGAAGATGAGATCGTGATGCACTTTAGGATGACGGACGACGAGACCCTCGACAGGTTTATTGCGACCATGGGTAGTGTGCTGGATCGGGCAACAAAGTTACTCGTCATAGATAGTCATTTCAGAAGCAACTGGGAACCCTTGACCGTTTTGGGTGGTATTGCGAACCCATATTATAGTGAGCACCTCAAAACTTTGGTCACTGGTGTCAAGTGAGCAAGACTCACGGTTTAATTTTCATGCTCAGTTGGCTGCCTGCGTCATATCCTTGAGGAGCTGATATCGTTCCCGCAAAACATCGAAAAGCTACGGAAATTCTATTTTTCTCGTTACTTCTCCCAGATATCGAACTACGAACTCCAGATTAGACCTTTGAACAAAGGAAACTATAAGGGGCCAGTGGGTTCCTGGCCATCGAACTCTTTGGACTGGAAGGAAGTCTACGCGTACGTTCATCGAGAAAAGGGGTACAGATTCGTGGGGAGCGAGGATGCTCACGACTTTTCTAATATCCCAACCGACCCGACTGAGCTCGTTGTGCATCCCGAACTGAAGATCGCTATATACCTCCACACAATGAGCCGCATCTTCGCCCAACAAAGGAGCCACTCAACTCCGCCCTTCAATTATATCTCTGCGTCCGAGCTGCTCTGCAGGCCGTGTGCACTCTGGTTATCACACCTTAACTCCATTGATCGAGAGCACGGAGTAGAGGCTAGAGGTAGCAGCTACAAGTGGCCCCATGACTGGCTCATTCCGGCTATAAACACTGAGGAAATATCACGATACATAAAGGATTCTGCGTGGGAGGAGTATTTGAAAGCGCAAACTGATCGGGGAGAAGACAACTTAGTTCCCTTGGACCAATAAGGAGGATTCACCACAGAGCACTCATTTTATAGTTCATTACAACTAAACTACTCGAAGAATAATGCACGACCAATATTTGAATAGTCATTAAAGTTGGTGTCTTAAATATCCAGAAAATGATGGACATCTTTTTCCGATATCGGTGTATCATTACAACTCCTATGGTTCTTCCCCAGGTCCTCTTCCTCCTCATCCTTTTCATCACTGTTTTCCTGTCTAAGTCGATTACATATCCGTAGTCCGCTTCTCCCACATATCCCGCCTCCTCCTCCAAATCTTATGTCATGGTATTCGCCTATGATTCGGTTGTGACAGGTTCTGGCAGTGTCGGTGGGATAGGACAGTTGTTTACATCTGCATTGGAGAAAGTATTGGCAGAGGTTGTATTAACTTGGGGTGCCTCATCTTCCTTTTTATTTGAGTTATGGTTCTCGCCATCTGGAATGGGGATTGAGATGTTTGTTGTTGTGGTATGAGCAAAAACAAGTGCCTCGATATCATTCCTCTTGTTCCTGGGCTGGGGACTATCAGATGGTTTAGCGGAAGCGCCGGACAGGCCGATGTGCTTTGCCACTGTCAGGTACACTGCGCGGTAGTTCGTTCTGGCTTCCTCTGCAAAGCCAAAGAAAGCAAAGAAGTTGAACGCGCAGATGACGCAAATCCACCGGCCAAGTTCATAAGCGGCTTTGGACGGTGAATTTTCCCAGATGGAGCGAGGGATGAAGAAAACGTTGGAAAAGTGTGAGTGTGTTTCTCTCCAGCCGGGCCAAGGCTCAACACCGTTAGATATGGCGCAAAAGAGATAGTAGCTTGCCACAGGGACTGTCCCGAGGATTTCAAGACCACCGAAACACATTAACCTCAGGTAAAAACTAGAACTGAGATTGCTATGTTGAGCAAGGTGGTCGTTGAATTCAATGCGCCGTCTGTTAAACGCTATAATGGTGAGCACCGCATAGTGCATGGTGACCAGGCCAATGAGGATTGGTGGAATGCTAACAAGTGTAATCACCACTGGGGTGACATAACTCGAACTGGGTGCAGTACACCCGATATCTTCAACAATGTCGTACCGATGGCCTTGTACGATGTATGCTATCCTAGATATCAGTAAAATTTCGCATTTCCAATGAAAATGTATCATGCCTAAAGTCATTTCCAGACATGGCAAGCCCAGTCCAAGGGTAAGATCAATCATTATTCGATGTCTCACAGATTTATCGGCAGTAGACATGGTCCCTTGCGCGAATGTAATGCTATGAAGACGCCTGAAAATAGATAGAGAGGATGCCGGAATACCGACACTGCTACCAATGTATATTCTAGTAACTGTCGGGGTCCATTAAATAATGTAAGATTGAATTAAGATCAGCCGTACCGATGTCGCACCACACTGGACTCCAGTTGACAACATTGCCATTCCAAATGACGGAGTCAATGAACTGGTAGAGGCAGGCGATCCCTGACCAAGCCATGAAAAGGCAGGTTCCAGTGTTCCGATCTGCGAGCATAGAATTGATTTCAATCATTGAGAAGTGTAAAAATCGGAGCAGAGGCTCGACCTTACGTTTTAAATGCCAAGTAAACGGGATAGCACAGAAGAGAAAGCCAATGAAGGAGAAGACAGAGTAAATTGTGTTCGACAAAGTCATGGTGGATCCCCAAGATTGGCGTGTAGGGGATGATGCCGGCTGAGGGCCGCTGGATAACTGGGTTTTTGAACTTCAACATACCCAGCAGTTTCGTCCTTTAGAGGCCTCATTAGGTCTGGGCAGATGAGTATGGTAATCATGAACACGCCAGGCTGATGGGCCTGATGCTCAGTGATCATTGTACGGTTCCTATCATACAACGCTAAGAATAACACAGATAAGGGACATGAGGTGCGTTTGAGGAAGAGGATGAACTCCATTGCGGCGATCTCGAGAGATTGACAATCGATACCAAGGATCTAGCATGGGCGTCCATCCAGATGGAGAAGAGGAGTCCGTATTTATTTTCCCAGTAGTTCAATGAAAGCTCAGGATACTTACGAAGAAAGGGATAACGAACAGGCGGTCCTTGTGGCCACTGTTAAGGTGTATCCATTTGGGTCGGAAATCTGCTTGCGGAGATACATGGACGCCAAGACATAGGGGGTTGCGGCTACCACCCCAGCAATCAAGGGATCGTCAAGACGGAAGGGAATAAGCCCAGAGAAATTTTCTCAATTTGAAGGCCATATTCTGTAAGTGAACTCCGGGTAACCCTTCAAGCATACATATCTAACCAACATAGATTATTTCGCAAGAAAACTATGAGGAAATAAGCATTTGTGTTTGCATTAGGTGATATACCTGTAGAGGGCTCAAAGGAGGAGCTCTGACAAACGCCGGTGAATAGTCAAGGGATGAAACGAGGAGAAAATTTATCAGTGTGGACGCCCCAAGTCGTCTGAATGAGCGTCTGCAGATCAGCGGTGTGGCCAAGGGGTGTTGCATCAATAAATTTGTTTTTAGAACGGAAAGCCCTGAGAGAGAGCAATTTAAATATAGCTTGTGCGTCCGTCATGGTTAAAGATCATATGACGCTTGTTGAAATAAAATCAGCAGGCATATTGCAAGCCTAGTTATCGAAAGGTTGACCCATAACCATACTTAAACGACTCAAATATAAGGTGATTTGACCCAAATTTGTCTGGAGATGGATCTAGAATCCGACCGGGATGTTGAACTTCAACATACCCACCGGTTTTGGCCTTGAAAAGCCTCATCAGGTACGTGCGGTTTGGTACGCGCAATTAAACATGTCAAGCGCTAAGAATAACATAGATGAGGGATAAAAGATGCGTTCGAGGCGGAGAATGACCCCACCCATGCGAGGTGATGCAGCTGCAGCGTGGAGGGACGGAGATCTCCCATCACATAGTAGATCATTTTTAGGGCGGAGGCTTGTCCAGGGTAGTGCAATTTGAGCGATCAGCTTTCAATAATTTTCCATGAGGGATTGTGCTATATGCGAGATCAGGATGGCAAGTATCAATGGAAAAGAGGAACTTACGCCGACCGATTGTTACTGAGAGCGACGTATCCAGATTCTGGAAATTCAAAGAGGGAATGTTCCGAAGTCTCGGCAGAAGTAGCGTTCGGTCCGGGAGATTTACGGTATACTGTCTTCTGTCACAGTACAGTTGTTGGTGTATCTAGAAGTATCTAGATGGTCCTGACAGATCGGCGACTTTGGAACACGTAACATGGATGGATAGGTAAGCTGGAGACGGAACAAGGGAATTTTCTTCGTCTACCGACGTGAATGTGATAGATTTGGGATAGTCAGGAACGTAAAATCTTTATAATACTGCAAGACGCTTCAACCCAATTTGACCTCATGAGAGAATATACCTAGCTTTGCAGTGTTTGTACAGCTTGGAGAGCCAGTCAGCGGTCGTTCATCAAAAATCCGGGATGGATTGCTAGCGTTCTCTGTACTTGGGTTTGGATAGTGGATAAGATGTAAATGAAGGCAACAGAGGAAGGAATGTCGAAGAATGGCTATGAACCCCCAAGATAGGGGATCTCACCAAAACGTCACGATTACGACCACGAGGTACCGCATCATGCAAATACATCGCGATATGGGAGAGATAAGCCAAGTTTACGTATACGAATCTGGCCCCGTTATCAGCGTCCCAATCTGCTTCAAGGTCCAAGGAGGTACGCAAGTGATTTCTTAGAATAATTTCCCAGCGTGTGCCAAGCATGTGCGGCATGTCATTGTCGCTCGGCTCCCGTGCAAAACTTGCTGGGGTCCCGAGAGATACTAGGGGCTGGGCTCGATTACATTTCCATCCCCGTCCATAGCTTTCTCGATATCGCAGGTTGCAAGTAAAGAAGCCACTGCAATCCAAGCGCCAGAAAAGGCCATTTATCGCCCAGGACAAATCCTAAGAAATTTTCAGGGTCATACAAACACTGTCTTTAAATTCTCAAACATACCGCCTTCTGCAGCCCCAGAAAACATGTGCCGGATCACGGATTGATTTGTCGATGTTGCCGCCTTCGCCAATGAATCGATCCGGATTGAAGGTGAATGGATCAAGATCGACGTCTTCATTATGAAGCATGACCTTATGACCAAGTTATTAGAGGGCTGAGATAAATAGGAAAGAGTAGTACAGCCCAAGCGTTTGGAATAATCATCGAACCAGCAGGAATTCAATATCCTTTGTATTCGTCTTCAACATCGAGTACGCGGGGAACAGCTAATTGGAAGAATAAGAAGATACGCTAAACTTTGGGAGAATATGCCAATGGAAACGATTTCCCCCCATAGCAATGTTTCCTTGACGATGGTTGTAATGTAGGGAAGAGCGTTGAAAGAGCGGGCTTGTCGTCGAACTCGGGAAGGTGACGGAATTTAAGGACACTGTCCAATTCTCTCTGCGCCTGTTTGAGGACCCCCGGTTTATCGAGATCAAGGTTACACGAGGCGACCGGAGAAACAGTCTGGAATCATATTTACATAAATATCCCAGACAACCACAATGAATAGGGCATACGAACCGTGTCAGAGGCGGCAGAATACATCGTTCCCGCAACGGGTGATGTCTTCACGATAAGGATCACCCCGACTATTACCATCGTCCATCCCATCTTTTGATAATCATGTTGTGCAATGTGCACTTAGTTTCAAAAAGTGAGAAAAAGACACTCATGAACTCACGTGGGGCGGCGACTGTACCAGTAACCCAAACAGAGTGACCTTGGTTGTACACCTCTTGAACGGTTTTTCGTTGATGATTGGGTACCGTCCAGTCTACCACGTTGGATATCATGATCGCGTGGTTCCGCTGGGAAGTTGTACCTGTGAAAAAGGAACGATGGATCAGTGGATCCTATCCGATTAGATTAGATACATACACGTGATGCTGTAGCTAGCGCGTAGTCTCGTCCGACACCAATCCGACACCTTTGCTTCCGTCCTTCGTGTCGTGCCTCACAGATCTACCGTCTCCAATGAGGTTCATTTAGCTCACTTTGTACTGTCCTTCCCTCAAAGGGATTCCTTACAATTTGTGTACATTGGCTGACTGAAATTCCTCTTCATTCCTTTATCCAGGTTTGGATTTATGGCGAGCGATGTGCTGGCGAGTGGAAGTCAACAGAGGTCAAGGTAAGCTCTTCCCATTCACATCCTGTCGTGGCTCGAAGTCGACGCCTCATTCACTGATTCGCCGATTCCAATGCATATACCTACACGGTTCTTCATTTCCATTGGTCATTCAACTTCTTCCCCCGTCCCCTGTAACCCAAGCAATCATTTGCTTTCGAACATCTATTTGATCCCGCTACACCTGCCCTTGCCTCTTTATTTGCATGGGATTTGTAAAGCTAACACGACTTTTCTCTCTATTTGTAGAGAATGGCTGCGAAACCGGTAGCTGAGATGTCGCATCACCAACCGCCATCTACGGCTACACTATCCACGGCCATTCACAATCCTCAGGCTACAGCCAATTTCAATCCAAGTCTCTTCCAACAAGTCGCCGATCACTAGGCGGGATTTCGTTGTGTGGGGTTGAACGGTTACGTCTGGGCCCGCTGTCTATGGGGAAAACGGGGAGAAGGCAGCAGGCACGGGTGGAAGGGGAGCGAAGAAAACCTCTCCTTCTTTTGTCTTCTTTCTTCTTCTGCCATTGCCTCGCAATATCTATGCCTCAGGCCGACCCGCACTCACCCCCACAGCCTACAGGTACAGTCGGCAGACGACTTGTCGCACCTCCCTGAGCATTCCTCTGACAACCCTTGCGTCGACATAACCATGATCTCCCATATTTCTGTGCTGCTCTAGTCCACGGCGTCCGTTATTTGCTTCCATTTGGCTGTGACGCTAAAGATATTGGATATATGTGGAGGATGGATGAGAATGGCGTTTCGATTTGGAAATCGGGGCATAGAGGCAGAAGAGGGACATGGGGGAGGGAGGGGCATAGAAGTTTAGAGGGAGACGTCGGCGCAGCTGCAGTCGGCTGGAGCTTGGATTTGGGCAGCGCATCCTATCCTACCTCAAAACGCCACTTATCGATCGATTCATTTGTCAAACACTGTGGCTGTCGTGAGGTCCAATGTGAACGCGAAGAATGAATAATATCAGCGCTACTTTTTACTTCTTGGTTGTCGTCGTCGACAACACTTCACTCAGGGGCCAAATCCGACGCCGAAAAAGGAGAATTCAAGAATAGCTATCGGTCCACCTCCAGAGACACCGTCGGATGAACAACCGATGTGGCCTTCGTCTTCGCCTTTGCCTAAATTGCCTTCAACTACTTACAGTAATTTCCGGGTGAAATGATGAGCCCCTCCTCCTTCGTTGTTGAACCTTCTTGTTACTTTATCGATTCCTGCCTCCCGCCACCCATCTGTGGACTGGATGCCGAAATCAACAACAACTTGTTGTCCTGTCCCGTCCTGACCTGCGTATCAGTTTTGGTTCAGGAAGGTCCAGGTAAGAGGCGGAAGTTCGAGAAGACCCGGGTAGAGCCCGAGAGGTGGATAGATGCGAATGTATGGTCGAATGGGTTTTTGTTGAATTTATGGGTGGTTGGGGGTAGGCAATTTAAAACGCCGGGTGTATCTTGTGTTGTTATCCGCTACGAACAGTGTGCACGCCGATACTGATCATCGAAACAAGACCCCTTGGTATCCAAGTGCTTCCGCGTTCCACATACTTCCGGGATTTTGAAACCAAGAGACTCAGTCGTTCACGCAGTCATTTAATACGGCGTCGTGGGTTTATTTCGAATTTCGAAAGAAGAGGATTTGGTGGGAACTCGGGGAGTGCGCTTTGGATTTGGAACGGGTAAAGAATGCCTACCTATGCAGGAACCACGTTGCTGGACATCTTCCCTTCTGCTGCGTGGACTATCCTCGTCTCCCGAGTTGTACTCCACCTGCCGTGTTGCGCTTGAACTTGTGCCTGTGCTTTTGCCCGTTGATCTCTTCCCCGATTATTATGGATACCGCTGCGTGATGGAAGGACCTACTGAATCCAACCCCTTTCATTCCATCAGTCCAGATATTGGGCACCGCTGCCCCGACCCGCCTCGAAGAAATTGATTTTTATTTCTGTTTCCGTTTCCGTCTTCTGCACCCCCCATCCTTGTCTGGAACACTGTGCGACGCGATCTCCACTGCGCACAGAAACAGCCTCTCTCCCAAAGTGGATAATCACGTTAGTGTGTGTAGGGGAAAGTTATACACGGACGGATGGGGCCTTGTCCATCGCATCCTATGAGCGGGGGAGAGATCTCGAGAGGCTGAGAATCCGATCGCCGCTGGGGGGTTTGAGTACACGACGGCCACGGTGCGACGACGACCGGGGGGAGATAGCGTCGATATACGTGGGATGAGAGGGAGGGAATTCATGCAACTGTAACGTTGGGTTGCCATGGGCGGGTGATGGTGGAGGGCGGATGAAAAGCGGGTTTTATTACGATGTGTTGAAGGGGCTGCGGGTAGCGGAGCGCAGGTTGCTGGAGGGTGGTTATATTATAGCCGTTTTCATAAATCCTGGCGCGGCTTCCTTTTTTGGATCAAAATCAAAATCTGAGAATTCTCGAGTGCCCGAGCCGTGAGCCTTATTGCTCGGGCATTTCTTGTCCTACAGGCATAATTTTGGGTGATTCGGAATCGTAAGATGTAGGGCTACATGAATATGTACAAATTTTAAGAAATAGAGATGATTTTTCGAACTAGGCACTTTTGAACCAGGTGTCTTGTACCATGGCAAGGACAGGTGGTATGGGCTACCTGTTGCATGAAAAATGTACCAGGGTCTAGTATCATTATACCCAGAAAGAATTAGTAGTACCATGCCATGTTGAACAAAAGTTATAGCCCTTGAGGAGTGCCAGCTGGCACAAGCCCACTTGATCAAGCTGAATAACTTGACCACTTCATCCATATCTTTCTTCAAGCCTTTATAGTTCATTTTATGTTGCCCAGACACCCCCTACAACCATAGTCTGACCCAAATAACCTCTCCCTGTCATGTTACAAGACACCTGGTTCAAAAGTGCCTAGTTCGAAAAATCATCTCTGTTTCTTAAAATTTGTACATATTCATGTAGCCCTACATCTTACGATTCCGAATCACCCAAAATTATGCCTGTAGGACAAGAAATGCCCGAGCAATGAGGCTCACGGCTCAGGCACTCGAGAATTCTCAGATTTTGATTTCGATCCAAAAAAGGAAGCCGCGCCAGGATTTATGAAAACAGCAATAAGGTTATATGGTGATGGTGATGTATAACTTCCCCCGAGGCTTATTGTCGTTGATCAGCGAGGATATGAGGATAAAACCATTCACACTTCGCTATGAACGTTGAACGTTGAACTCTCACAATTATCCTAACTGCCATTGAAAGACAGTAACTCTGTCGAGTTCGAAAGGGTGAAAAAACTCCGTTTGTTCTGGGGTTAGAAGAAACCGGTAAAGTGTAGATTTAAATGTTTTATGTATTGTGAGTCAAGGGGGACTCGACGGAGGAAAACTACGAAAATACATTGGCTTTTATACTAAGGAAAGAGATCTTGAGAGAGATTCGTCGTACGAAAATAGAGGAGAGGTGTGATATTGTGACTCCCGTACTCGCCACCAATCCAATTGGATCTCTTCACTTTACCAAAATAACCATCATCAATCCCTACGCTGCTGACTCGGCCGACTTTCATCTCGGGCTTTGTGTAAATAATTGAATTTGAGGGCTCCAAAAACATCCATTGATTTCGGTTTGGCAGATATTCTGTAGCTGTGTCACTAGTCATCGGGCCTCGCATCTGCAAGGTGTTGTCGTCATCCTTCTTCATCCAACCGTGTATTAGAAACAGTCAGATCCATGAGATAACCATCATAGCATTTGCAATCGGACTCTCATCGAAGAATTGGCCGAGTTGGTAGGATTGGTATACGGTGACTGCCAACTAGCTCCTTCGAAATATTCCCCTCTTCAACTAAGTACCACCATGAATTCAAGCCGGCCCAGGTTCATAAAAAGCGACCACCACCTCATCAAAGCGGAATTCTACCCGACTACCAGGTCACCGTCAATGTGTCGGAAGACCGTGAAGGTTGACGCTCATTATCAGGATTGAGATAGGGAGTGTGGACGATCTCACAGGCGCAGCCGACGTGCCAATCGAATGGAAACAGTTCGCAAAATGCATGCGCATGGATTTGGAACTCGAACGGAACCACCTAGACAGATAAGCCGACTAAGTCGACACAAAGAGGTTTCGATATTCGATGATTCGAAGGAAGGGGGCGAGAAAAGGGTACAAAAAAAATCAGTCGGACGTGATAAAACGTATTAAAAGCAGACCTAAGGTGCCAGTGAATAGCCCAAGCTCGCACAAAGTAGAGTGGAAACGAAAGCGTAGGCCAAACAAATGATCCATAAACGCTGAGCGACCAGACCAGGGAAAATAAAAACGAGAGTAACCGGGAAAGCGAGATCGAGGACAAAAGGAAAATAGACCTGCGAAATTGAGAATACATACCTTTGACTTTGGCAGATATCGGCATCACGCTGCTCTAATAATTCGCAGCCCCATTATCACTAGTGTCCGTTGCCGTCATACTATTCCCTCTTCCAGGGAACTTTCCAAGAGTAAAAGGAATCATTCGTTAGAATTCGATTGTACGGTGGACAGTAAACAGAGAGGTAAAATAAGAAAAGAAAGAGAAGGAGGGACGAAATTCGTTGGCCGAAGGACTTGGGTCCGGCGGTGCAAAGACAGAGAACTCACCTTGACACTAATTTTCACTTCCTATCGCCAGTGTTGGGCGACTCTGTCCTGGAACTTCGGAAGACCCAACAGAGGGATACTCCGGATGAAATAACTCGAAGGGAAGTCAAGTTCAAGTGCTGTCGGTCAACTGGTCACGCACGGTTACAATTACAGTGGTCATGAGAGCGGGGGATAATGGGAGGGTTACGGTATGAAAAGAAGGGTTGGCGGGGAATGCAAGGGTAGGCGATGGGGGCGGCGGGAACAGAGGATCCAGAAATTTTAATTGCGCCATCCTCGGATTCGTAAGTAACCCAGCATACCATTATCAGTGTCGAAGGACCCCTACCCAACATCATCCGACCACCGGGGTCATCTTCGGACACTAGAAGAGCTTGGGCTTTGACTGCCAAATATCAGGATATGGATCGGGAATGGGCTCGGGGAGGACAATGCTCGTGCTATTGTCGTAGACGATGTACATGTTGATATAGAGGGCGATGTTGTAGATGCACCAGGCGTTGCTAGTTCGCATGCATGTGCTAGGTTCGAGCTTTCGAATCGTCTAAGAAAATAGGGGGATTAGTCAACAATCGCAGAATCGAAAGGAGGAAATGGCCTTCAAGAAAGGCGAGGAATGGGATAATAAAAAGTCCAGAGCGCGTTTGGAAAGGAATAAACGAAAGATGATACAAAAACGAATGATCTATGACCAAGGAAAGAAAGGAACCGGCCAAAAATGAATACTGAGAGTGAGAGCACATATTTTTCTCGGATATGGACACTGCCACACTCCTTGATCATTTGTCACTAGAAATCCCACTCCCACCGACATCCGTCGTTACCAAGGTCCAAGGGAAGTAGCTATGGAGAGAGCAAAGCGTCGGCTTTTGTGATATGGTGCGTAACAGAATGAGTGGTGAAACGAAAAAGATCAAGGCAGGGGAGTAGATTGCGTGGGGGATAGGGTGGAGTACAAGTGAACAAAAAGCGCTTCAGTGGTGCTGCGATCCAAAGAAAAAATTGGGATGGGCGGTATTTGGAAGAGATAATACAAGGCCATTGAAGACACAAGGATAGGAGACGGAGGTGCAAGGACAGAGATCTAACTCGCCTTGGCCAAGCCGTCCTGTATATGACCCTCGGAATCAGAATAACGCTGCATAGCATCACCCGTGTCCACGTAGACCCGCACTAAGCACCGAGGCGATGTAGGGACACTGGAAGAGCTTGACGAATGTTGGGATTGGAGATGGTCGGGGTCGTACTGATGGTATAGGGACGTAGATGTTGACGTATATATGTAGAAGCTGAGGACAGTAGACGTGTGGTGGTTTGATGTGGCAGAGAATGGGCAAAGGGGGACGGAGGCGTGGGAAATTATGAAATCCTAGTTCGTAATCCTGTTTACAACAATGAGATGGAAGAGACTTGGGATGCGCTAGTGGACCTTGAGGCATATCCGCCTCTCGTGCTCTTGAAACCCTTTCTTCCTTATAATTTGGGTACCAACGAATGTGGCTCGCATTTAATTTGTCGTTGGGCATGGACGTAAGTCGAACGCAGTGTTGTAGTTAAGAGTCGAAACAAACGATACCAAGAAGTCTTGTTTCGATAATCAGTATCGGGGCATGCAGTCCGTACAGGATAGCAACACAAAATATGCACCACATTGTCCGAGTCCGCTCATACCCACCCACCTAGAAATCTCGCCCACAAAATACATCCACTCCGCTATCCCTTTCTCGGGCTCTGTCTCAGTCTTCTCGAACCAACCTGGCACTCAGAACAGGACATCAGTTTTTTTGTTCGACACTCCTTCCACAAACGGGAGGCGGGAGGCAGCAATTGATAAATCAACGAAGGATCAAATTCCATCCCACTCCGGAACCTAGGGTAGTTATGGTGGTGTCAAAGTGACGTATGTTAGCGAAGGAGAAAGAGGGGCGAGTCGTTTCACCCGGGTATTACTGTCATAACAGCAGCAGAATCCTCGACAGTCGGAACTATCCATCACCACTGCCTTCCGAGGCGGGCGGTTCTTCTCCTGCCATCAGAGGCAGCGAACCCAGGTGCAGAGAGCAGTTCTACTTCACCCAACATAATCATACCAAGCCATCGGTGACATGGTGGAAGAAACTCGGATCGAGATTGGCTGTTGAGAATTCGGAACGACAGTGGTTGATGTAGACGAGGTGCAGAGACATCGATGAAGATTTGAATTCGAGAGAGCGACATCTCAGCCACCGGTTTTGCAGCAGTTCTTCATAGATAAAGAGAAAGATCGTGTTAGCTCTGACGATCCCATTCGAATACGGAGGAAAGATAGATGCGGCGGGTCGAAAGAAAAGGTTACAATAAGTTGAAAGGTCAGGTTACAGGGGACATTGGAATGAAGAACCGCAGGATCAACGGAATGACGCGTCGGCCTTGGCCGTGGATAGCAATGGCACGACGAGAGTGGATGTGAATGGGAAGGGGTGCGGGGAGAGGAATTACAGTAACCTCTTTCGCTGGTTGAGAGAACAGACAAGCGGAACTTCAGGTGACCCAATGACGGAATAAGCAAGGTGAAGTGGCCAGAAAACGAGTTGAATGTGGATGCATAGGCGGTCGACCAGACAGACCATTCCCGCCAGGCCCGCCCTATTTTCTCCATCTCCTTGCCTTGGTACCACAGGTGGTGGCGCAGATGCATGCAGGCCGTTCAACAAACTCCCACTGCCAAGTCATCAGGGGCTGGAGACGAGGGCTGAGATTGTTTTTCGAGGCTTGAGGATTATGAACGGCCGTTGTTGATGTGGAAAATGTAGGCATAGATTAACATTGGGAATGCGACATCACAGCCACCGGTTTTGTAGCAATTCTAGAGAGATCGGTTAGCTCTAACGATCCCAGCCGAATACGAAGGAAGAACACGCGAAATAGGGGGGTACCTTCAGGCAATTAGGGTCGAAGGTTGATTACGTAGAAAAAAATACTTACCATCATTCCCCAAAGCACGATCTCTCACTTGCCAATCCCCCAATGCGGTTGCCCAACGTGGCGCCTGAACGAACGCTTCGCCAATTTCAAATGCAGCGATAAGGGCTGATCATGTCATTTCTGGTCTTTGGCATGTCACAACAAGGCAGCATCGAAGAACGCGGATATACGAGAGCACGAACGCATTGGCAGAGAAGTAAATCCCGACTTTCGATCAAACAACACCCAAATCTCCAACCTAAAACACTGCTGTGCTCTTGGGCCTTCGAAGGAAAGGCGTAAAACCAGAAGCCACTCTGTTACATAGCTCAAGCGAAGGTGTAATCCCAGGTAAGCAGGAGGTAACGTGAACGGAACGAATGAGCACGTCGTTTCTTGTTGGTGAGGGCTGCAAGAACTATTCGTTGTGCTGTGCGACAAGGGCGGGCGGTAATTGTGCACGCGCCGAAAAATATAATTACACCTATTGGGAGATCATCAACGGTAGAGACGAATCGGACAAAAATGGGTCAACGATTCAAT
>Ga0307513_10001779_pt1 | contig 30647 bp, 35 predicted proteins | sample 15_EM_MG_FD_202174 | JGI IMG/M metagenome (GOLD analysis project Ga0307513, IMG submission 202174) | Populus trichocarpa ectomycorrhiza microbial communities from riparian zone in the Pacific Northwest, United States - 15_EM | ecosystem: Host-associated > Plants > Roots > Unclassified | place... | reverse complement strand
TCCCTACACCTCTCGCTGCACTCGCACCTCCCTACACTTCCCGCGGCGTCCAAACCTCCCTACATCTCTCGTTGCACTCGCACCTCCCTACACTTCCCACGGCGTCCAAACCTCCCTACACCTCCCGTTGCACTCACACCTCCCTACACTTCCCGCAGCATCCAAACCTCCCTACACCTTTCGCTGCACTCACACCTCCCTACACTTCCCGTGGTGGACAAACCTCCTTACACTTCCCACAGCATACACACAACAATGTAATGACCTTCATGATATTTTACAGCATGTTCCATATATGTAATCATCTCCGCATCAAGTTATCTACTAGGAATTAATGGGGACCAGTTGTTATGCGACGATACGGAAACACATATGAATGTCTGTTATCTTGGGGAGGGAGAAACTGCCAAGAATACTGACCGGGTGACTCCCAGGAGTGATAAATAGGAGACAGTTCCCAAAACATTCCCCTGCTCACTTTTCCATCTGCTTCCAGATGCTTATAAAGCTGTCGCTCCATCTCCTCTATCCATGAATGGGGCGATTCATACGAACGCCAGGGGGGGATCCAATCAACGACGTTTTTGCGGTGTGGATATGACAATGAAATACCAAACATGAGGGTGTTGACTGACAGTAAGAGGGAATGGATCGACTTCTGGAAGAAGGGTGCTCCATTCGAGAAGAAACTTTCGAGAAATGTTTCCTGAAACATCAACTTGAGCGAAAAATGGCTGGCAGCCACGTCTTGCAACAGATATGGAAATGCCCTGACGACCTTGCCAAAGTCAACGGCACGTCGCGATACCACCCACAAGACGGAACAATTTTCAAGTTCTTTGGGCATTCCTGGCGTTGGTTTAAGGATGTCCTCTTCATAACCTTCAACTAGAATACATTGATTAAATCATAGTGTGGAAATAGAAGGATACGCACTTTGCAATACAAGTGATTTAATATTTGGAAAATCGAATTTAAACACTGGCCTCATCTGCAGCCAATTGATAATGAGTGTGTGCACGTTTTGTGTTCCGATAACCTTTTGGGCCCAAGTCCAGTCGCACCCCCCAAGAGCCAGGGTGGAAGGGAACCATTTTGGTGCGTTGGTGCTATCCGGTATGGAAAAGGAACAGTCGCGGAGATGTATGGTGTCGAGCGAATCAAAACGTGACCCCGCTCTAACCTCCCTATACTTCCCGCAGCGTCCAAACCACCCTACACTTCCCCCTGTGTCCAAACCTCCCTACGCTTCCTGCTGCGTCTATACTTCCCTACACTTCCCGCCATGTGTGCCCTCATCCATTGCGAGGGAAAGATGTGCTGACATTAATTATCATACACACCATCAATCAAGTTTAAATGCATTAAGAATTCGATTTTCAAAGGACTGACGGACATCATTGACCATATAACAATAATAAATAATAAGGAAACTACAAAGACATCACTTGCAAGTAATTAATTATTTCGTAGTCCTACATGTGCGTTTCCATTATTGCCTGGAGTCGCGTCAACGCTGCTTGAGCGGATGGTCGGCTGCTCGGTTCCAAGGCCGTCATCTCCTCCAGCAATGTGCTGTACTCCAATGGAAGTGAATTATTTGCATCATCAATAGTGGGCTTGCACTGTAAAGAGGGTCAGCAGATCATCCACGAAGAGAGAATTCAGCTAACTTCAGTAATCAAGATCTGAGCGAGGGCATACACATCTGCCGCAAACAGATCAAATGTTTTTCCTTCTTCCTGATCTTGCTCAGGGGAACGGTACGGGGCACATGGTCCAACATCAGGACGGCAGGGAATAGAGTGGTTTGTACAGCCGTTGGGAAATCGGACAGCAGCTCCAAAGTCAATAAATGCCAGACGAAAATCAAAATCACGTTGAAATTTCTTATAATCGGGGGCCTTTTTCCCTATCCGCGTATTATGGAAATTCCAGACAATGTTTGCGGAATGAAGATCCTGTAACTCAAGATTAATATCATTATATTGAAGTAGAGGGAAAGTAACATTACACCATGCCCCACCCCATGACGATGCATGAAGGCCAAACCCTCCAACAATTGACGAGTAACCACATAAAGGTCCTTCACCGTTTCAAGGTCTGGAATCAACCACTCTGTACCCCATTTAGCTTGGACGATGAACACTGTTTCCCGATCATGATGGTGTAGAATGGAGACAATCGGTATCGTGTGGTTGGCGCGGTCGGGACGCAGCGTTGGCGATCCTAAAAACTCTAGAATCTGCCACTCGTGTGATTTCTTCTCCACCGCTTTGACGCACACCTCGCGACCCAGGGAATCAAACCCCATTCGGCAGAGTGGATGCTGATAGTGCATCAGAAATTTCATCTGAGATCGCAGCAAAAAAAACCCGTACGGAGGAGTACAAATACTTGGCGCGATACGTGCATGGCCTAGGGCGGTAAACAAAGTCCTGGTCACGAGTAGGCAGAAAAGGAGACAGGGCGGGGCTAGATGGAGCGAGAGGCACCCTTGAATAGGCCTCGGTTCCAAACAGAAATACGCCGTGGCTTGCTAAGAACGGGGAGAATTTATCCCACACCTTCGTTGTATCACGCTCCCTCCAATTTATCCAGTCAAATTTGGCTTCTTGATCTGCAAGTGTGAGGTCGATATACTTGGAAGGGAGAAGGGAGGCTAAACGTGGGAAGAAATACTGGGAGAAGGTGGAGAAGAATGAGGAAATTGTGAACATGGTATAGTCGAACCAACCAGTTTGTCTGTTCAAGTTTGCACGTTGATACACGCACGTGGCGCAAAGAACCACGTGATGTGTATCGAAGTTCACAATAAAGTTCATGTGGTATAAGTTCGTATCGTACCACATCGGATGTAAGAGATATACCATCACCTTCAGACGATCTCAATCCCCATGCCCAAGTACTACGTCTGTGGCCTTCCTTATATTATTTCTTGTTTATGCTATTAACGCTCATGGCTCAACATAGGCAGGCCAATTGGTTTTCTTTCGGTTTCCGACGATTGGAGGCTATGAGTGGCGTCACGGCACTTATAAAAGGTTTGGGATTGTCAGCACCAAGGGTGCCAAAGGGCACGTTGTTGAATTTCCGGCAACGGCTGGGGTGTATGACGCCGATGGTGCGGATGTTGAGCTCTTCAGCGTCCCCACGATGGCCGATCTCAAGCCACGACCCTAAGGTGAGCACAGTCCGACTCTCGTCAAACAAATAGGTACTAAAATAGCGTTAGAAGTTCGTGTCCCTCACTCCGCGGTGCCCTCTTTCTTGAATTCAGTAGTGTTTGTATGCGCGCATCATGTACAGGGAAGTCAATAAAAAAGCGTGAATTTGCATGATTTATGAATAATGAGATACGGGGAAATAAATGTCGAGATGTGCATATGTAACGCCTACGCGTACCCAGCGGCGCCGGAGGATGGCGCAAAGGAGTGTACGAAGAATATGGTCCACTCAGTAAAACTGTTGAAATTATCTCCTATCCTGGTGGAAAGGGATGGGGAATACGACGAGAGTAGTGCAGCCACCAACAAGTACAGCGTCGCGAGCACGGTCGATTTCATGCATCGCTAAGGTGAGCACAGTCTGACTCTCGCCAAGTGAAGCGGTACTAAGATGGCTTTAGAAGCACTATCATTTGTTTCCCTCACTCCGCGGTGCGCTTTTTCCAGTAGTATTTTTATGCGTGCATCATGCATAGGGTGGTCGTCAATAAAAAAAAGAGTATGATTGATTTACGAGATACAGGGAAATAAAAATTGAGATGCGCCTACGGAACACCTAGTTGGGGGTAGGTACAGGTAACGAGGAATATTCAAAGAAAACCTTATCGTAGGGGGTGCACCCCCGAGCAACAAGGTCCATTGATGGATCTGTACCAGGACGGACAAATCATTAGCGGACCATACCAAAGGGGATCTATTGGACGCACTAAATGGCAATGAACTCTTGCGTTTTTCTACAACCCACTTTCCAAACTCGCGGGTTTCAAACCCCATAACCGTAGCACTTGCATCCATATTTTCTGTCCCAACAGTTTCCATCCATGCCTTTGCCGACTGCACATTCCATCCCTCAGCGTGGATAATGTTGAGAACCTGGTTAGTTAGATCATGGAGGGCGCATCCCTTCGCCCCCTCACGTTTCCTCTCTGAAGCCCTGGATTTATAACGTATAAGGTTCCTAGCCTCCTTCATTATAAAGTCCTTGGTAAAAGTGGGAAGCTCCTCCTCGTTTTCCACAGCCTTTATGATGAAAGTGGCATTCCACCAATCGAGTAAGTCCCAGCACATACCACGCGCTAAGCACATATTAATCCTCTCCTGGAGGTCGATTTCATTGAAGTCGTAACGGTCCTTCAAGCCAGAATAACAGCTGCGTTCATTAGAACACAAATACGTTCTAAAATCGAGGACGTTGCCGAAAATGACGATGAAGCAAAGGGCGAGGAAGTCCACAAAACCCTCCACGGTGGCTACGTCAGATAAATGTTCACGTTCATCATCTAAAAATATGGTGAGGCCATAAAGCATATCGAAGGAAATGAGACAGGTACCTTCCATGGAGTCTTGCTCGTTAAAGATGAATGCGGCGTAGTAAAATAACGCGATTCGTCTCAACAGCATCCCTGCAGGCGGGTGGTTAGTGTTTGTTATCGCCAAATGGTCCACAAAGCTATGGATCATAGCGCGTAGTGTATCTTGCATTAATCCCGTCAAGTAAGCATGGCCGCCTTGACAAATGGAGTGCGTTGGGGTGAAAACCATGTGAGTGGTATTGGGTTTCATCACGCTTAATGGATCTGTTAGCGTGAGATTACAGAGGCGAATTTCACGTACAATATGGTACCGGGTTGGAGGAGTATCGCCTCGACACGATAGTTTCCAACTTCGTCAAGGACGAAATCCTCAAACGCGCAAATTTTGATGAGATCGCCGCGTTCATCGTGAATAACGATCCAGATTTTATATCCGCACATGACCTTTAAAAATGTTAAGAAACCATTGCTGTCGATGTGCCACCATGTTCGAGCCCCGACAAGGGCAGCGAGGGCCCAGCGGAGGTGTCCAGTTGGGTACAGGGTATCGGTGTTATTGGTCTTGAATCTTTGCGTGGCAAACCAAGATTTCAGATCACTGGAAAACTTCGGGATGGGGGTTAAAGGAGAGAATTCAAGAGGAAGCTCAAGAGCGTTTAATATTTTCCCCTTAGTATTCCGTGATTCGTCGATCAAATCCTGAGGGGTGCCCGAGGTCAACTGGGCATTGCCATCCACACGATCTCCAGTCGGGATCGAGAGATCTAAAGAAGAAAGATAGTTCGAGTGACATTCGATCAGAATACACTGCGTTAACCCACCTTGAAGCTCCACCACGGTTTTTAAGTTGTGACATACGGTGCGCATACCGTCCCTATCGAATCGGAAAGCTGGATCGGATGCTCCCGTGATTAGAAAATGCTGCTTCCTGAGACCATCGATGACGTCGCGATCCGACATCTCGTCGAATTCCGCTTTGGAAAGTATGCGGAATGCAGAGCGTGTGGGATCGGCAATATGTAGAGGTAGCCCACCACTATACTGGCCGACGACTGCTTTCATCACATTCACGATTTTCCTCATGTCATCTGTAAACTGCTCGACAGTAAGTTGTCGGACGAGGTGCATCGATAACAACATACATGTGATATGGGTGTGAATAAAAATTCTTCATCTTTAGAGACGCCGTATACACTGAAATATTGTTTGCAGCGAAATTTCTGAATGACCAGGTGAGATTGAAATCCAACGCGGCCAGGAATGTAATATTACCTTATGCTGAGAGTCAGACAACTTGGATTCTAGCTTCATGTACTGCGTAAACATTTATTCAATTTGTATGTATCACGTTTGAAGAGGAAAAATCTTAACTCACAGGCTGTTCTCGTTTCATCGGGAACATGCCCACCAATGCGTCAATGTCGATGGGATTGTTGTAGTCATAACCTGGTGTGGGAAGGGCTTTATCTTCTCCGTCCTCTTCCCGCACTTCCTCTGCGGACGTTGGTGGGGATCTCCTCCTGCGCTTTCTGGAGTTGCCGGTCTTGGAGTTGCCAGCGCTTGGCTTCGAGTGAGAATGGGCCGTCGGTGGGTCCTCATCCGCGGTAACGAGCCTGTGCTCCGTACCCGAACGGCGAACATGGTCGGCAGAGTTAATGGTGTCTGTGGGTAAAGGGTTAGGCGCAGAATCATCCGCCATCTCAAAGTCAATATTGTCTGCGTTCTGACTGTCTGAACTGTTGAAAGGCTGCGGTGGCGGCTGACCCGGTACCCCCGTCACAGAATTCGTCTGTTCCTCTGCACAAGTACGATCACCTTCTGGGTTCTCAGCACAGATATCCGCCATCTGGACGTCGGGGCTTTCGGGCTCCTCGTTATGAGAACTGTGCGGAGGAGATTGTTCCTCTGGTCGCGTAGCAGATCTAGGCGTGTTCTCAGCACAGCGAACGTCAGGTACTGGAGTTGAGGGCGCCCCTCTTTCCCCCATGTCGATATTGGCGCCGTCGTTACGCTCATCGAAGCCATCCCGGGAATATACACGCCGAGAATCCGCATTGTTGGGAGTGTTCGTGGAACGACGATCACAGTGGGCGACGAGCCGCTGATCACTTGGCGCTTGATCAATTGCTGAGAGGGAACGGGTAGTAGTCGTTTGTTGGACCATCTGAGGGGTTGGGGAAATGTCAATTTCTGGGAGAGTTAGGGTAGTCTGAGGCGTTGCGGAAATGTGAAACCAGCCTCGGGTGGTTTCCGACAGACTGTCAAGGGTATTCCACTGCACTTGCTGAACGATTCGCGACAGAATTTGCTCTGGCGACTCGAGTCCCTCAGCCATCGCGAAGACCCCTCTCCAGATCACTTTCTCGATCTCCAACAGTTCTTTAGGTTTCCTATTTCCGAGAAAAATAGCCCCCTGATAATGTAGTTGAACGTAAATGTGAGTAGAGGAAGAGTACAGAACTTACCTCAATCAGCGTCCGCCGGTTTAACGTGACTTTAGACCAATCATAAGGCAACAATAAACATAAGGGTGTCATTCCGAGCGCGAAATGAAGGGAATTGCGTAGACTGCTCAAACCTCGCACGGAAGAATCGAATTTTCGGAGGAATTCTTGATCATCCTCACCCAGGTTCTGAGAGTTCCTGTAGATACCGCAATGAGTAGGACGGTGGCTAGAGTCAAGGAATATCCTACATCTTGAGGAGTGTGATTGCAGTATCAGGAAGTTCAGCGAACTTGTCTTTACATCCAGGGGTGTTTAAGAAAGCCACATGGACCGCTGCTGAAAGAAAATTCGAGGTGATTTTCGTCCATTTTCCCCTTACATGCGCGCAAGCAAAACGGCGCAAGAGGTTGATCTGAACGTTTACCCCCGAGTGAACCGAACCCGATGACGAGGATGCAGCGAAAGACGTATGCTCTTTCTGGGCAATGTTCTTGAATTCTTGGACAACTTTAACCCAGTCGCTCAGACGCTCATAATTCTGTGAGATGCGGTGAATGTGAGGATGAAGGTGTGTATATAAGCAGCCACATACTGGCAATTTCAATTCTTTCGGCGGTGAGGATCTCTCCACAATTGTTGCGGTCGGGGACGTTCCACTCAATAGCGACATAACATCCATCAGACGATAGCCACAGAGTACAGTGAAGAGGCGGGTGGCTAAAGGCGGGGTGAGTTGACCATCAGTCAGGCCGTGTTCGCGTGGACCAATAGTTTCGTATGGAGCTACGGTACCGTGGGCCCCTTCGATTTTGACATCGATGCCCATCAGTCGCTGAACGTTCCCTTCATCTATGTCCGAGAAAGCTCGAGAGGAAAACAGAATCGTTTCTTGTGTGTCCAGGTTCGACAATAACCGCTGGGGATTCAGTCGATGTCAGAGTCACGAGTTCATCCCCCGAAAATTACTCACCTCCATCCCGTTCGGAACAACGAAACTCCCAGAGAACTCGTCATATGTCTTTATCGCGCCAGTGAGCCAAGGAAGCGCAGCGAGCAATGTTGAATTCTCCCTGAGGGTCTTCATCGACTCTTTGCGTTTAGAGTTTGCAGACACTGTTTCGTTATTCAGTTCCGATGACGAAAGACTTCAATGATATGTAACTACATACTTTGCATGTTCTATTAATAAACTTCCGCCTAAAATGTTGTTAAGGGGGATGATAAAGGCGAAAGAAAAGGAAACCACAGACACGCTTGAACGTGATATAGCGTGACGGACTTAGGGTAGGGTGCTCGTTGTCACGTCAGCAGCCTGAATTCATGTTTGCTTACATGATCATTGTTTGTTCCTAGGGTCTATACGTTTTCCCCCGATTCTCATTTACCACACTGCCCACTATTTTGCCCTTCATTGTGTTGGGAAGGAGAAGGTAAGAACACGTTCTTGATTGCGGGATGTTTGTGGACTCACGGTGTTTCTCATAGCCTATTAGGTCGCCGTCGACACCGCGCATTCTCCCTCCCTCATGTCGTTGGGCGGCCCCAGTTGTTCGTGGGGGATAGGAATTCGGAGCTTGCGATTGTCGCGAGGGTTCGACGGTGGCACCGGTATGAGGGTCAGGCAAGATGGCTTTGGATGCACTACCATTCATTCATTCATTTCCCTCACTCCGTGGTGCCCTCTTTCTTGAATTCAATAGTATTTGTATGCGCGCATGATGTACAGGGAAGTCGTCAATAAATAATAAATAAATAAAAGCGTGAATTTGCATGATTTATGAATAAATAATGAGACATGGGGAAATAAAAGTTGAGATGTGCATATGTAATGCCTACTTGCTTTTTTGTGGGCGCGTTTGCTGTGTCCAAACCTCCTTACACTTCCTACAGCGTCCACACTTCTGCACATGTGCACATGTCTTGCAGCATCCAAATCTCCTGTCATATTCATATCAAAATGTCTAGCTGCGTCCAAACTTCCAGTGTGGTGCAAACTTTACGCCTAGTTCAATTTCCACATTACGAAACTTTGATACATATTTAGGCATACGTGAGAACTTCATTCCTTCCTCTTCTTCATTCGCTACTATGCCTATGCCATCTAGAAGCCCGCATTTGCCCACTGTTGCTCAAGTCGAGAAGATGACCCCTCTCCGCGGGATGAAAATAGTAGGGGAGGACCAGCAGGAGGTCATCGTTCCTGGTGATTGGTGCGTTATGAGCTGGCATCCGTGTCCTGTCTTGCTCACTTTTTCTAGTGTCTTCATCGTTCATAAGGGCATTGACCTCAGCAACCGCCCTGACTCGGGACGACCGTATTGGAAAGGGCTGGTCAAGAGCATCCACCTTCAGAACGAGACCACAAGCCTATTGATCGTCGCTTGGTTTTATGACCCCGACGACGTGTACGATGAACTCGTACCGAACAATATTATTGATCAGGAGTAAGGATATGTTTTACTTCAGTCATATACTAGTACTCACCACCTTCCACAGCGACCTCCATATCATCGACACCTACCTCGGTAGCACGGAGCTCATTGCGTCAAATCACCTTGATGTCATTGACGGCCAAGTCGTCGAAGGTGGGTTTTGTTTAAAGAAGAATCAGGGGGAAATACAGTCTCTGATTATCTCCAAGCCATTGCAACTATACACAAATTTGATGATAGTACATTCGTCGAACAGGCTATCCCCGTCGAGTCGTGGTTTACTAGATTCAAGCTTACTTTCGATAAGAGGAAAGGGGCTCTTAATGTAAGATCATTTACCTTTTTTCCTATCAAATAGGCATTTGACACTCTCTAGAAAATATCTGTGCACTGCATATGCACTACCCCATACAGCCCCATTACATCAACTCAACGGTACTGCTGTGCTTGCAGCCAATGGTTCGACATAGGCTGTATGTCACCTAGCCTCAAGAAAACTTCACGTGGGCCTTTGTCAAAGAAAATTGCATCAGCCCCCATTATGCGAGGAAACCTTGGCCTAGGTTCAGATGAGTGGAATGTCGTAGGGTCTGGAAGGAAGGTTAGGAAGATGAATCAGTGGGTGAAGAGCAAACTTCCTCGTAATTGGCAACAGTTATTGGGGGTTCAATTTGTGGATTACATCTCCAACACCAACTTTATATTCTATCATTGCCCTATTTGTAATGTAGACATTTAAACGAGCACAAGTACTCTACTATACAGTAGAGCAATTCACTCTAGGTATACCTTGTATGAGTTGATGGAATCAGATGCCCATCTCATCCAAAATTAGTCGCCTTGCCCCAACCTGCTGGCTTGTCTTTCAAGATCTCATAGCTGTGCTCAGGGAAGAACATAACAGTTCCAATACGACCAGGAGTCATGTTCTCTTTCTGCATTGCAGCAGTGCAGACATGAGAAGTTGGCATAGTCCATTAGTATGATAACTAGAATATATGAATGGAAGGCACTTACAACTGGAGAACTTGGAGAAAGGGCGGCAGCAGCAGCAGCAGCAGCGCGGGTAGTGGCTGGCATGGTGGTGGTACGAGAAAGAGCTGTGTTAGCTGTGTCAGTTACCAATGTCTGAGGAGTTGCCACGCGCCAAGTTCCCGCGCCCCTGTTAACCACATTCCGGAACGTCACTAACGTTCTAGAACATGGCCAACACTTGTGGAGCTTGGAAAAACCTTCGGGTTCTTGGTAAGTATGAATTACGAACCGGCATGAAGTCCCGCGAAGTCCAGCGAGGTCTAGCGAGGTCCAGCGAGGTCCAGCGAGGTCCAGCGAGGTCTAGCGAAGTCTAGCGAAGTCTAGCGAAGTCGCGCGCGTGAAGTCCCAATATAGGCAATGTTCAGTCACCTTTTATGTTTCTCTCTTTTCCTTTCTATCCTTCTTAGGACGAAGGGGAAAGACCCAGAAATGAATATCATGGACGACATACGCCAGGAAGGGAAGTTGCTGAGTAACATTGTACGTAGGTTACATTCAAAGTTTCGACTTTCAAGCACCGTTCAATGAGCCTAAGTTGGCTCTTGTGAGGAACTTATCGAAAGGTACTGATCATCTCAACCTCGAATTCAATCAACATTAATATGTAGATTACTATGTAAAAGACTATGTACATGAATTAATTGAAATAGCATAATATGGAAAAAATTTCCAACAAATCGTCAGCTAGCAGAGTTGTGGGAAATATGACGTTTGGATCCAAGTACCTCCGCCCACTGTCTACACCGAGCAATGAAGAAGGCAGCCTTCAATCTGATCTCATCATTTTTCTCTTTCCACACAATTTCCCAAGGCCATTTCCTAGAAATATATGCAATTATCCCCACCACTTTCTTCACTCTGTGTCTCAACTATGCGGAGAAGGTATCAATAATCGAACGAAGCTATGCATAAAAGAAGCCTCACCTCACGATCTGTCAAGTCCAAGGCAGCCATTTTGGAAGGGATTTCACCTACTGCAAACTTTGGTACCCAGTCCTTTAAAAGGTTATCATAGCCCGGAATACATTCTGGAGTCGTTTCGACACTTTTGTCTCGGCTCTGTATTAACTCGTGGATTCCCCCCACCAATCCAAAGAACTCCCGTATTTTTTTCTTCTTGCTGGGATCCATTGCTCTAATCCCTAAAGCGTTCATATTGTCTAACAAAAATTCAGGAGTGTATGGTTTCGGAACCTTTAGCTTCGGAGCTCTGCGTGCTTTCTGAGGACTGTAGAGAATGAAGTCGACCGGAGACTGAGATGTATTCTTTTTCTTGTCAACACCAGGCCGGGGCGTACGCTTGGGTATTAGGAAAGAACGTTCGCTCGCCTGGGATCCAGAAAGGGGAGAAGGAGGCGGAGATGCATTCGGTGAGGATCTAGATATGTGATCCTCACCGCTGAGGTCCTTGGATATAGGCGATCCAGAAGGCAGGGGGGATGGGCATGGAGATGTGTGCAGTGAAGATATCGGCATATAATCCTCCCCGCTTGGGTCCTTGAATGCAAGCGATCTAGAAGGTGAGGGAGGGAGAGAAGGAGATGCGTGCGGCGAGGATATGGGCATATAATCCTGATCGTTTAAGTTATCGGATACAAACGTGGACATGGACTGGGGGGCGAGAGCCACAGGCGGCTTTTGGAACATTAACGCCGAAGATTTATACATGTGATCTATGAACTTCTGCGCCACCTGGTCCTGGTGCGAAAGAACGGCGCTGGAATATGAGGAAACGCGCACAGTAGGAATTTTTGTGTGCAGGGCATGATCTTCTATAGCTAGGGCATCCTTGGAAGCCCTTGTAAAGTCAATAAGACAAGAACTTTGAGAAGCATCGTAGTCCTTATTAACAGGATATGGAGAGAGATCCACGTCAATATCTGAACGAGCAGGGGAGTCTATAGTCCGGTGCGAAGGTGAGCTAAATTAACAACGGCCCGGGAGAAAAAATTACCAATGTTGTCCGTAGCGGGAATACTATCAACTTCCGGGGTGGTCATGCGAGTTGTCGTAATATCAGTAGTTGTCATAGAATAAACTCCAGGGGATGAGGCCGAAGAAAATTGCTCCTTGGGTTGGGGAACTGGCGGTGGAACAGCATTGGAATACGAGGAAACGCGCACAGTAGGGATTTTTTTGTGCAGGGCATGATCTTCTATAGCTGGGGCATCCTTGGAAGGCTCTGTGAAATCAATAAGATCCAGCCAAGAAGCATCGTCATCCTTATTATCAGGATATGGAGGGAGATCCACATCAATATCTGAAAGAGCAGGGGAGTCTATAGCACGATGTGAAGGTGAGCTAAATTCACAACGCTCAAGGGGAAAAAGTTACCAATGTTATCCATAGCAGGCATACTATCAACTTCCGGGGTGGTCATGCGAGTTGTCATAATATCAGTAGTTGTCGTAGAATGGACTCCCCGGGATGAGGCTGAAGAAAATCGCTCATCAGGTTGGGGAACCGGTGGTCGTAAACAATCTGTACCCTCGTTATCACACGCAACTGGTGCAGGAACGGCTTCTGGACTATCGACGGCCAAGGATATGGGTAATATGTCAAAGATCTGAGAGCCTAAAAAATGGGTCTTGATGTTTGAGAAGCACTGCAAATTCAAATACGCACTTGAATTCTCTGTAGGGGTGTTATTAGACTTCAACAGGGGCGGAAGGACTTCCTGGGTATCGACCACTGCCGATCCGGGTGATTCTGGGACTGAATAAATGGGTTATTTAGGTTGCACAAGCTTTTTAATGATAGAACAACACACCTAAATTATTTGTCGATTTTTTGCCAATGCTAGGCTTCTCATCTGAAAAGAAAAATTAATTAGGTTTCCCTACAGCAAGAAAAATACAGAGGCCTACTTTGAACATTAGTATTATTTGACCTCCGTGTAGGTGACTTGGAGAGGTCTGAGCGTTTTCCAACAGTGGAAGGTCAAGATACAACAAGAAGCTGTACAAAAGAAAAACTATTTACAATCTCCTCTGGTCAGCCTATCGTAGGGCACTCCCAATTTGTCGATTCTTATACCGCTTGGAGCGCGGTCGTCGCCTTCATAAACCTGCATCCAATCTACGGCGCGAATTAGAATCGACAATTCCACCTTGAAACAGTTCAACTTACAGTTTGGAACCAAGTGTTCGTCCGCAAGTCCGTGTATCAACCCAACGCCAGGCCACCCGGGAGGCAGATCCTGTTTTCCTGGGTGGATGTCCCGCCAGTAATTTTCACCTGGGCATCGCGACGGACATCGCATCAGTAAAGTTACAAACTGTGTGCAAGAGAGACATAAAAAAACTTACGTCTCTCTTTAAACGCATGGTATTCGGGGAAGAACCAAGTTCCATCCCTCTCGCGCTCCGCGTAAGCCTCCTGAGTCTCGCGAGCCACCCGTTCCATTTTAGTTTTCCATGCCGCCGTCACTTTTAACCCTCGGGGAAGAAATAACCCGTCGAATTCGGTGCCCTTCTTATCTAGAATTCCCGCTGGACATGTCTTGTCGACTTCGAGGCGGCGCAAATAGTTATTAATAGAGGGGGGGGATGGAGGAAGCGGGATAATGTCTGGTGAGGAACGAAATGGAAGTCATAAGTATTGGGGAGGAGTTAAGCGAAAATACGTACCGTTGAGTTGAGTCGAACCTCCCTCTGTGCCACGTCGAGTCGAACTTTCGTCTGTGCCGCGTCGAGTAGAACTTCCCTCTGCGCCGCGTCGAGTAGAACCTCCTTCCTGTGGTGTAGGCTGCGGTAGGGTATCACCTCCCTTGTTCGACTTCCGACGCGAGGGCCGCGTTTGTTTATGGGGGCGGGACTCCTCTCCCTCCGCGTCGTCTGATATGATACCTGCAGAAGAACCAAATCATCAATGTGAGTCCTATTCCTAGCCGTAAGAAATTACTTACGTTTTCGCTTCTTGGAACCCTCGTCCTGGCTGGGCTCCCAGTCGTCGTCGGAGTCGAGCTGTCGAGCTGGCACAGATATATTAGCCACATATTAGTAAAATCATTATAAAAACTTACGTTTCCGTGCACGCATTGGAGTGGACGTGGCCGTAAGTAATCGAAGGTGAAAGCGGCACGAAATTGAACGTGGCGCGAAGTGGAGGGAGGTGACGCGAAGTGGCGTGTGAAGAAAGGAATGGTTCGATCATTCTAACTCCCCCACATCAACTCCGCAGTCATATCATTTCAAACTCCGACTTTGCTTTCGCCATCACCACTCACCCACCCACACCGTCTTTCCGCTCGAGGTGCACAGGACGAGACGACGGTGGGGGTAGACACTCGAGGATAAGCGTATGTATGATTTTATTTTTAATCTTTCTAACATTCGTCATTGTCGATTTCCCTTGGGCGTATGCCACGTCACCAAGTGAGAACCTTTTTTTTCTTTCAAATGGGCGTATGTTATCGTTGTTTTTTGGTTTCTTTAGATGTATGACGGGGTCCATTATTACCCCTCTCTTTCGTCGCCAACCCCCAGAGAGGTCAAGCGGTATACGGGTGAGTCCGCCGTTTTCTTACACTTCAAGCCGTTTTCGATTTATTGCACTAGAACTTGGAGGATTTTATGCTCACGGGTATCGGCATCCATTCAGGCTTCGTAAAGTGACCCAATACAAGAAGGGCAAAGATTCCAAGTTCTTGCAAGGTAGGCTTATATCAATATCTCTCAAACCTACTTTCAATATTAACCTACGCGTCCCTAGCGCTGTTATGACAAGAAGTGGTCGTGTTATGGTGGTCAAACGAAGCCCATTTTCAACACAAGAAGGTGCATATCAGTACCTCTCGAACCCACCTTCAATATTAACTCCTAGGTCTGTATTCTTTTAGGCGCAGACAGTGTCCCTTCACCTTTGTCTTTACTGGTGTTTTGTGCGTGTGACACAATCATGCTTATGTCCTGCACTCGTCGTCGAAGGTGCGTTACATAATCGGTCCCTTGTAGAACATCAAGGATTGTCTGCTCATAGAAACCGCTACCCATTCAGGCTCCATAAAGTGACCCAATACAGGGGGGGTTAGATTCCAAGTTCGCCCAAGGTAGGTATATACCAATACCTCTCAAACATGTGTTCAATATTAAGGGTTCCTTCCTACCTGCGTTACGACAGAAAGTACTTGGGTTAGGGCGTTCCGACGAAGCCCGTTTTCAACACCAGAAGGCACGTACGAATATCTTTCCAACCTAAGTTCAATATTAACCCATACCTTAAGCAAAGGCAATCAAATCAAGAAAGTTGTGCTATGCCACAAAAGCAGAATAATATTGGATGGAAGAGACTACAAGGGCAATGCATCCAAGAAGCACAGGTACGTTTCCGATAGACTTTCGACGATTATATGTTCACGGAAACCACCCATTCAGGCAGTATAAAATCAGATTACGGCTGTCAGACAAAGCCCGCTTTCAACACCAGGTGGGTATCGATATCTTTCAAAAGTAGGCTCTCTACGCGTCGCTATTCTTTAGGCGAAGACAGCCAACAAAGCTGCACTGCGCTTATAAACCAGTGCATGCCTCTCACCTCTGCCTTTGGCTCTCGCGCGTTGCCCTTGATGCCCGCCTCTGGTTTAAACCCCGGCTGCAGAACGTTGCCCTCGACGTCTTGGCGGGGCGGTTATCATTTCGCTTGGGCTTCGGCTCTAGATGCTGTATTTCGGGTTAACTCAGCATGAGGTGTTAATCCCCCGCTGAGCGTACGGCCGCAGTTATCTTCACCCCCTTTCCCTTTGGCTCTCGTGCGTTGCCCTCGACGCCTGCCTCTGGGTTGAAACCGCGGCTATAGAACGTTGCCCTCGACGTCTTGGCGCGGTGGTTATCCTTTGCTGGAGGATCGGCGCGTGGGAGATGTATTGGAGTGGTTGCATTGCTACTTGGTTCTTGGACTCCGGTGTTCGACAACGAGCTTTTGCCCAAGTAAGGAGGGGCGAGATACGGCAGGTACAGGGTATTTTGGTTATGGGATTTGTCTCCGTGATGAGTGTGAGTTGGCGTGAGTTAGCGTGAGTTAGCGTGACTTCGCGCAACCTCGCATGTATCTTAATGTACACCTTTCCTAGAATATGTTTATTTGTCTGTATTTAACCCATTATTTAGTTGTACGGTGTTCGTGTCGTCCTTGCAGGCTTTAATCTTAGGGTAGGCTGCTCGTAAGCGTGAAAGATAACAATCAATAACAAATCAATCAAATCAATCAAATCAATCCATCCCTCTACCCTACACCACCATGTCTGACCCTGGTTTGAACGAGCTCGAGAAAGGCTTTTATACCTGTCTCCACCCCTTTTCATGTCACAGAATTTCCCCCACATCAAGATCTAAGGTCCCAACTATGTTCAAGCGGGGAGGGTTCATAGTGCATTCGTAAGTACACGTTTAGGGCTATGAACTGAGCTCACACTTGGGAGTAGCGGCGGTGGAGGTTGGTTGCGACACCAAACCGCTTTCCATACGTGCGTTGACACCCCCAACCCTTGTTTCACTAAGGAGGAAGAAGCGCGGACGGCCACCACCCATCACGAGTTCATCAAATACGCCGCGCTGCTCGCTGCGGCGACAAGGCCGTGCACCGATACGAGGGCCGAAGTCGTCAAGCAGTACAAGGAAAGTTGGGATTTGGTTTACCGGAATGAACCATGCAAAATGACAGAGGAAGGTTTGCCCTACGATTACTCCCAAGACAGCAGATTTCCTGGGAGCAGGAACGACGCAGGAACTTCGACGTTAGGCCCGCTTCCTTCTTTGTCGCGTCATACCCCCGTTCCTTCGTCGTCGTGTCGTCGTACCCCCATTCCGTCCTCTTCTCGTCATACTCCCGTTTCATCCTCGTCTCCACATCCTGCTGCATCCTCGTCTCGTCTTACTCCGGTCCCACCCTCGCCGTTTTCTCATCATCCACAAGCTGCATCTTCCTTGCCCCCTCCTCCAGCTGATCATGATGTCGTCATGCGTGTCTTGAACCAAAAAACCTTTCCAACCACCCTTAAACCCGTCTTCTCCTCGATTTCCGGTTTTGTCCCAGGCTTCGACGCAAAGGCCGTCCCTTCCGGTTGTGTACGCGTTCTCTTCATCGAAAATATTGAACACGCGCTGGGGGATAATCCACAAACTGGAATATTCATCAGCGAGGAGAACATAGACGTAGATCACTACGACAGACTCTTCAACACATTCCCCAACAGCATACTCAAAAAGGGAAGAACAAGCAAGGATGGCAAGGTAACCTGCTTGATAGTGACTTGGGTGAGTCGATAAAAAATAAATAACTTTTAAAGTGCATCTATTAAACTCAATAAGCTTTTACTGGCCGTCGAAATGATGTCGAACCCAGATAACTGGGAAGTAGGTTTCGTCTCTTGGAAAGCTTTCATGAAAATAATGGTCGAGCGCGAAAAAAATCCCTCATGGGGGGTCGTGTGGGACCATACTGACCTTATCGTTGGGGGTTTGAATTTCGAGGGAGATTTCCTGTAGGTCATTTTAAATACCCTTCCACTGTCCTCTGACTTACCGTCATTTTTTGGGTGAGCTCCAAATACCAAATATCCGGGGAAGACGCGGCTGAGTATCATCGAACTGTTTCGTTGCTTTCCACACGCGTGACGACGTGGCCCTCCCCTCGCGAAATGCTTTTCGTCGGACAAAAGCTGGAGACCTATAACCTGCTTAACAAATGTGCTCTGAGTTTAGGCTACCAGCAGCCCAGCGTCTTTGCCGTCCCCGAGGATGAGTTGGAGTTGTATGCTAGCGACATAGCTGACGGGAAGAGGGATGCTGTTTTGAAGAGAACTCAAAGCGGGTGGTCCGACTATGTTGTCACCCCACATACCAAGAACCCCAAGAGCGTCATCAAAAAAGCCCTCAAGGAGCAGCGCCAATGGAAGTCTTCTAATCACTGGTTTGATGAACCTCTGTGGCTTTGTCAGCCATTCATGGCTCAGCTCCTACACATTGGGGAATATCGGAGTTTTATTGTCAACGGCGCGATTTATTATACTGTGGCGACTACTCCTTTGCCGGGGCCCGAGGGTAGCATGGAAATGGCAGGAGGTAGAATGCATCGGCCGCTAGATGCATACAGGTGCGTTTCGCTTTTTTTGTTGTCCTTTTCTACAACCTAACCCGCACCTTCCTTAGGTACGATCCCGTCAACCCCGGTAACCCCGGCTGGCTCATTGTCGATGGTAACGATGCGCACCTTATCGATCCTCTGGCACTTGACCCTGAACGTAGCTATGAAAAATATGTCTTGGACATGCTCGGGAAGATGGTCTTAGCCGAGGAAGCGCAATACGGTGCGGTTTCGGGTCTTAGGCTGTTCGGGCGGTGGGATGTCTCTGTATGTCGACATAAAGCCACTGGTAAGTACCAGTACTTCGTGAACGAGGTCACTCGCTCCTGGGATACCTGCCTTTTTCACCACCACTCGGATCCCGAAGGGATGGGAGACTTTTTGTTGAGCCACCTCGCTAAACTCCTCCATCACTGTGTTACGACGGAATTTTTACGTTCCCGCCCCCGTTTGTAGAAGAAGTCTTATTGGGGTTTCTCGTCATGCCAGTCACTATCTCCCCTGCTGCTTTTTTTTGTGCTGTAAACAACGTCGGATTATTATCATTTTGAATGTATACGTTGTTCGCCCCCCTGATTTAGCACGTAATAAGCCTCAAGCGAAATTGCCGAAGTTTCCCGATGTTTACGTAAATAGGCCAGTTTGACGAAGCAACTTCACATTTTCCCCAGTACACCAGACACCATGGACAACTCTTCATCCTCTTCAGATTACTCTGAAAGCTCCTTGATAAAGCTCTCGCAAAAATTTTTCGATCGACGAGAACAACACATCCCACACACTACCGTTCCGTTATCCTCATCTATTTTAATTCAACAACAATTTCGACACAGTACCGTTCCGTCATCTCCTTCCACTTCTTCGAATTCATCCTACGGATATGAATCTCTGCTCGAAGTCGTTGCTGCATGTCCATCCAAACCTTCTCTCGTAACCCAAGGATCTCTTCGCGGGAAGCCCCCTTCAGTTTCCGAAAGTTTTCCCGCTGAAGATCCCGTAGGAGGATGGAACAGAACTCTTCAAGGTGTCACGACCCCAGAAGATGTCAGTCTCTCTGACGAAGGCGACACCGGAGGGCAGCCTACCGCCAAACCCCCCTTTCCCGTTAAACGCTTCAGTGCCCGCGACCTACGTGAACGCAGGTCCAAATCTTTTTGCGCGGAAGAATCTGAGGATGTGTATGAACCTCCTCACAGAGCCTCAGTTGATCGCCTCTCTGTCCCTCTGTCCCCGGAACACCCGCCGATGCCACTAAGCACATATGGTGATTTTTTGTGTTGAAAAAAAAAACGAATACGTTTCTGACTACTCCACTATCTTTAGAATTATCTTTAATGGACCCCAGAGTCTGGTACTTCGCCCTCCAGGACTTACCCGAACTCAAGTCTGAGGGCTGGATTTCAGCTACCTCCATCGACATGTGGTTGTCTGACCTTTGGTTCAATAAATACCGAAAACCCCGCTTTCGCTATATTCCCACCGCGTTCATACAGCCCGCTCAAAATGCACCCTCACAAGGACAAGATGGCGACCAGGAAGGCCTTAGCGATATCAACAAGTTCCGCAGCTTATTCGACGATCTTCCTTCTTCCACGGATGATCCTTGCGAGTTGGAGAATTTTGTTACCGTTTTGGTTGTCGGAGGTAACCACTACGCTACGCTGGTGTTCACCCCACGCGAGAAGCGAATTCATGTTTTGGGAAGGATAATAACCACAAACCAAAGAGTCAAAGCCACGCAAAACTGGGAAGAATGGGGAGGACCGAGGATCTGGGCCCAGGTTTGCAAGCTCTACGGTTGGTCTCCCGCACAATTTCCGGGTCTCAGCATCAATACTGTAGACTGGATCCAGAATGGATACGACTGCGGCCCTATATCCTGCCAAGTTGTCGAAAGCCTCTGGATTAGCGGTCTTCCTCTCGACGGCAACGGATTGTGGAAACGCCCCTCTCTCCCATGTTGCCATTCCTTGAGGCTCAACATTGCAACGAAAGTGCACCAGCTGGCGGCGGATGGTTTTAGCGCATTTATCGGTATTAAGGGGTCTCCTTATCGCCAACAAATGGATGAATATCTAGAAGGTCACATTGATAACTGGACGGATTTCGAGGATGAGATTAGGGAAAAATTCTCTCGACATCCCAGGTATGCGTTAAAGCCACTTGACGCCGACCTCCGTAGAGCTATGTTGGCATGTTCTTCCTGCCTGAAGAGACTCACCGCGAATGCAACCCGATCTAAGGCGCGGAATCACACTCAACCCGAGCGCATGAACAAAGCGGCTATGCGACCCCATTCCACCCAGACTCTCCTTCGTGGAACCAAGGCAAAAAATGACTTGGTGGAAAACCTTGAAGCAGGTGAAGAGGTTACCCCCCATAATGGTGATTCAGGTGAAGAGGATTCGGGAAATTGTTCGTCTGGAAACGAATCTGGAAGAGATGCATCCTGGAAAGATCACCCCACCGGAGCGTTTCAAGTAGGAGACTGGAAACAAGCCAAGATAGGGCGTTTCCCCAGACCGAAAAATGGGCCCATCCTCCCACCTCTGCGAAGCCTCCGAGGACTGCGACATCCATTCTCCCATGATTACGATAACTACACCGACGGGCCCACGCTCGACGTTTTGGACCCTATCCCTGATACCATTATGCAACTCGCTCAAATTTCCCTGGTTTATATCGCCAATAGAGTGATTACTAATCCTTGGTCATTATTCGAAAAGGACCATGGCTATCGCCTTCTTTCCGACTACGCCCAGATGTCCTTGTTGACTAAACCGATTCTAGTCAGGGAGCACCTTTCACCTGTCGGTTTGTTGAATCCACCCCACGCTTTTACTCTTCATAATCCGAAGAAAAAAAGCCGCTCAGGAGATCCCATAATTGTTCATGATCGTATCACGTTAGGTGCGGAGGCATTGCTGGATTTGGCAGATGATGAGGGCAACGACCTCTTACTTCTGACAGGAAGGCTGGAACATTTCGACAGGGCGTATGTCTATCTAGATCTTGAAAAGGACCGAGTCGATCCTCAACACATATACAAAGCTTGCGATATTGACAGCCTCATCTGGATTACCAGAAAACCCAAGTTTAACGGCTGCATTGGCATTTACGAGATGCCGGTAATACGAGAAAAACCCCCCATCTGGAAGAACAACCACATCATGGTTGAGCTCCTGTTCCCTCAGTCAGAGGATGACAAGCTCCAAGGTGGACCAAGGACAGAGTGGCAGACGAAGGCATTCCGACTTAGCACCATACCACACCTCTCCTTCGGACTCATCGGCCAATCGACATCCTCTGTGGAGCTTGTTCTTTTTTTCCCCCGAATGACACATAGACATCCGCACCTCGGAAGGTGGGAGAACGCGATACCTTCTCATATACAGAATTTATTCTGGGATCGCGTACTGTTGCCTGCAATGAAAGAAATACGTACGCATGTCCAGGAACCTTATGCACCGCTGGATCGGGAGCACGCCGCATTCAAGCAGAAGCTCAGTGGCCGGAAAAATGTGGGCCAGGCCACCGCAATGAAACCCCTGCACAGTGAAGATTTGAGGAAGCTCATCTGCCTGATGGAAGAAATAGTATGTCTCGTCGATTAATAACACTATTTTTGTAATTATTTTACTAGATTAAACAAAATCCCGATTCAATGGATCATTTTGGATCATTATCTATTCGTTTTATAAGTATAATCTTATCTCCATTTACGATTTTTTCCCAAATCCTAATAGGCAATTTTATATATATATTATTAAAGACTACTCATGCAAAAAAGCTAAGGATATGGTGGACGCATTCTTGAGATACGCGCTCATCGAGTGGCGGCACCTTTGATGGCGGCACTACCAAATTAGGAAGGAGGTACAAACTCCGCCACAATTGATCATCAGTTATTACGATCAGAGTTATTACTGATGAAAGCATTGAATAAAGTTGCCCACATGCATTAATTCTAGTTGGAGGAAAGGATAAATAAACTATTTGTATCAAGGACAGGTAGTGAAAGGAGTTCGGGTTTGAGAGAATCCAACAGTGCACCGTGTTCAGTTCATATTATTGTTGAGCATACAACATCTTGAACATTACTTTGCGCAATTGCCACCTTTGCCCCAAGTACAAACCTTGCACAGGTTCCCGCCACTTCCCGTGACTTCCCGTGACTTTGCCAGGCAGCCAGGTTTCTCGGCTCACTCAGGGCTTTCTCCCACCACATATACTAGGTCACGGTTGAGTTCAGAAATTGAGAACTTAAAAAATGGGCGCCTAATGGGTAAGAAAATAGAAAAAGTGTGATAGAATTATGAGAAATGGATCAATTCCCTAGCTAATTTCAGATTCAGAAATGCGTTCCTAAACGCTTTCCGGCAATGTATAATACTCCATGTATCGTTGAAAACTGAGTATCCTAAACATCGGACTTTAGCTTGGGTAGGAAAATACAACATCCGTCATAGAATTAGGAAGAACACATCAATTCCTTAGCTAATTTCAGATTCGGAGATGCGTCCTTAAACGCTTTTCGGAAAGGTATAATGCTTCATGTATCGTGAAAAATTGAGTATCCTAAAAATCGGACTTTGGCTTGGGGAGGAAAATACAAAATGTGTCATAACATTATGAGGAATGGATCAAATCCTTAGCTGATTTCAGATTCGGAAATGCGTTGTCAAATGCTTTCTGGAAAGGTATAATGCTTCGCGTATCGTCGGAAAATGAGTAACCCAAAAATCAGGACTTTGACTTGGGTAGGAAATTACAGAACGCGTCATAACATTATGAGGGATAGATCAATTCCTTAGCTTATTTCAGATTCGGAAATGCATTCTCAAACACTTTCTGGAAAGGTATAATGCATCGCGTATCGTTGAAAAATGAGTATCCCAAAAATCGGACTTTGGCTTGGGTAGGAAAATACGGAACACGTCATAACATTATGAGGGATGGATCAATTCCTTAGTTGATTGCAGATTCGAAATGCGTTCTCAAACGCTTTCTGGCAAGGTATAACGCTCCGCGTATCGTCGAAAAATGAGTATCTCAAAAATCAGGACTTTGACTTGGGTAGGAAAATACAGATTGTGTCATAACATTATGAGGAACGGACCAATTCCTTAGCTTATTTCAGATTCGGAAATGCGTTCTCAAACTCTTTCCGGCAAGGTATAATGCATCGCGTATCGTTGAAAAATGAGTATCCCAAAAATCGGACTTTGGCTTGGGTAGGAAAATACAGAACGCGTCATAACATTATGAGGAACGGACCAATTCCTTAGCTTATTTCAGATTCGGAAATGCGTTCTCAAACGCTTTCTGGCAAGGTATAATGCATTGCGTATCGTTGAAAACTGAGTATCCCAAAAATCGGACTTTGGCTTGGCTTTGGCTCGGATAGTACCGGAAGTTGCGGGCGATCATGGCCAATTCACATGTAGCAGACAAAGGGGAGTTATTTTCAGGTCAAGGCTGGTTGGATCCTTTTCTTTAAAATTTTATATTTTATGTAGGAGTGGGCACATACTAGTTATGTAGGCGTTAAATTTGATAACTTAAATTGTGAAGGAAAAAGGACATAAAGTCAGAAGACAGACTTCATGACTTCACCAGACTTCCTCAGACCTCGCCAGACCTCATGACTTCCTCAGACCTCCCCAGACTTCCTCAGACTTCACCAGACTTCATGACTTCACCAGACTTCCTCAGACTTCACCAGACTGTCTCACTTCCTCAAACCTCGCCAGACTTCCTCAGACTTCACCAGACCTCCCGAGACTTCCTCAGACTTCGCCAGACGTCATCAGACTGTCTCACTTCCTCAGACTTCGCCAGACTTCCTCAGACCTCGCCAGACCTCATCAGACTTCATGACTTCCTCAGACCTGGCCAGACTTCCCCAGACTTCCTCAGACTTCCCCAGACTTCCTCAGACTTCACGAAACTTCATCAGACTGTCTCACTTCCTCAGACTTCGCCAGACTTCCTCAGACTTCACCAGACTTCCTCAGACCTCACCAGACCTCGCCAGACTTCATGACTTCCTCAGACTTCATCACACTGTCTCACTTCCTCAAACCTCGCCAGACTTCCTCAGACTTCACCAGACCTCCCGAGACTTCCTCAGACTTCGCCAGATGTCATCAGACTGTCTCACTTCCTCAGACTTCGCCAGACGTCATCAGACTGTCTCACTTCCTCAGACTTCGCCAGACTTCCTCAGACTTCACCAGACTTCCTCAGACCTCACCAGACCTCGCCAGACCATTATCGTTCGTTAAGAGTGTTAGGGGGATGATAAAGGCGAAAGAAAAGGAAACCACAGACACGCTTGAACGTGATATAGCGTGACGGACTTAGGGTAGGGTGCTCATTGTCACGTCAGCAGCCTGAATTCATGTTTGCTTACATGATCATTGTTTGTTCTTAGGGTCTATACGTTTTCCCCCGATTCTCATTTACCACACTGCCCACTATTTTGCCCTTCATTGTGTTGGGAAGGAGAAGGTAAGAACACGTTCTTGATTGCGGGATGTTTGTGGACTCATGGTGTTTCTCATAGCCTATTAGGTCGCTGTCGACACCGCGCATTCTCCCTACTGCGCCGTTTACAGGGAAATATAGATAGGACCTTGGCAAATGCGTTCGCAAGATTGACGCCGGAGTGGGACTCGGTGACCTCAACAAGATCCAGAAGCATCGACATGGGGTCCCCTTCATGCTCAAAATGGACCGTGAACGCAACGTATGCTTTGTGGTTGGGGGATGTCCATGCGTCAGTTGCGAAATTCAGAGCGCCCTCATATTCCTATAACTCTAGGTAAGCCGTTGGTCGGTTCTTCTGAAGTGAGGCTGATATTACCTGTAGCATCTTGGCGATACGTTGACGTACGTTAGGGAATAAGAGGATGAACCAATGGTTACTGACGAAACGGGGTAAGGAGTTTTGGGATGAGCGACCGCAGACCGCACTCAAATGTTCACGGCGAGCAGGTACTGCGACACATTTATTGTTCTATGCTAATTGTTCCTTTACCATCATGACTTCTCTCCTCCTCGACAACTACGAATCGCTGGACGTTATTGGAAATGAGTCCTTTGGTATCATCCGCAAAGTAAGACGGAAAACGAATGGTTTGGTATGTGCTATTGGTGGCACTTTCGTGTTCCCAGGCTCACCACTGTTTCTCGCAGATATTCGCACGCAAGGAACTCAACTTTGAGAGAATGAGCGAGTGAGATAGGAAGCAGATTGTTATAGAAGTATGCGTCCTGACCGACTCATGTAGCTTCCTCACCGATTGACAGTAACGAACGCGTAGAAACATTCTCAAGGACCTTCATCACGACCACGACCACATTGTACGATACCACGACAGATACGTCGACATAGACGGTGTGCGTGGAAATTCATCACGTGACTTGTTGCCTACCACATGGCATTCCTGGTCAACCGGTCCGAGCTGAAGCTCGACCCTCACCGCCATCAAACACGATGTTGAAAATCGAAATACTAGTACGTGTTAAAATTTGGAAAGGCAGCCGGCCCTTAAACATTCATCGTATATAAGAGTGATGCCCACTTTTCTCGTTTTCTTTCTGTTTCCCCCTTTGTCGTTTTTTCCCTTTTCTGTTTTTTCTGCCGTTTCTGCTTCCACAGCCACTATGCCGACCCGGAAGGTCTCTTCTTGTTTCTTTTTTCTCATGTCATCTGAGTTTACGGTAAACCGCGGGAATGGTTGGGATTCAGCTGCCACGCTGTCGACTTTCGGCATCGATTTCGTCCCATCTACTCGGGACGATGCCCCCGTCCCGGCAACGCTTACGAGAGAGGAATCTCGTCGCATCGGCGAGTTCATCAGTGCTGCCCGCCAGCAAGATCATTCGGATCGCCTAGAGTTTATCGACAGCGATGCAACAGACGCGTCGTGGGCTGCGCATCGTGCTACATGGATGAAGTGGTACAAGAAGTTGTCGCCAAAGGTAAATGAGGCCATCGATAAGGTACTCGATGAGCTGGAATCCCTTCCCAAAACGATGTTGCACCAGCAGGACGATGACACCTTCCCCGCGCTCGTTTACCTTGTCTCCCAAGCCCTCAGTAGCGCCAGCAATGCCTTATTTGGCGAATATGCGTGCAATGGCAGCTTTCTGAAGATCGAGGCTCACGGGGCCTTCCAAATGCTGCTCGCGCAGACGCACGCTCGTCACAAGCGAAGTTGGAAGCGAGCATTGACGATTTTGTTTGGTAAGGTAGATGCGCAAGGGACTCCGCTGCAAGAGGGTGTTGGGCGATGGCCCAAGTTGGTGAAGGATATGGAGGGTTCGTGATTCTTTGGGTTTGTTACGTTTATTTATAATCCATTTGCGCAGAATTGGAGGCCAATGACCAGTGGGACCCAACCACCGTCAAGAAGGTTCTCACGAAGATGAATGAAATTCGCGCCCCTCTCTCATGGACTCCACTGCTCGAACCGGTGATGCAGGAGTGGGAGGCGATGATCGCGGGAGCCGCGATGGCGGCGGGTCTCGAAATTGACCACACATTGCGTGCAGTGAAGGATGTAGTGCAGGATGCGGAAGAGCGAGGTGCGTGATAAATTCCCTACGACACTGAATTTGACAATTAATCGACCTTTATTAGCGGACAGAGCCAATGCGCGTGGCCGGAAGAAGAAAATCGTCGCGTCGACAATGGACGAAAGCGATCTCAAAAGCCTGTACACCACTCTCGCCGACCATTTCAAGGAGTTATCTGAACAGGAGCGAAGCAGGGAAGGGGGCTCATTGCTCATGGAGGATGATCTCCGAGGCGTCTTCGGGCAAGACGGCCACGATATGGGTGTGACCGCCTACAAGGAGAAAACATACGAGGAGTTGTCAATGCTCTTGGGCTTTCCGGAAGGCCGCCCTCCCCTCTTCTCCAAGTACAGGAGTAAGGATACTACCATCAACAGCTGGGACGACCCCGAGGAGGAATCGCCAAAATGGTCCCAAGGCGGCGAGGGCCTCTCTTCACTCACTCTGAAATGGCACCAACTGTGCGGTGTGGCGTCCATGGTGGAGAAGACGTTCGTGCAGCAGAAGGGTGGTGGAACCAACATCTGCCTGGCAGACGACGTGGGCCTTGGAAAGAGCGCTCAAATCATGGCCTTCATCGCCTTCCTCATCACCGTCTGGTACTCTGAGCAGGACCCGGATAGGCCACGGCCACCCATAGTCGGTGCGTTTTTTTTTACCATGTTGTGGCACTCTCGTAAGGCGATCAAGAATGACTGGTTTTGCCGTCGCAGTGTTGCCTGCGACGGCAAAACCAGTCATTCTTGATCGCCTTACGAGAGTGCCACTACCCTACCTCATGTTTACACGAGCTCATCTCCCTCTCCTAGAATCGAAACGCGTGTTCAAGACGCAGGACAAGATCCCTAATGAGCCTCATTTGATCGTAGTTCCGACTTCGTTAATGGAGCAGTGGATCCGGGAGATCAAAGTGTTCTTCCACAGGAAGAACATTGAGTTTTACCAACTTCCTGGCACAGAGACGGAAATCGAGAACTTCTTCCTCAATCCGGGCAATCCTTGGGCAAATTCGCTAACGCCAATGCCCTTCCGCATCCTCCTCATTACGCAAAGCGTAAGTTAATCCGCCACCTCATCGTTGCTCACTAACTCTCCGTACAGTCATTTGCAAATCTCGCTGGTGCTCGGTTCAAGATGAAACAGAAGCTGGGAACCAATCCACCCGACACCGATCGTTTCATCAAACCGCTTTCGTCCACCCGCAAAACGACGATCTTCGCAAGGGATTGGTGTCTTCTCGCCATCGACGAAGTGCATGAATACCGGGGTGAGAAAAGCAGGCAGTTTGTAGGTGCCGTCGCACTCGCAAAGAAAGCAACGGCCGTGGTAGGTGCATCAGCGACGCCAGTGCTGAGTAACGCCAAGGTACACTCATCTTCTGGTCTTCCCAGACTGCCATCTCACCACCGTCAATCATTTTAGGACATTCTCAACATCGCGCGCATTCTTCGGATCAGCGGTTGCTATGGCAAGGACGGGAAGGAACTAGAGCTGGAGCACAACCGCAAGATCGCAGCTGCCCGTAAGGCAACGACTCGAGAAGATCGCACGAAAGCTCTCTCCAAATTGCAGAAATCCATTCAGAAAGGAGAAGTGGGGAATAGTGGGATGGATCCACTGGCAAAAATCAAAGCGCAAAAGTACGGCTTCGTGCGCGACCTTCAAAGACTGATGGGTGGGGCCATTATTCGGCGAACGACAGAGTCCAAAACCAACGAGGGCAAGTTAATCACCGATCTTCCACCAAAGGTGGTGACGCAATTCATTCTTCGCCTCTCCAATGAGGAATACGCCCTCCTCAACCAGGAGTTGCATGTGGCTGGCAAGGAGACGAAGGGCAGTCTGGACGTATCGTTCGAGGTGAGTGTAGTATCATTTGGCCTTCCCGGAAGGCATTCTGACTTGGGTTGGGTTGACAACGCAGAACTTCCTTGTGAAGTACCGCTTGCTACTCAACGTTCCTCATCCTGACATCCATGACAAACCTGCGAGTGACGTGGATTGGCCCATTTACACTTCGGTTGAAGATTTCCAGGCTAAGGCAGGGTCGAAGATGAAGGCACTCATCGAGCTTCTTCTACACATCTGCGCCCATGATGATGCACCTCCGCCTATCGTCGACCCAGAGAATAACGACCGTATGAAGTTCCCTGACATCCCGGCCGTCCCGGAAGGCGAGACACCACCTCGGAAGAAGAAGACGCTCGTGTTTTTCAATTTCGTTGCGATCACGCCTACGCTTGTTTCGGTATGTTTATAATTTCCTACATGTTCGTTTCAGAAGCTCATGTCCATGGGGTAACACCCGCAGGCGCTTAATGTCCATGGCATCAAGCATCAAATTCTTAGCGGTGCAATGACCCCCAAGGTGCGCGATCAGAACATCCAGAAATGGAAGCATGATAGCGAATGCCGTGTTCTCATCTTCACCTCGGTCGGGGCAACTGGACTCAATATGACTGAAGCCTGCGAGGTTGTCCACTTTGTGAGTACTTGGAACGTACATTTTCATTTGGAACAATCATTCACTTTTTGATAGGACATGGATTGGTCTCCCCATGCTGCTAAACAAGTCGACGGTAGGGCTCATCGATATGGCCAGGAGGAAGAGGTCCACATATATCATCTTCTCGCCCTTGACACCACCGATATCATCATGTGCGGGCATTCGAGCGAGAAAACGACGATGATGAATGCCCTTGTCAAAGAGGCGAAGGACGTAGTCCTGGAGAAGTTTCTGGAGGCGAGGAATGAGGAGCCCACTGAGGAGGAGGAGGAAGAAGTCCGGCTGTTGGCCCAGGAAGAACTCGACGCCTGTAATGACAAAGACCTGAAGGAGAAGAAGGCAAAGCCCAAGAAGCGAGCGACAAAGCCCAAGGTGAATCCCAAGGCAAAGGACAAGGCGAAATTGAAGGCGTCTGTGGTCGACGCAGAAGGCGGTGATAACATGAAGGTCCCAGCAATGAAGGATGCAAATGCTGCTGCATCCAGCTCCAAGTCGTCGACTCAGAAGGCTGCAAGTGCCGTGGCACCCAAAATCATCGACATCAACTCGGACGATGATGAGTCTGATGTCCCTATCAAGACGAAACTCGCTGCCCGTCACACCGTCGTCGACTCGGAAAGCCAGGAAGAAACCACCACTGGTAAGGGAAGGCAACCTGCTGGCAAGGGCAAGCAACCTGCTGGGTCGAAGCGCCTTGCCAAACGTAAGCTTTCTGACATCGTCTCCGATGAAGAAGCGTCCATGGGGGTCAAAGGGAAGGAAGTTGAAGGCAAAAGTCGACCACCTTCTAAGAAGGCCAAGCGCACTAACCCAAAACTGACCTCATCCGAGTCATCCCGCATGATGAGGGAAGGTGCTGCATGGAAGGCGAAGAAGGATGCTGCTGCTGCCACTGCTGCTACCACTGCTGCATCGTCTTCCGGGACGACCGTTGATCCACCTACACCCACGCCACTACCTCCTGGCATGTCATTCTATTTATTTTGCATTCCCACAGTCTAACATATTATATAATACAT
>Ga0307513_10001778_pt1 | contig 30649 bp, 16 predicted proteins | sample 15_EM_MG_FD_202174 | JGI IMG/M metagenome (GOLD analysis project Ga0307513, IMG submission 202174) | Populus trichocarpa ectomycorrhiza microbial communities from riparian zone in the Pacific Northwest, United States - 15_EM | ecosystem: Host-associated > Plants > Roots > Unclassified | place... | reverse complement strand
AATCCCAAAATATTCTCCCTTCCTTCGGTTTGTTTGACCCATCCAGATCACATTTTCCAACCTCATTTCAGTCCCTGATATGTTGCCTCCTTGTCAATTTAGTCCCTTCTAGCATCGCGGTGGTTTTTGCTTTTCAAGGTGCTTTTCAGATAGCTTCTCACCTGAGAAAGCATTAGGATAATATTTACAATTATAATAGCGGTTGCTTTTATTTTTCTAAAATTTATTTTTGACATCAGCACATCGAGATAATCTAAAAACATCCAAAGAAATTAACTTGAAGAAAAAGAATCATTTTTTTCAATAGCGTGGTGATGCTGCAAAAATAAACACCACCTAAATCGATGTTTTTTTTATGATTTTAATATGCTGATAGTAAAGCTAAAAATAAAATCTGGAAAAAAATTCATTTTCATGCGTTTTTAATTAAAGAAAAAAGCTTTTAAAAAGAGTTGTCCCAAATGCATGCTCTCCCCCCTTGCATTCCTCCTTTTCTCTTTACATGTGGTGCCTAAAGGCTCAAATAAAGCAACAAGGAAGACCATTCTTTCTTTACAATTTCTTCATATAAGATTTTTATATCAATGAGCATATTGTGATCTTACAATTTCATTTTCTGTCTTTGGGATATATATATAGATGCGTCTCATGGGCATAATATTGTGGTTAATTGGATTAAATAAATATTTTACAGATGGAGAAGGAGTGAGATTGCTAATTAAGCATCAACACCCACCGTGTTTAGGACAAGCTTGAGAAGTTTAATACTTAATTAATGTTAATAGAATAACATAAGGAGGTGGTGGTGGTGGTGGTGGTGGTGGTGGTGTAGCCTGAGTTTCTGCCCGATATATCCTAGTCTCTCTCGACATGTAACATTCCCAATGGAGACCACATGCACAGTAGTACAGCACACTTTCCTTTTGTCGGCTGCTATGGGACATTATTCACGAGGGCATGCGGCATGCCCGATTGGCATCTTACCAATCATATGCCCAACCATTGTATTGATTCCTCTCTCCCTCTGTTTGCGTATGTCGTGGCAAATTGTATTGGCTATATATATATATATAAAGATTTCAGCATGCATCCACACCTAAATTAGTGCATTCACACACAAAATAATAATAATAATTAAATCGGATGCCTTCCACACTAGTAAATTATATACAATTAAACCGTTTTTTATTGATAAAAGATGTGTTCTTTTAAGGCATATATTAGAATTATCCTATAACTATAAATTAATCTGTTGTTTATATATAAAATCACAAATCAATCTCACAATTTTAGATTTTACTAGTATATTGGCCCGTACTCCGTTGCGAGTTAATATTAATTTTTTTTTAAAAAAAATATTAAAAGTGTGGAGAATTTTTAAGTGTTATTAAATCTAACCAAGTGGGTTAATTTTAAAACCTCCCGACTCAACTCTTTGTCTAACTCAAGTTTTAAATTAAACTATATGAGAGCTAACTTGACTTAAATCGATTGATTTCATAGGTCCATATGCAACCTTGATGATTGATAAAAACATGATTTAACGTTTAAAAAAACTTCAAAATGAATTTTTTTAAAAAAATTGTTGAGATGATGACAAATTGAATCGGCCCCCCACGATCCGGGTCATAGATTCTATTAGGTTTAATAATTTTTTAATATTTTTTTATTTAATTATATGATAAAAATAAACGCTTACAAAAATAAGCACCAACCTAAAAATAGACACTTATTTGAGACAATTATCCCTAGAAAGTAAAGAAAAATTAATCAATAATGCAGTCCATTTCCCAACTAATTCAATATTAAATGATGAAATAAAAAAGAATAAATTAAAAACAATTAAAAGACCAAAAAAAAAAAAACATATTATATTGGTGGGTAAACTTATCAAACCTATAAATCGGGTAAGTCAAACTGGTACGCCAAACCTGTGAACTGAGTTATGAACACCAATAAGATTATGTTTTTTAATCTTTTTTTATTTAACTACATGATAAAAAAAATAGATGATTGCAAAATCAAACACCAACCCAATACCGAGATTTTTTTTAGATCATGATAACCTTATAAAAGATGAAACGAAATCAATTATGAAATTGAATTCTCAATTAATCTAGTATCTAAGGATTAATACAATATCGAATGATGAATTATCACAATTATTATAACAATTACTATTCATATCGTTATTATTATCATTATTAATATTGTCATTATTATTACAGCCACCATACCATTACTATTATTATCAATAAGTAATATCATATTTGTTATTAGTATTATTATCGTGATCACTATTATTATCACTATTATTGTTGTTGTTGTTATTATTATTATTATTTAACGTGGGTGTCCGGGCCAGCTTGCGCGTATCTTGACTAATCCCATGGGTCCTAAAGTTAACGACAATGTAAGCTTCCAGTGGTCTCGAGATTTGTGGGACTCGAACTGGTGATCTTTGGGGAGCAAACCTAGGACTTGACTAGTTGAGCTACACCCCTCAGAGTTTATTATTATTATTATTATTATTACTACTACTACTACTACTGTTGCTGTTGTTATCACCATCACAATCACAATTACCATTAACTATTACTATATAACAACAACAACTACTGCTGTTGCTATTATTATTATTATTATTATCATCAATAAATTTGAAAAAAATATTATTACTATTGAAAAAAAAACTATAAATTTGATTTGAAAGGTAACATTAAAAATTATTGTTGTTGTTGTTGTTGTAGTTAGGGGTGAGCAAAAAAACCGAAAAACCGATTAAATCGAGAAAACCGGAAAAAAAAAAATAACCGAAAAAACCGAATCGTGAAAAAAAACCGATTAGAATTTTGAAAAAACCGATCGGTTTGGTTCGGTTTCGGTTTTATAAGCCTGAAACTGAAAAAACCGAACCGAACCCAAACCGAAAAAAACCGAGCCAAACCGAAACCGAAAAAAACAGAGCCAAACCAAAAAAACCGAGCCAAACCGGTTTGAACCGGTTTTTGTTCTAAAAAAACCAAACTAAACCGAAACTGGTCGGTTTGAACTGGTTTATGTTTTCTTTTTTTCTTAATTTTTTTTTTTGGTTTGGTTGCTTTTTTTTTATAAAAACCGAATCGAGCTGAAAATGATCACCCCTAGTTATAGTAGTAGTAGTTACGACTACTACTACTACTACTACTACTATTACTACTATCACAATCACAATCACTATTAACTATTATTATTTTTATTTTATTAATATTATTAATATAATTATTGATAAATTTGAAAAAAATATTATTACTGTTGAAAAAAAATCATGAATTTGATTTGAATGGTAAAATTAAAAACTATAAGAACTTTGAAAAAAAAACCAAGGGAAAAAATAAGAAATCAAAAGTAGAAGGACTAAATTGAAAAATATAATATACACAAATTAGAATTGAAATGCTAAATTGTAAACAAATAAAACTCAAACAAAAGAGAAAATGACCAAAATAAAAAATCAAAACAAAGAGGATGTATTCTGAAACACCAACTAAAAATAGGGACGGATTTAGAAGGATTGAAACTATAAAGGGAATAAAAACAAAATAAGAATTAAAAAAATGAGAACTGAAATGAAAAACAAAACATATAAGAAATTGTAATTGAAGGACAAAATTAAAAAAAAACTTTCATAAAAGGAATAAAGATGAAATAAGAAATTTAAAGATTGAGGACTGAAATTGACAAATAACAAATAAAGATGACAATTGTGCACTTTAGTTGTTAGGAAAGAGAAAAGAAAAAAAAAACGTAAACAATCGATCTCCCACGACAATCCAATTATTATCTGTATACATGCATTATATCATGTGGAAGAGGACACAGTTGCGTATTTAATGATACGGCAGCTGACCAGATTTGACCACTAGGTAATGTCACACGTGCGTCTAAATGACGTAGATGCCGTTTATTTGCTGGTTGGCGTGGAACAAAAATCTTGAGTGACTTAAATGTAAATTCCATGGGAAACAAAATCAGGCAACTTGTGGAATACCTTAAAAACACTGGACCAGAAATAGAAAATCAAAATTTGAAATAAACCTCCGTCATCGTCTGTCTAGTGTCTACCCCTACACAGCACAGTGACAGTCACACAGCAAAGCATCTACACCTTCCACTCCCCTGCAAAGCAATTGTCTCCTCCCCAACGCAGAAGACCAAAAAAATGCTAACCCTAAACGTTGTCGCGCCTCCCTCCATGTAACTAATTAAAAAAAATCATCCTTTCAAACCATCTGCTGATTTCCAGTTCAACAATTAGGGTTTTTGAAGCTAACCCTATTAATTCAAATTTTGCAGATTGCCAAATTTTTCAGCTCAACCATCTAATCATCAATTCAATTATATCAACTACCGACTTGCAAATACAGGTGTGTTCTTACTTGTGCCCTAAATTTTCTCTTTTTATCCTGCTTTGAAATGATTTCGAATTGATAATATATTTTTTTTTTCCAGGGAGAAGAAAGCTTAAGGTTTCGAGACTCAGGTCTAACTTTTGGGACTCCATAAGATCTGGGTAACATGAATTGGTTTATTTTTAATTAATTAATTTATCTTGTTTCACTGTCTAATTGTGATTGTGTTATGTCCTAAACCAATCCTGGGAATATATTTCACTTTGAGTCCGTATGGAATCCGGCATGTTTTGATTAGGAAAACTTGGTTGTTGTGTGAATTTATGATTGCTAATTGAAAGTTTTGGAGAGTAAAAGATTCAATGCTTATGGTGTCGTGTGAGGTTGTAGGCCACTGGGCATTGTGTGTTGGGTAAGTTTTTGGGCTTCTATAATTTGTCTACCGCACTAGTTAGTTTTATGTAATGGGGATGTTTTCATTGTTGTGTTTTATTGCAGGTTCTTGAAGGATAATTCGACGCAAGTTGTGGAATCACCCTCTACGCTCCAAGAAGAGGAAGAACCACAGCCTGAAGAGTTTGTTCTTGTGGAAAAGACTGAGGAAGATGGAGTGGTTGAGCAAATAATATTCTCTTCTGGTGGGGATGTTGATATTTATGATCTGCAGACCCTGTGTGATAAGGTAACCGTGTTTCTGGTTGATGCCATTTTTTGTTGCAATCTTATGATATTGAATCAACTCAATGAAAAACCAAATACCGGGCTCATATTCTGGCCGATGTCAAGAGGTGAAGATGACAGGAGATTTTGCTACAAAATGATTATCTCTGCAATGTCTGTAGCTGATCTTTTAAATTCACAATTTATAAATTTACCCAGAAGAGTCTTTCTTGAATCTGGATTCTGACTTGCAAAAACCCAGAGTCTAAAATGATGCTATCATATTGGGTTAAAATAACAGAAGTAGTCCAACTGTCAATGAATGGAAGATTGGGACAATCGATTCAATGAGCTATTATTGGTTGATTGCTGCTCACATCACATTTGAAATATGCATGCTTTCTTTCCAGTTTGAAGGATCACCAATTAATTAGTGGCAAAACATTTTTATGGTGTAATATACTTGTGAAATCCAAAATCAATAGAACAACTAAAATCATTGCTTAACAGGTGGGCTGGCCTAGAAGGCCACTGTCAAAATTAGATGCAGCTTTAAAAAATAGCTACATGGTAGCCACATTGCATTCTATACGGAAATCACCTGGATCAGGTACGTAGTAGATATATTGTAAGACATCCCATTTCATGTAATTGATCTTGTTAAGCTAAAGTTACGCTTATTTCCACATCTAAAATTATTTTGTGAACATCTTAGTGTACTTGGAGAAGTTATTTGACAGAGGGGAATGACCAAAAGAAGCTTATTGGCATGGCTCGTGCTACATCTGATCATGCCTTCAATGCTACAATTTGGGATGTTCTGGTTGATCCTAGCTATCAGGTATACTTCATGTTATTTTTTAATAGATAACCGTGCTGACTTGCTGATCCAGAGAATTAGAAATACTATCTTCTGTTATGCAACAATATGAGTCCATAGATGCATGCGTGGTGCAATTTTCTTCCATAGTTGTCTGCACGAGGAGAATGAACCTTGAAATTTTGTTACTTCTCTGCTTGACTTTTTCCTGGGATACGTGATTATGGGAATAGTGATTTTATTACTTTTCTGCTTGCCTTTTTCTTGGGATACATGATTATGGGAATAGTGATGCGTCCTGCAGGAATTGTTGACTTTAGAGTCACCTTAGGAAATATTTTGGTCGCAGAATGGGGAGAGAATAAGCCTTACCGATTGCTAGTCGTAGTGTGATCCTTTGGTTTGGCTACGAAATGGCAGGCATTTGGAATGGATAGCAAGTAGGACCTAGCCGACATAATATTATGGTGGCTACAGCATTTTTCCAGATTTTCTTTTTTTTTGTTGTGGTTTATGATATGAAAAGGTTAAGTTCAGAGCATGGAAACAAAGCAATTTTGGACTTGGAATCATGTACTAATTGAATGAAATCACTATTCATCTTCTAAAAGTGCATGTACCTATCACTTCCGATATTAAGAGATTCTTATAATTGGTTTGATACTATGCCAGCTAACATCACTTCTTAAAATTGTTTTATTTTTCATTCAGGGCCAAGGCCTTGGTAAGACACTTGTTGAAAAGATTATTAGAGCTCTTCTACAAAGGGACATTGGCAACATAACGCTTTTTGCAGATAGTCAAGGTATAGCAATCTGTACAGTAAAAAGCATTGTTGGTTCATTATACTGCATCCCCACCATAAAATCGGTTAGATCTTCTGCTACAGTTAGATGTTGGTACCTCTCACCTGGATGTGGGGCTGGCGACTTGTATTTTCCTGCACGTGCAACTGAAAAACATTTGATTATTTTATCTTTCAGAAAGGGTCAAGGATTGATTGAGGGAATGTAGATTGTTTCTTATTTTGCACTGCTTGCTTTGTTTCCATATTTAATTCAATCCTGTCCACCTGCATTCATTTAAGCTTTGCTTCTCTTATAATATTAGTACCCTTGAAACCATGTTCTCTTTTGATTGGGATCAATTATTTTGATTTTATAAATTTTGATTGTGGGATTTGACATGGATTTATTGGATTGCCATTGCAGTAGTAGAGTTCTATCGGAATTTGGGATTTGAACCTGATCCTGAGGGCATTAAAGGTATGTTTTGGTACCCAAAGTACTAGTTGACTGGGGTGAGGACAGGCTTCTTTGTGCTTGAATGTAACTGATTCATCTTGCAAAATGCAATGGCACAAAGGACTTTAGAGAGGAAACCCACTTGTAAGTCCACATCACATGTAACTGTAATTTGAAGCTTTCACGATTGATTGTCATGTATATCATGGAAATATGAGGCGGTTAACTTTACACTGTTCAAGAACAGTTGATTTATTCCTACATCCTGTACTTTATTACCTTGCTTAACGCAGCATGAGATTTGATGAGAACTTTTCCAATTTGCTATTGTATTGTTTTGGCGTTCACTATCAGATACTGTAATCCTTCAAAGAACACTATTTGAGTGATCTCATATCAAATTGTATTATTGAAGCAACATTTATCTTATCTATAATGTGGTTGATTTCATAGAAATTCAAATCCAAAACAAATGCCCTCGCATGGTGAGAGACAGGGACCGAATCATAAGACCATTTCCTTCATTTGATAATTTTTAGGCTTTCATGTTCCTGCTCTTTAAAGTCTTAGTCTACCCGAGCCTTTGCATATAATCTAATGTAAAACTGTTGATCTGGTAAATGATGTCCTCAGCGCTCCATGATAGGTGTAAACATCTCTGATGGCTTGTTTCCGTACTTCACTGACTCGGTACAAATTCTCATAAAATATTAGGTTCGGTTGTTTACATTGATGTATGATCTCTTCCATGCCACTATATTTATTTAGGAATTTGACGTGGTCCTCTTGACTTCACTGTTAAACGGGATTAAACTTTATCCACTAGCATGGCGAGGCGACATTTTTTGAAGTCTCCTTTCACTTGTTATATTGTTTAAAACAACCCAGCCGGGAGGATTTAGTTGCTCGGAAATATATTAGAAAAGGGAGAGGCTTACCGTTGGAGAAAGGTGCACAATTCATAATATATAGAGTTTGGATAAAAACAAGAAAAGGGAGATGCTCTTGTATTATCTCCAGCAACAACACCCTGGTTTGCCCATCTTACCAATGGCATCAAACCATGATTCAAGCAACATGTTGTCCAGATATGAACGATGCACGTGTCGTCTCGAGGCATTCAAAGGGACTCGTAGATATCTCGTTGCTTGTAAATATAAAAGAAAAAAAAAAAAAAGAAGGAAAAAAGGCCACTTTCGAAAGTTCAAAGGGATTTGGGATGATACCAATTGTGACATGGTCAGATTTTTGTTGTTATTAACCTTTAATTGAGCCACTCAAGAATAGATGGGGGTGTAATTCAGTTGAAAGAGGGGGGAAATTAATTGAAAATTATGAACGAGAAAAGAACAATAATTATAGAAAATAAAAATGGTCAACTATGTTGTTTGGCGCCTTACAGTGGCTTGGGAGTTGCCTTGAGCAATAATTTTCCTTTTTTTAATGGCTATCTAACATCTTGACTATTTTGCAAATTCTATACGTAAGAAACGACCACTCTTCTAACCTGCTCTCTTCTTGCTTCTTATTATCTCACAATCCCTTCACTGCATGAAGGTGAAGTTTCTTTACCATTTAGTAATTGGTAGTCTTTCTGATAACAGTAAGCTAGCTTTGTTTGTTTCATGGCAGCCTCTTGACCACCACTATATGACAATTTACTTCTTTCTCTGTGTTTCTTTCTTACACGCTGATCATATTGGTTTTGATTTCGACAGATGTTGAGGCTAAGGTTCTGTCTATTTGGAGTCATTATTGCTTTGTTGCAATGTTACTTTGCTATGCTTTCTTCAGCGCAGATTACTCATCCATTGGAAGGTTCTCTCGTCTTTATCCATGAATAAACACACACACTTACAAGCATGTGCATGGTTGATTATGCATGTTTCTTGGTTTTGTTATTGTCACTGTGGAATGATTCTTTCCTCTGTGTTCCAGTCAGTGTTTTGCAAGCAGTCCGTCGGAAGCTCATAGATACACAGGGCAATCTTAATAACTGGAAAAAAAGTGATCCTTGTACATCGAACTGGACAGGAGTAGTCTGCATCTTGGATAAAAATGATGGTTATTTTCACGTCAGAGAATTGTATGCTGATTTTATACTTTCATATTTATAATTTGCTGTTATCTTTATAGATTAAGGTTGATCAGATCAATCAGATCATGTAAGTACGTTTTGATTACGTGATTCATTCTGGCAGGCGTATGCTACATCTGAATCTCTCTGGAAAATTAGCTCCTGAACTCGGTCTTCTAACATATGCAAAAAGATTGTGAGTCAGATCATATTACCATACCATCAATTAATATCAAATATGGTCATCTTTTATTTAATCATCATCCTTGTTACTGAAACTCTCAATCCTTTTGAATTTGCTTCTTTTTTGCAGGAATTTTATGTGGAACAATATAAATGGTAGCATACCAAAAGAGATAGGGAATATGACTTCCTTGCAGCTTTTGTAAGTTGAAATATGTGGAGTTAAAAAATTGTCTATGTATAATTTGATGCAGCGTGTAGCAAAAATACAACTAGGATTCTCAAACCCTAAGGTTTCAGACCAAATTATAGAGAAAATTTAAAAAAATTCTCTGATATTTTTATTGAATCTAAATAATAGTATTAATCTCCATAAAATAAACAAGATATCCATATTTATATTAATACTAAAATCAACAACATTGAAGGTTTTCGATATACTTATATATGTTATACGGAAAATTAATAATATAATATAAGTATTATCATTGATTTTCTTTAGTACGAACCATACTTCTTCATCTTTAGTTTATTACTAGAAACCTTTCCTTGAACAAGAAAACCATGGACATGTCTTCTTTTTTAAATAATTTAACTTGTCTATGCTTGTTTACTGCATGCTTATTTAATTTTGGCAGCAACTTCTTCTTGTTTTCTCCCGACCTTTTGATGCTCAATTTCACCTATTCATCTAAATTCTCTATTGACTTGCTAAATCTAGTAGCTTTAGGTATTGAGTGTAGATTGAGTACATGATTTGGAGGCTTCATGTACGCAATACCAAATGGTGTCTTACAAGTAGCACTATGCTTGAAACTGTTGTAAGCTAGTTCTCCATAAGCCAATGCAATTTCCCACTGTTTAGACTTGTCTCCACCAATGCTATGAATCAGATTGCTTAAAATTCTGTTTAGAGACTCTATTTGGCCATTAATTTGTGGATGAACAGTCCTACTAAACTTTAAAGAGGAATTAAACATCTTCCATAAAGTTAGCCAAAAAATGACCAAGGAACCTAATATCTTTATCAAACGTGATGAATTTTGGAACACCATGCAACCTCACTATCTCTCTAAAAAATAGCATAGTCACATTGATCACATCTGTAGTCTTCTTACAAAGTATAAAGTATGTCATTTTTGAATATCTATCCATAACAACAAAAACAAAATCAATTCCTCACCGAGTTTATGGAAGGCCTAACACAAAATCCGTGGAAATATCTTCCTAGATATGTTCATGTATAGTAGAAGCATGTATAAATCAGTGTTTTATGATTGCTCCTTAGCTGTTTAACAAGTAAAATGACATTGAACAAAATTGTTTGCATCACGCTTGAGTTGAGACCAATAATACTTATCCTCCAAAGCTAACACTGTTTTATCTCTTCCTCTATGACCCCACTTAAACTTCCTCATCTTTAAACATTTAGTGATTGGTGACATAATATTACTGAAATTCTAAATAAATCTCTTATAAAAAGTAGCTAAGCTATGAAAACTTCGCACATCACTAACTGTCTTGGGCATGGGCCAATCATAAATTGCCTTTACTTTCTCCGTGTCAACTTCGACTCCATTAGCTCCTACTACAAAACCAAAGAATAACAACTTGTTGGTCATGAAACTCACTTCTTCATATTCACATACAACTTGTTTCTTAGCAACACCTTTATAACACTCCTTAAGTGCTCAATATGATTTGTTTTATTATGACTAAACAAAACTTGATTAATCATCCTCATGAATGTGTTCGGTGCATTCGTTAACCCAATTGACATGAATAACTACTCAGACAATCTATATTTCATCTTTAAAGTTGTTTTTCACTCATCCTCTGGTCAAATATGAATTTGATGGTACTCCTTCCTCAAGTCAATCTTTAAAAATATTGTTACATCACACAACTAATCTAACATGTAATCGAATTGTGGAATTGAAAACTGGTATCCCATAATGATTTTATTGATTGTGCAATTATCAATACACATACGCCAACTGCCATCATTCTTTGGTGTTAGTAAAGCGGGGACAACACAACTTAAGCTCTCTTGAATCATCCATTTCTTCAGTAATTGATGAACTCGAGTTTAAAGTAGAAAAATATAGGAAGGAACTATAAATGGACTTTATAAAAACATAAAGTATAATTTTTACTTGTTATACACGCACCATAAATTAAAATTTGAAGCTCATAGGTTAAAGACATGCTACTTCATGAATAAGTTAGCTACAATATTGTTTTCAAAGAATTTATTTTATGGAGTGGAAGAGTTCAATTTTTGATAGATAACTCGAGGACATCATCATCTATTCTCTCTAATACTTCAATTGTTGCACTTAAATGAAACCCAAAATAATCTTCCATAATATCTCTAGAAAACTTGTTAGAAATTACCAGGTCCTCCATATCCTTGTTTGCAAGATCTTCATCATATAAATCTTCTTCATCATCTCCATCAGGTTTGCATAGAACATACTTGTCATTAAAAAGTTCTTGGTCATAATGGCATTCAATCAGATTGATCGATTTCTATCTCTTGGGTCATGGTTGTTTATCTTGATCTGACAAGGTCCCATGACCTTCATCAAGTTCATCTTCACCAACACCCTTCACATAGACAAATGGTTGTCTAAATGAAATTTTAGGAATAGGTCTAAGGTAAGGTCAACCCCGAGATAAGTCTCCAAGCGTTCCTCTCCTTTTGTGATTCCTATTTGTGCTTCCCATCAACCAAATAAATCTTCTTCATCAGATGAAAACTCGTAGTCATACCAGCTACAAGGATTTGCATGAAATGGTTCAATAACAGGTTGCCACGGGTGTCATCCCCGACGCGTGCCTCTCTCCTTCCCGGGTTCATGTTTGCCCGCAATCCTAATGCCTTAAGCCTATTTGTAAGGTCATCAAATCTGACATTGATGTCGCCAAAGCTAGTTTGCATTTGCTTCTCTAAACTTGTTATCACTACTGAATGACGATCTAGCTAATCCCAAACAGCTTGCATCCTCTGATCACCGTCATAAAAATAGTTGCCACCAACTGCTCCACGATTCTTTTCATGGTTCGCCACTGATCTGGATATTGACCCACTCTAACATCACTTGACGCAGCACATAACAAAAATAAAACTATTGTTCTCAAGCTCTAAGGTTGACCAAACTGTAGAGAAATCTAGAGAAAATTCTCTAGTATTTTTATCGAATCTAAATAATAGTATTGAACTCCATGAAATAAACTAGACAAACCTATTTATATTAGTACTAAAATCCTTTATCGAAAAAATTCTTATTTAAAATTTATCTAATTAATAGAATTTATTTAGCATTAGAATTTCTAAATAGTAAAATACTAATTAAATTAAAAATTCTAAGTTAAATAAAAAACAAATAATTAAAATTTAAAATTAACTAGGAAAAAAAAATAAAATAACAACTTTATGCTCCAATCTGGTCATAAACTCCTGCATAATTGTTCTACGTAATAGTTGCTGCACGTTATGTAAATTGCAAAATCAAGTGCCAAGAAACAAATTTCACTTTGCTAGTTGTTTGATTCTTGAAAAAGTAGACTTTCCATATTACTCTATGGTTGGGAGGAAGGAAGATAGAGGGCAATTTGGTGGGAATAATCCATCTTTTTTTGTTTGGTTCTTTTGAAGGGGTGGGAGAGTAAAGACTAAGACAGAGTGTGAAAGAGAAATAGGTGGTCATTCTTGCCTTAGGCATTACATCCATCTTACCAAAACAGGTGACCAAGATTGGTCAAGCTTCTGCTTTGTGAAATTGGAAAGCAGGAGATCTCCTTGTGGGCATGAGTAATATAGACAGGGATCATATATTGCATGGCATATAGTTACTATACCATTCTCTATTCGCAGGCTTTTGAGCGGGAACCAAATATCAGGTCCTTTGCCAGATGAGCTTGGTAATCTCCCCAACATAACCAAGTTTCAGCTGGACATAAATCAAATATCAGGACCACTTCCCAGATCGTTTGCAAACTTGAACACTGTCAGGCACTTGTAAGTGGCTTCTTCTCTAGGGACAAACTCTTTCCCCCCTTCTTGCATGTTCTCATGGATGTTTTCTAATTGCAGTCATATGAACAACAACTCAATCAGTGGTCAGATTCCGCCGGAACTTGGGGCATTACCTCAACTCATACACCTGTAAGTTCCGTTACAACCTGCATATAATTCAATTGATTGCGTTTTTTCATGAAGCTGTCACTGTCAGTTCGAAGCAAATGAACCTAATTTTGCGTTCATGTTTCTTTATTTATTTATTTATTTTTGTCACTTGCTGTTGCCAACGTTTGCAGCCTGTTGGATAATAACAACTTGTCAGGCTATCTTCCACCAGAGCTTTCAAAGATGCCAAAGTTGACGGTTTTGTAAGTTCCATCTCATTCTATAATCTGTCCTACAACAGTAGCGACTTTTTCTCCTATATCACTTTAGAAGTAAATCTGAAGATACTGAAAAAACATACATCGGAACCATGACAGTAATACCCCTAAAACTGCTGTCTTTCTTCCACGACATATCAAACAAAAAGTTCCAATTTTATAGGCAGAAGAAGCAATTCTGGTAATGTTATCATTGAATACAATGAATCTTTGCAGCCAACTTGATAACAACAACTTTAATGGAACGGAGATCCCGGAGTCTTATGGCAACATGTCCACACTGTTGAAATTGTAAGCTCTTCTCCATACTTCAGCCTTTTACTTTATTCATGAAAAAGCATGCTGTCAAAATGTTATCTCAATGGTGAAAAAGCATATAGGGATCTGTCACACATGCATAGAGTTGCATTTAGTCTTTTGTTTGTTAATTTCTGATGTCCTTTTTTAGGAAAATGATCTTGCTTGCCTTTGTTGAACTGCAATTCTCTAAAACTGGTTCTTAATTAACACTCTCACATTGAGCTCTGCAGGAGTCTTAGGAACTGCAACTTGCAAGGATCTGTTCCCGATCTGAGTGGCTCACCACACCTTCTCTACTTGTAAGTCTTCAGGCAAAATTTGAGTATTTCGTTTAACCATCATTATTTCTTACAAATTCTTCAAGCATGTAGCTTTCCTCGTTACATGTGCTTGTATTTAATAGGTGACAGTAACAGTCATATTCTATGAACCACCTGCAGTTGCCCTCCTTTTGAACTGGTTGTTGTTCTTTATATGCAAATATTCATGACTGTGTAGAGTAGTTGTCTTAAAATAATGTTTTATTTTTTTTTCCAAATTAACTAGGATCTGTTTTAGAATGTTGATTTTTTTTCTGATGGCTATTAATAATTTGTTTTTCAGGGATCTAAGCTCAAATAAGCTAGTCGGAAGCATACCGACAAATAAGCTTTCTGTTAATATCACAACTATGTAAGTTACTGAAGTCCAAACTTGTGGAAGCTCAGGTGCTTTTCAGCTCGAATTGTCTCTACACTGTGTATTATGCTTGTTGACGTGCATACAAAACTATATACATGCTAGTATGCATCAACAGCAGAGGTTTTGCTGCTAAAGTTATGAAATAGAACATCACCACAAGAACATTAGCATTTAATGAAATGCTACTATTTGCATATCTTACAATAGCGTTAGTGGAAGTTCAAAAAATAAACAGCAACAAAAGAAAAGATAATTCAACTGGTTTAAGACTAGCGCACAATGTATGAATGGGATTGTACACGATGAAAGTGGGTATGATCCAAATCCCATGTGGTGAAACCAGAAACAAACCACCAGATAAACTCTAGAATGATTTTGATGTATAGTATATAACATTATATATTCATTCATTCGAGTATTCATGTGAAATTCAAAATCCTCGCTGCTGCGGTTAATATAGCGATCCTTGTTCTTTCTGACATGACAAAGTAATTCACAACGTTTTTTAATATTGCAGCAATTTATCCAACAATATGCTCACTGGACCAATCCCTTCAAATTTCTCGGGCTTTCCTCATCTCCAAAAACTGTAAGACCTCTCTGCATTTATTTGTGCACTTTCTGTTATTTTACTGCTACACACTATGCTAGCGTGGTTAAACTAATCGTATATTATGAAGCTCTTTGATTTTATAGTTGATGGATGATACCAGTTGATAATGAAGATTATATTTTATTGCAGGTTGCTTAAGAACAACAATTTGAGTGGTGATGCTCCCACTAACATTTGGCAGAGTGTGACTCTTGGTTCATTTGTAAAATTTACCTTGTAAGGCTTAATTACAGAAAGCAACCTTTTCTGACTGAATTTTTCAGTCTATCTTTTCTTAATTATTGCCATGTCATATCCTTCGTTGTATCAATTTATATTGTTTTTGGGGTAAATTGCGTCAGGCACAGTGAACTTCTTGGCCTTCCTACTTCTGTATCTTCTACCTAAACTTGTTATACTGTGCATTACTTGCAGGGATTTCCGGAACAATTCACTTACGAATATTTCAGGCATTATAAATCCTCCTGCAAACGTTAGCATCAAGTGAGATTTGTTTTACCATATAATATATTCACTTTCTGGCAGATACATTTCTTTTTACTCCTAATAATGTCACTGCATCCGGGCTCTTTTATGCTTGTTTTTAATTTCTGATGCATAGCCTTGTTTTTATTTTCGATAATAGTTTTATTTAATCTAAATGAGATAAAGACCATGTCTTGATCATTTGATTGTTAAGTCCTTTTGCCAATTATGATTAGATGTTTCCTTAGATCCCAAGCAGTCACTCCTTGTCTCACTGCTTCAACTCATTGAACCATGTTGTTTCATCACATAACTCCATTCACAATTAGTGGTTGCACTGTGCTGAACTATCTTGGACAAAACCTTGTATCATTATTGTGCAAGGAACCCAGTCCGCATAAACTTGTCATAACATTGTAAGTTTCATGCCTTAGATTTTTTGAAATTAGATTTGGATTTCAGAAATTATATGATGTTTTGCATTTCTGAAACATGTAAATTCTTGCTTGTTACCTTCTCTAATATATAGAATCATCATTTCTGCACTGTGCCTGCTGTTATGTGCATGAATAACTTTCCCTTTGCCTTCCCCTTTTCCCAGCCCCCATTCTCATAGTACTCATGTAATTTTTTTTTCTTCCTACTTAATCAAGTTATATAATTTCTATATATAATATAGTCAGTCACGTACAAATTATATTTATTTTTGTATCCCTGAATCACATGCTTTTAGAATTTAGTTTTCATATTTCTTTCACTAGACTATGTTGCTACAATGACTTTAGCTACCGTTGGAAAATGTTCCGAGAGAGTTTCTTGCATATATAATACAGGAAATAATATTGATCTAAATTAAGTGTAGCAAATAGTTTTAAGAGTTTTAATAACTGGATATCTAGGCTTCAAGGCAATCCTGTCTGTCAAAGAGCAAATGAGCTAAACATACTCCCGTTTTGTGGAGTCCCAACTGAAGATACTGAGGCTCCTGGAAGCTCAAATGACTTCCCTGAAGGCTGCAAAACTCAATCTTGTCCCTTCAGTGATAATTTTGAATACGTCCCAGAATCTCCTGCTCCCTGCTTCTGTGCTGCACCTCTTGGCATTGGATTACGCTTGAGAAGTCCCAGCATATCAGAGTTTCAACCATATAAATTCCCATTTGAGCTTTGGATAACCGACCATCTTGGCATGAACCGTTACCAATTAGTGATTGACTCATTCATGTGGGAAGAAGGTCCCCGGCTGAGGATGTATTTGAAAATCTTTCCTTCATTTAGTAATGATACTTATACATTCAACACAAGCGAGATTCTACAGCTCATGGACGAGTTTGCTACATTTTCCATTCCCGGCGATGATACCTTTGGCCCATATGATCTACTTAATTTCACGCTCCTTGGACCTTACAAAGATGGTATGTCTCTGGAGCTACATGTTTTTCACTTCAAACATCAATTTTGTATCTACATTGTATGATAAAGTGAAACTGCAGTAAGTTATTAGTAGTGAGTCTAGTGACTAGAATTGCTGCATCTTCCTCCATTTCTATTCTACAAACTAGTTCGTTATTTGATCAAATGCATGAGCCAAGAGATACCGGGGGAGGTGTTGGAGCTTTTTCTTTCATGACAAATCATATACAGCGAACTTACTGCTTTCATTGTTTTGAAAATGTCAGTGATTCTCAAGCATCCGAAATCAGGAATGAGCAGAGGTGCCCTTCTTGGAATTGTGTTAGGATCCATGTCCCTCATAGTTGCTATATCTTTGGTGATTGCATTCATTTTCTATAAAAAGCACAAGAGATTCTATCGTCAAGTTTTCAAGAAAAAGTCAAGTAAGCCATTATCTTGTTATGACATTTGCTCCCCCACACTTGTCTCCATCAAAAAGTATTGATGCTATTTTTTTTCCATGCAGCTCAAAAACTTCCATTTAAAACTGAAAGTGTGAGAGAGTTCAGTTTTCTAGTACTTGAAATGGCAACAAATGGTTTTGATAACTCTATGCAAGTTGGGCAAGGAGGCTATGGAAAGGTGTATAAAGGAGTTTTAGCTGATGGTACAATAGTGGCCATCAAGCGTGCACATCAAGGATCTTTGCAGGGTCAGCAAGAGTTCTTCACTGAAATTGAACTCTTGTCACGCTTGCATCATCGCAACTTGGTGCCATTGGTTGGGTATTGTGTTGAACAAGGCGAGCAGGTACGTTGTGGGTAACAATATCTGTCGCATATGACTTCTTGTGATATGATTATGGGATAACAGCTACCGACTGAGAGTCATTTTAGCTTCCCAACAGTTGAATGCTGTTGTAAACATCCTAATCAGCATGCGTTAAAAATGTCGTTCTAGGCTCTTTGTGCTTTCTCTTCGTTTCTTTCGAAAATTCTGGCAGTATCTTGTCAAAATTGAGTGCCATAATGCCTATCATCTACTTCAAAATCAACAACTTATCATCTTGCGTTTTGTGTATTTCGCAGATGCTAGTGTATGAATTCATGCCTAATGGTTCTGTTGGACACCTCCTCTCTGGTAAACATTTTGTATTGTGTGACTTGGGATTAGATTCTTCTTCTTGTTTTCTTTTTCCAAATATTTTGAAGAAAATTTTGTGGATTTGTATGCAGGAGATTATACTGAAGCCTCATTTTCATTTCTCGTTTTTTCCCTTCATTCTCTTCTAATTAGTCATTTATCTACACAAGGAAATCAAAAAATAAATTTATATGGAGTATTTGAAAGAGAATAGGAAGCATTGTCAGCTATAGCATTAGCAGGAGTAGGATGAGCACTAAATAAGGCTTCGAAGTTGCTAGCTAGATGTCACTTTAAGGGCGTAACATGATTCTCATCTTAGATTTCACTCATCGAGGCAGATCTCAGGAAGGGCTCCAGGGCCATAATTAATAATTGTTCGTCTGCTATGTCATCATCTTTGTTTGTTTTAAAAAGGATGGGGGGGACAAAATCCATGGTGTAGAAGCTCGATTGTTTCTTCTTGTATATAGTCATATTTGACATTGTTGATGTGCAATATGACAGGTAAAGGCAAAAGACCTGCAAGTTTTTCTATGAGGATGAATATTGCATTGGGTTCAGCCAAGGGTATACTCTACCTTCATACTGAAGCTGAGCCACCTATCATCCATCGAGATATCAAAGCAAACAACATATTACTGGACTTCAAGTTTACTGCAAAAGTTTCAGATTTCGGAATTTCGAAGCTTGCACCAGTACAAGATTGCGAAGGCGGTGCGTCTCATATATCCACAATTGTGAAAGGCACACCGGTATGTAGCATTCTATAACATGATCAATTTGAGTTGTGGATTATGAAACTCTCTTCAAAGGATGTTATAACCTTTACCTGTAATTTCAATACTATAGACATTTAAGATCATCACTATAACGCATGTTTTCAATGTACAAGAAATCACACATTTTATACTTTCCAATTTCCCAGTGTCTTGGAAATTTCTATAATGACTAGGTAATGACTGAAGCTTAGTCTAATATCATGATATAACATGTCCCTTTCAGCATTGGTACATCAATCTTGTGAAATCAAATCCATGTTATGAAAGTTACATAGAAATTTGAATAGTTAACCAATGGCCTCTTCTCCGAAGGGTACCTTTTCCTAGCAATATATCCAAACCTTTGGTAAAAAGCAAGTTTGGGTAGCAATCAGATCTTTCTTCTACATGATATATTTATCTGACGTGGGAATGCACTGAACTCACTTGAACCTGAACTCCATGCAGGGATACCTCGATCCAGAATATTTTCTGACCAACAAGTTGACAGATAAGAGTGATGTTTATAGCCTTGGAGTTGTATTTCTTGAACTCTTGACAGGGATGGAGCCTATATCTCATGGAAAATATATCGTTCGAGAGGTACATAACGGTTCATCATAAATACCATAACTTAAACAACTGCTTATTGTTTTTCAACTGTGAAAATTTGATTCAGGATAAAATTAAGCAGGATTAATAGTGGATATCAACATTGTAGTATTTATCAATTCTTGTTGCATGAACCTCTGACCGGCATTAAATCTGTTTCTATCAGTAACTGTAGAAGCTTCAGAGTTATTTTCACACTATAACCAGGGATTCTTTCAATAATTCAATTGTGTTTGCCAGTTTCCCCTGTCTAGTCTCATAAAAAAATGCAACTATTTGGACATTACTGTTAATTTTAGACTCGGATGAAGATCTTTGCATCTATTTCTCAGCTAAAATAGTTTTCTTATGCTCAACCACCAACATCAGAGGACAGATTATCAATCATGCTATAATATGATACCTTAAACATACAACCTATTTCCTTAACTACTTGAAATTTATTCCTTGTTTGCACCATAGAACTAGAAGTTTGCAGTGGAGCACAAACAGTGTTTTTGATAGGACACTAGAAACATGCAGAGAGGATTCCCATGCTGAAGTTGCACCCTTCTTCATCAGAATCTAATGTTGTTGCCTCTTCTATTTGTCAACGACAGATTAACGCAGCATGTCAATCTGGAATAATGTTCTCCATCGTAGACCAAAAAATGGGTCCTTATCCCTCCGATTGTGTCAAGAAATTCATGGCATTGGCCCTAAAGTGCTGTCATGATGAGCCTGCTGAACGACCATCAATGTTGGAAGTGGTTCGCGAGTTGGAGGATATATCCTATATGCTCCAAGAATCTGGCCCCATTTCATCAGAGTTTGAGACATCTGGAATGTCAGGGGTGGATTCGCCAGCTCTCTTTACTACAGGCAAACCTTCTGCCTCCTCCGGTGTCCTTGGAAGTGATCTAGTCAGTGGTGTATTTCCCGTTATCAGGCCTCGCTGATTCACCTGGTGCTCGACATGTGTGTCTCAAAATGGAGTTTAGTGCCATAAATTACATTACTTCGCAAGTATTGAACCGAACAAAACTTTCCATTTTACATCAATTAGCTACAAAATGTAAACGTATAAGGCACCTCAAGTAGTTTTTTTTTTTTTTTTTTTTATGTATCATATGCTTTCTTTGATGTGAGAAATGAATACAAAGATGCCAAATTTCTGTTTTCCACACACAAAAAAAGAAGGGAAAGAACTGGTCAGTCTATGAACAATTGAGTAACTTGGTTGATGAATGAAAGAGCAAGTTCATTATCACATATATCCAATTTGAAATGCCAAAACTAACTAATGTAATTTGCGTTAATAGTTCCGAGAGAAAAAAAAAAAGATTTGATGATTACTAGCTACTACAACCACTAGATTGGTGTCCTACGCAAGTTCGTGTGCCAAACCAAATTTATTTTCAACAAAAAAAAGGTTTGAAAGAATGCTGTGTTTTTAAAGAATAAGAGAAATTTAATAATCGAGTTAAACCTTAATTAATTTGATAGTATAATAAAAAAAAATTAGGCAACAATGACAACAACAAATAAGTTTTTTTAAAAAGAAATATTGCCCCGAGCAAAGCTGTGCTAATACGTGAAACCCATAACCTAGCACATGAGATCGGGACAATCCTATTGAAGAACGGTATAAAAAAAATCAATTGTAAAAAAGGACATGGAAAAAAAGATCCAAGCCAACCCGGTCAAATCTTTCAAACTCGTGACCTGAAAGATTAACAAAATCCCGATCAATAATATGAATGATGAAATAAAAAAATAAAGTTCCAATAAAAAAAAAAGATTAAAAACAAAACAAATAGCAATCAAAAAAATAAAAACAAATTTAACATAAAATAAACTAAACTAAAATATTATGGGATGCAATTGAAAAAATAATGCAATTAAGAGAATGATATGAAATATTGAGGGATGCAATTGAAAAGATAATTTAATTAAGAGAACAATTAAAAATAAAAAAAATAAAATCAAAAGAATGGGGACCGAATCTGAAAGGTGACAAAACCAAAGGAGGATTAAATTGAAAAAAGAATTATAATTCCATGGATAATCTAAAATAAAATAAATAACAATAAAAAGAACATGAACTAAATTTAAAAAAATAAATAAATTGAAGGGTTACTTTAAAAATGTGCATGATTTGGCTCTGGAATCAAAGAGAAGAGAAGGAATATGGATAAACAAAAGAAAGGCCACCGATGCAAAACCTAACATATTTTTTGTAAGACACATGTCATCACCTATTAGACCTAAGCCCAATAACAACCTAAGAAACCAACCTAACCTATATATTTAAAGAAGAGGTTCCCTAAAAAATTTGTTTTTTACCTTATTCTCTTTTCTCTTCCTTGCCATAACTTTTCTAAAAAAAAACATAACAAGGAATTTATATCTATCTAAACTTAAGCTTTTGGGTTTTAAGAAGGGTTAAAGAAGCAAGTATCATGACTTTGTCTTCTGTTGTTTTTTATTGGGGATTTTATAGTTGGTGGATTAAAGAAGTGTTTTAAGGTTTTTGTGATGTTGAATATATTGATGATTTAAGAAGTTTAATTGATGTTTTAGTATTAGTTTGGCTTAAAATCATTTGATATGAAGTTTGAATTTTTAGGTTTTAAGAATCTACATAATTTTGGAAGATTGGCAAATCAAGATAATGAAATCCCGTTCAACCAGTCGATCGGTTGGCTGAACCGGCCAACCAGTTGGCTTGATAGTGCTAGTTGACTGGCTTGTCTGAACTAGTTGACCAGTTGGCTTATGGTGATGGTCAACCGGTTGACCAAGTAATGGGGTTTGATTGGTTTTGTTAAGTTCGGCTATCTTGGGATATGTTCGGGATGATTGGGTGGATCTGTTTCGATTTTATATTTATGTTTTGGTCTTAAATTTTAGAGTTATAATCTTCTATGTTATCTACTTCGAGTTGTTTTTTAGTATTTTTCCGTATTCATTATAGATTTTGCTTACATTCCTCCTAGTGATTATTAGTAGTTTTCAGTACTATATTTGTTTGTCTTTTACCGTTGTTTTTTGGATGAGTGAGATAATCTTAATATGCATGTAATATAAATAATATATGTATGTTGATTATAGGATGAGTATAATTGGTTAATTCTTGAACACACACACACACACACACATTAAGCATAATAATATATGGTAATAAAATACATGTCAAATATCAGAAAAAACCATTGACTCAGATAACAGATGAAACCCTAAGGTTTTGATAACATATGAGGTTTGTGTCCCCGATCACTGTGGGAGGATCAGTCGCCACAGGCTGGTGTCTCTTTCACCAGCTAGACATACATAATATTAGGTGTACATAGACTAATTACTCTTTATTAGCATGGAGTTACTGACAAATATATCGATATCAAGACATAACAGATACTCATATGAATATCAAAGCAAATGAATGTCATATCAAATATAATTTAATTCAATAGAATGCGAGTGTGAAATCAAGAATGCATGAGTACTCAAAAAGTAAAGCAACATATATCTGACATGTATTACATTACCATATGTTATTAAGCTTAATGTATGTTTATATATATATATATATATGTGTGTGTGTGTGTGTGTGTGTGTTTTAGTCCTTATACTTATAAATAGCTAAAATAAATATTAAATGTTATTCTTTCACTGAGTTGATTGAACTCACCCTTCTATTTTAATATTATTTTAGGTTCTTAGCTTTCATTAGCATATTGACCTCTGATTAAGAGTTCTCGCTACTTTGTTTGTTGGTATGCCTTGCTTGCTTCCGCAAGGCTTTTCTTATTCTTTGTGATTCAATGTTTTAGACGCTCCACTATTACGCTGTTTTCATTGAAGTTTAGATTTTTATTTCAAAGATTGGATTTTGTTCAATGTAATCAATATTTTGGATTATAAATTGTTTTATTGATTTTGAGGAATATTTGAAAGATTATGAATTGTTGCATGAAGTTTATATGTATTAGTTTTATGATATGTATGTTCTGGGACTTAATGTGGGTGAGGTGTCCCCCTAACATCGCTCTTATGTTGCCAGTTACGGATCTGGGATTCAAGTTGTGACATTTTTCCCACATGCGTTGCCCAGGAATGAAGACAACGTCATGAGAATGAAAACGTCGTCATGGAAACCAGAGTTTGGCCGCCGGACGATGCTGTATGCACATTCCGAAGACCGCGGGGGAACACATGTGCAACCATCTTTTTCAAATTAAATATTATTCTATTTATGAAAAATACTAAACTATCCTTGGATAAGCTCAATAACAACAAAAAACCAAAAATAAAAAGACAAAAACATCACTTGACCTGAGGCAAAGACAATCCTAATTCAAGGGTAGTGTGGCAACTTTACTGTGTAACTAAAATGAAAAAGTCAAAACCCCTACTGTCAATGCTTTATTTCTTTTACCTCCAAGGGCACATCAATAATTTCATTATGCAAATAACAATAAAAAGGCCGTTGTACCCCCGCTCTCAAGGCCAATTGTGTTATGTTTGTAGGGGCAAAATCATTATTTTACTGTTACAATTTACAGTGCTAAAAAGTCTATAACTACAGTAAAAATTGCACAATTATATCACTAGCACTTTTAGTTTATTTTAATTTTGACTATTGAAACTGTTTCAAGAAATTTGGAATCAAATCTAGCCATGAACAACAGGCAGTAGCTTCCCATAAATCAAGAAATTAAAACATCTTCTGAAGGGGCCGGCTAAATGCGGCCAGCTTTGGACCTAGCCAGATTACATGCCAAACAATTTTATACATCATTCATGAATATACTAAGTAGTGCTAGTTCTTTATATATATATATATATATATATTAAAGACATGCAGCTAGAGGTGTCTAGCTTATTTTCATATTCATGGATAGCTGGTTTAAAAAATTAATTTATTTTCATATTCATGAACTTGTGTTTCACTTATGGCACCTGCATATCTTATAATGTGGCTCGCAGGGATCTGTGAAAGGGCAACCTTAGGGGCTCTCTACCACCCAAACTTCCTGATACTATGAGAACTCTGCAAGTAAAACAGTGTTGCAAGGGAGAAAAAACATTGAATCGGTTTCATCGCTTTAACTTGATTCTACACATATTTATTGACAAGCATAAATGTACTAACAGTAAATTTAGATGTTCTTATCATTTTTAGTGGTCAAGAGTTTCGTCTTTTCTTTCATGGTTGTGTCTGTCTCTTTCTTCAAGGTAGACTTAGAGAGTATTCTTATCATTTTTAGTGGTCAAGAGTTTCATCTTTTCTTTCATGGTAGTGCATGTCTGTCTCTTTCTTTGACGTGGACTTAGGGAGTAACGGATGCGATGTCACTAGTCATTCTCCGAGCACCGTAAGAATTTTCCTCAAGCTGGCTTCCAACTGCGTTCTCCAATTTTGTTTTTGTTGAAAATTTAGCAATAAAGGATCAGAACAAGTGCTCAACGTATTCACTGGTCCATTTACTGAAACAACTACATTGGAGAATCTCAGATATCTTCACACACAATGATGCCCAACCAATCACAATAAAAAATAGATAGAACATTCAACAAAGTAAAAGATAAGATCTCTCTCTTCTTGATTTAAAGAGAAAGTTGCTATCAGAAATTAAATTTCTCAAAGGTATTTTATATTTTATTTATTACTTTGAATGTTCAATAGGCCTAAGAAAATGACCGTGTTGACGTGTTACAAGGTTGATAATATTTTTAAGCGTAGTCAAGGTGCTTGCCTTGTGGTTGAAGATTGATAGAAACACTTTAGCGTACACTGGAATGGGTCTAGGGATCAGCTCTGATGGGATCAAATTCTGGAATAGCAGAATAACTCACAGCTGACGTTTACTATATTTTCCTTTGTCTGGTCTCTGTTCTGTCTTTTTCATTGCAGCAGCCGTCCTTTTATGGCTTCTTTTTTTCTTCTTTCTGTCGTGGCCTTTTTTTCTACTTCTTTGGCTATCTTCTTACTAGCCAAAAGTTAATAAAATCTCGACTATTATCTGGAAAAAAAAAGGTGCCAAAACCTGCTGTCATGATCTGTAATGGTGGGACAAAGTGCTTTGATGGCAAAATAGTGGAAAATGAAAAAAGTGAGATGTTTAGTCTGATCTCTCGCAGTCACTTGCTGTCTCCTCTCTGAACCCGATGAAATTGAAGCCAACAATGAAGACAAAGTGCCATCTCACACACGGTTTTCAATATGCCACAAGGTTCCAAAATCTTTTATTATCATTACCCCCACGAACAAGTCTTCCTTGTATTTTTCCACACCACAATGCCTGCCTGGTTGGACCATCGTAGGGTTCCAAAATATTATCTTATAATAATTTTCATAGTCTTCAACAATATACACATTTGAGTTTAACCATACACTTGACTTGTCTCAAGTAAGCTTCTCTGTTTACTTTTTAATGGTATGTTTTTGTAGAAAGTGCTTACTTTGTCTTTGGGCTTACTACAAAGTTTGTAAGCTCCTAAGAGTGGTGCCCTGGTTCATCTTGAGTTAGTAGGATTATGTGGTTTGAATTGACAAGCTTGTTAGCTTAGGATGTCAAATTTAGAAATTTGATTAGGCTAATTTAGGTGAAATGAGTATTTCTTGTTGCTTGTTTGGTGCTGGATATGCTTTGGAATTTGGAGGGATTGTTGACAATATGCAATGTTTACTCAAAGTGGCTGGTTTGGTTTATGTAGGAAATCAAGATGTCGTGGATGAGAAGTCTTGGCTGTGTTTTTGTGCTGTCCTATTGTTACTTGGTGCTCCAAACAGATGCACAAATTACAGATCCCTCAGAAGGTTAATTTCTGTCCAGAAGTCTTGATGTTTTTCTTACAATTAATTGGATCTTTGATTTTTCTTCTTCCAATATCCACATGATGTGTTGAAGGAGATATGATGCATGTAAAGTGGGCTGAAGTGTGTTTTACTTGAAACTAATGCTAAAATTGTCGTTGGCTGGAGGAGAACATGGGATGTACATAGCAGGAGAGCAAGTTGAGGAAAGTTTCTTGCCGGCGAATGACAATTAATGTCTTCGACCTTTTCTTTTCTTTTTTTGTTCTCGTAGTAGCAATTTTGAGACTTCCTTGCAAAATATAAAAATCCCTCTTCTTCCCTGCTTTTCAGAATGAAGTACCACTAGGCAAAACATCATCATATGGTTTTGTCAAATATGTTCTTGTGATGTCCAGTTTTGCTACTGTTCTGCTCTGATGTGCTCCATTCCCTGCCTTTTTCCAGTTGCTGCATTGAAATCAGTCAAGAAAAGTTTGGTTGATCCTATGAAGCATCTCAGTAGTTGGAAAAGGGGAGATCCTTGCGCATCCAACTGGACTGGCATTTTTTGTTTGGACACATATGCGACTGATGGATATTTGCACGTCCGAGAACTGTGTGTTCCTTTTGTTCTGCATTTTACTTTTGCTGTTATTGATTTATCTCTATCCCTCTGATTTCAATGAACAAAGCAAATGTAATATGGTGCAGAAAAATCTAGTACTCCGCTTCAGTTGTTTACTTTATTTTTACGAATCTAATACGTTCTCAAGATGTGTTTCCTCATTAATTTACAGAAATTTGGCTACGATTACTTAATTGTTTTCAGTTTTGATGCAGGCAACTGCTGAATATGAATCTTTCTGGACATTTAACACCTGAGCTTGGCCAACTTTCTCAACTTAAAATATTGTGAGCCACAACCTAATTTCTGGACAGCTCTACAATCTGTATGTAACTATTTCTAGTCAGTCCTTTTAGTGATCTAATGCCATTTCTTTGTGCTGCCTGTTGCAAGGGATTTCATGTGGAACGAATTGGATGGCAGCATACCGAAGGAGATAGGAAACATTTCATCTTTACAACTCCTGTAAGTTGGTTTCATTGTGTAAGTTTGATATCCTTGTGAGCAAGAAAGTATAATGCAAGAATCATCTTAAATTATTTATCTGAGTTGTCCTCTGTTCTTAAGTTCAATTGATAAACGTAGCTTGGAAGGAATTTTTATGCTTAATATATAGAAGAGGTTATTAAGATGTTCTTATTATTCTGAAAAGGTTCAGTTTTAGTGATGGTGTTTATGAAACTCTGATGCAAAAATTCGCTGAAGTCAAATGTGTTTTGAAGGGCATCGACATATTTTACAATTTGTGTCCATTAATCCATAAGATGAAGCTAGATTGATCATATGATTCGAGATAGTTTAACCCTGTGCGATTCATTTGGTAAACAGGCTCTTGAATGGAAACAAATTATCAGGTTTTTTACCTGATGAGCTTGGCTATTTATCGAAATTAGATCGACTACAAGTGGACATGAACTATATTTCGGGTCCAATACCAACATCATTTGCCAACTTGAGCACAGTGAAACATCTGTAAGTTAAATGTCTCTGCAAGGTTCCCCTAAGAGTTTAGCTTTTTCCGACACATGTTAACTGCTTGGATGTGATTTTGCAGCCACATGAACAACAACTCGATTAGGGGTCAAATCCCACCCGAGCTTTCCAAATTATCCACTCTTCGTCACTTGTAAGTTCATATTGCAGCTACTTCGTTCTCATTTCTGTTGTTCAACAATTCTCTTGGTGATCATCCCTGCCGAATGTTGTTGGTTGGTATTTAAGGATATGTTTTTCACAGGCTTTTGGATAATAATAATTTATCTGGGTATCTTCCACAAGAATTCTCAGACTTGCCGGAGTTGCGCATACTGTATGTTCCCTTATCACATTATATAGACTTTTATTTAGCTAATTACTTTATTTACCCATCATACAACGTCATTTCTCTTAGAGCATGCTCCTAGTTTTTGATGTACATGCATTTGATCAATAGTTGCTTGTCAGTGATGGTTTCCGTCCTGGAAAAAACTTAGCAGCTTTAAGTAACATGCTTATATATATAATTGAGTAAATCCAATGATAGTTCCCCCCTCTCATCATGCAGTCAGCTTGACAACAACAAATTTATTGGCTCTGGGATTCCAGATACCTATGGCAACCTTTCCAAATTAGCAAAATTGTAAGTTCTATATAACCAGCTGTGCCTTCATAAACACAGTTTTAAATTATGCAGAGAAGGAAAGTGCATGCTCTTAATCAGCACTCTCTGTCTCGAGTTTTTAATAGACAAACTGATGTTTAAATCCAGTCACTAATGATGGTGAATTATTAAGTTCTTCTTTGCAAAATCACATTCCACTTCTGGAGTCGGGGAGGCTTCAAATGTTTCGCCATTGTGTTAGCTGATAATTTTACTCTTTCGTTTTCTAATCTTCTTCGACGAGGTAGAAGTCTCAGAAATTGCAGCTTACAAGGAAGCATACCGGGCCTTAGCAGCATACAAAACCTTTTATATCTGTAAGTGGTATCTGAATTTCATACTACAACACAACTATTGCCTTTCAGTTAATGTTATCGGGCTCTTGTTGCAGGGATCTAAGCAAGAATGAGCTCAATGGACCCTTGCCACCAACACTCTCTGATAACATAACCACTATGTAAGTAAACCAAAGTATACTGGTAGGTTTTTCAGTTCAAAAAGGGAGATAAAACTAGTAATTCTTGACTGTACAGATTTCTATCAGTGAGATTTGATCTTCTATTGATTGAAGTATTTGCAAAACAATGCTACAAGGAGAACTCATTGAAATTTCAAAACCTGTTGATAACCTAATTAGTTTTTCTTTAAGGTATTCCTGTAGTTGAAACTTTTTCTTGTTTGATGCAGTGATCTGTCAGATAACCATCTTAATGGATCTATACCAAGAAGTTTCTCAAATCTTCCTTCTCTGCAGAGACTGTGAGACTCTATCTACATGTCTTTCTTTTGTACTAAGGAATTAGTAGTTTACAGTAGTATCTTCAGAGCATCATTTTCAAGATGCTTTTAATGTCTCAAATAGATGATTTTACTTTTTGATGAGGTCTTCAAGTAGCTTAGAAGCAAGACTTATATGTTGAATAATCGATTAATTTATTAATTCTAGCAATTTGATCCATTCTCCACAGTTAAGGTGGATGGTGACTGGTATTTGCAGAAGGTCATTTTTGACAAGATTTGGGAACTTTTAGATTCTTAAATAAATATTTTTTTTTAGAGAGAGAGAAATGATATTTTAGAGAGAGAGAAATAATATTTTAGAAAGAGAAACCTGAAAATATATCTTAGACTGAGTTAATTCTATTTTTGGTAAGTTTAGGGCTATTGTCCTGGAGTGATGTTGTGTCAATCCTACCCTTGAAGAGTTTTACGAGTGCACTAGAAAAACCATATCAATTCCTTCCAAGGTAAATTGTATAATTACACTTAGGAGACTAAGTCAATTCTTTCGAAGGTAAATTATGCAATCGCAATAGAGAGACTAAATTAATCCCATCGTTGGAAGGTTGATGAGAGGTCCTTAGGCATGACCTAAAGAAAATGAAAACATCATTACTTTAAATAAGTTATTTCATATATAAAAAACTTATATTCTTAGTCAATCGATGACTTGGATATCCATTCTTTGTTGAGATCATGGCCTCAGTTCTATAGGTGAGGAGAAAATAGAGTTTCTCCGATAGAAGTTTTCTAGGTAGTTGACTCACTTTCCCTTTGATAGTTGCCAAAGAAACTTCACATATTTTACGGTTTGAACCACCATTTCATTTTGTACTTGTTGAAAGCTTTTAGGTTCCAATGAAATTCATGAAGTTGACAAAAAGTGTAGCTTAAATCTGTTTGTCTCACCAAGTCCTCGGGTAAATATGGGAAATCATGTTCTAACTTAGAGCAATAAAAATGTTGTCTAGCCTTCCGACTCTTTTACAAACAGTGTTCATCGACTATTCGCAGTATATCATGCATTCCAAGCTGATTTTGAACATTATTGGTCATTAAAGTAGTCTTTC
>Ga0307513_10001777_pt1 | contig 30684 bp, 40 predicted proteins | sample 15_EM_MG_FD_202174 | JGI IMG/M metagenome (GOLD analysis project Ga0307513, IMG submission 202174) | Populus trichocarpa ectomycorrhiza microbial communities from riparian zone in the Pacific Northwest, United States - 15_EM | ecosystem: Host-associated > Plants > Roots > Unclassified | place... | reverse complement strand
TGAAGGCTTTGCTGACAATCATGACGCAGTTCATGCCGAACTGGAGCGTCAGCTATCCAGGCGTCAGCTATCCAGCCGGAATCCAAGACGAGCTGCTGTGCGGGAACAGACACCGCTCAACAATCACCCTGGGGGTTTAGAGCACTACCGGCAGAGTCAAGATGCATCCCAGGGGAGCGAACTGTCGTTTGACTACAACCAGGCATCATTCGCCCAGGCGCTTCAGATGCTACATTCAGATCCGGTGAGCCTAGGTAACTCACAGCAGCGGACGCTGGGACTACCCCAAGAGGGGCCAGCAAGCCCGGGTTTTGCCAGTCGGCTATTGTTGAGCCTGGACGACTCGCAGGAAAGTGACGCTGGTGTGGGAGAGAATGGTTTTTTGTAGACTTGGCGATGTGTGAACCGTTGAGTTTATGGAATTTGATTTGCAGGAAATGTAAACTATTAGATTTCGGTTGGCCAATCTGTGGAGCCGTGAGGACAATTTGGTGTGTATTTCTGAGCGAGATCTGAGCGAGAGCTCAGAAATGTAGAATCGCCGTGGCCAGGGGGTCTTGGACGCCCTGGTCACGGCAGTAGACTAGTAATAATAGAATATCAAGATGCGAATGAGGTTCAAAGTCACGATACAAGGGGCACCAGCGCCTCGAAGCTTTTGTGAATGGCCCTCTGTAATACGAATGAATAGTCGAGCGATCGAGACGGCGTCTGGAATATGTGTGCTATCATGACGCCGTCGAGAGCATGCATGTGAGCTATCACGACGTCGTCATGACGGCGTCTGGAATATGTCTGCTATCACGAACCCATCGAGGGTATGCATGTGAGCTATCACGACGTCGTCAAGATGGCATCTGGAATATGTGTGCTATCACGACGCCGTCGCGAGCATGCAAGGCAGCCATCACGATGCCGTCGTGACGAACATTTGAGCTATTTGGAAGGCATTGGTAGCCTATAGCCAGACATGGCAATTGATGCAGAGGGGGTTCAAATATCGCTGTGTAGCATCTGGATGCTAGAGTAGAGTTGGATTCCGCCATGACGAGGGAGGCACAGGAAGGAGGTCGTCGGGCTACGGGAGAGCTTAGGGTCTGAGGGCATCTGGACGCATGCGCTTGGTGGTGGATGTCGTCGGGACTTCGAGGACGCAGGGCTAGATGGGGAATGGAGTCCGGACGTGACATCTGGCCGACGTGGCGTCCAGAGTAACGGTCGTTCTGAGCGTCCTGAGCATCTGATGCACGGGACGCTCAGGACGCATATAATAATTTTTGCTGATGTATAAAAAGTCACAAGCGAAAAAAGCGGTAACGGGACTACAGAGAAAGAGAAGACAACCATACGTCAGAGCAAAGCTTTGGTGGCAGGACACGCGAAGGGGGGTCACAATCTGGGCCAACCCAACTTTCTCTCCGGGTACAATAGCCAGGCAAATAGAAACCAGGGGTACCTCTATGCTGCCCAAGGTACATGTTATGACGAATGGTGTCGGAGGGGGTCTCTCCAAAGGAGTGAGAACAACTCGAAGGCGAAGGTACGGTGGATTCCTCGCAGGGGACATCCTCACGAGAAGCATAAGTCGACAATAAACGGTAGCGCACCCTAGTCGCGAACTCGAGGTGTACTCTAGTGAACCACCATTCCTGTAATATGGGAACTCCTTGGCAGGAGGTAAAGACCGCTAGTAGTGGGCTGCCCGATATTAAAAATTTAGACACTTAGTATCAAAGTTTGTTTGAGGAGGCTTCCAGAGCCAAAACTATGCAGGTGTGGTAACAAACCCCACGTTACATAAAGCCATCACAATGAAAAGCTTTCACCAAGAACCGAGCGAAAGCTCAAAAACCATTAAAAAACCTAACCATTACACCTGCACTGAAGGGAAGGTGATTATTGACACAAGTGGGCGAAAACACACGATAAACGTCCTTCTAGATTCTGGTTCAAACATTTTTCTCATGAACTAGCACACCGCACAAAGGCTAGACATCCCGACCAAGGCTATGGATTCAGCGTTAAAAATCACCACTTTTGATGGCCAAACCGTGCCTACCGGAGGAATCTTCTACCCCAATCCTCTTCTGTTGGAACTCGGTGCCAACAGTCACCGGAGCATGATATCCTGCAAAATTGCGAACGTAGCCAAATATGATTTGATAATCCTTTTCCTGTCGTGGCAAAACCAACACCCCCTCAAAATTATCAAGTACCCAAGCAAATGGGTCTTCCATGATGCGAAATGCACTCCTGATATAGGAGATGAAGCAGTGGCGGATTTATTCGAGGGGGATGAAACTATGGCTTATGACGAGGAAGTACAGCACATAGGAAGGATCAGACGGGAAGACGAAGCGGGAGTTCAGTTAGAGGCCCTGCCAAGGCAATACTGGCAGTACAAAGAGCTTTTTGAAGAGAAAAAAGCAGAAATGTTGGCACCTTGAAGGACCTTCGATCACGCTATCAACCTTAAGGATGGGGCAGAACCCCCATGGGGCCCAATTTACCCAATGTCAGCACACCAGCTGAAAGAGCTGGACAAATACATTAAGAAGATGCTGGCACAGGGCACAATAGTGGATAGTGAATCCCTCTATAGAGCCTCAATTCTCTTCGTTCCCAAGCGGGTTGGAAGTCTATGACAGTGCGTTGACTATAGAAGCCTCACCAAACTGACGATCCTGAATAAATAGCCATGACCACTCATGGATGAACTCCTCTATGGTGTTGCTGGAGCAAAAGTATTTACGAAGCCCGACCTAAAAGATGGATATCATCTTATTCGGATGAGGAAAGGCGACAAATATAAGACAGCCTTTCACACAAGACACGGACAGTACGAATAGAAGGTCATGCCTTGCGGGCTCGTAAACGCTCCTGCAACTTTCCAGACAATAAAGAACAAGATCCTAAGGGAATTCTTGGACCACGTAGGAGTCGTCTACCTAGATGACATTCAGATATACTGTGAAAATATGGAAGAACATATCACGCTAGTCCAACAGGTCCTTGACTGGCTCGAGCAACATGACCTCACAGTCTTGTTGAAAAAGGCACTGTTCCACCAGGAAGAGGTCAAATACCTAGGATATATTGTCAAGACCAGTGGAGTTATGATGAGTGATAGGAAAGTGAAAAGTGTGCAAAATTGGGCTCACCAGAGATCGGTTAACAATGTCCAAATCTTCATTGTATTCGCAAACTTCTATCGACTGTTCATCAAAGATTTTTCGAAAATCTGGAAGCCGATCACCAAGACATTAAAAGGGAACCCAAAGGACTTTCACTTGGGAAGAGAACTGGAGGAAGCGTTTGAGGAGTTGCAGAGAAGGTTCAATTGTCTCGCATTTTTACCTCAGAAGAAAAACACTGGTAGAAACAGACGCCAGCAACTTTGCGCTCGGAGGCGTATTGTCTCAATACCAGGGGAAACGACTTCATTCAATTCTCGAAAATTAAACAGCGCTGAAAGAAATTACGAGATACATGATAAAGAGTTACTCACAATAATGGAAGCGTTCAGGGAATGGAGGCGATACCTCACGGGCGAAGAAGAGCCGATCACGGTATACACCGACCACCAAAACCTAACATCCTTTTTGACCAAAAAGATATGGAACCAGCATCAAATTCGATGGGCAGAGGAATTGACAAATTACAACTTCAAAATAGTCTATCGACCGGGATGCTGAGGCGGGAAGCCTGATGCACTAAGCAGACAGCCGGAGTACCGTCCTGAGGAGGGAGCTCGTCCCACTGAACAGTCAATTTTGAAAACCAAACACTTTCAAATTTGTGTAATTGATCAAAAACGAAGTGCGGCAACGGCCCTTACCCCAGACAAACGCGAATCCACAACCCTCAGGATAATGAAAGTTTCGGACAAAGCTATAGTTCCGACAAAGGGATCATGATTCGCAGCCGGTCATGACATCTATGCTCTGACAGATGGGCTGGTACCAGCAAAAGAACAAGCAATGGTAGAAACCGGTATTACGATAGGATTGCCGGAACGAACCTATGGAAGGCTAGCGGCAAGAAGTGGTATGGCTAGCAAGAGGGGAATAGCTGTGGGCGGTGGTGTAATGGATGCGAATTAGACCGGAGAAGTAAAAGTCATACTTTGAAATCATGGCCAGGCAGACTGTTTGTTTAAAGCAGGAAATCGGATAGCCCACTCAATTGTAGAAAAAATTGCCGATTCCGACGCCATGGAAGTAGATGACCTAGAGAGGACCGAGAGGGGAAAAATCAGTTTCAAGTCAAACAATCTAAACCCCAAGCGATCCATCACCGTTGAAGAAGAAGTAGTCAAAATATGTTTCCTTCACGCAACCGCAGGCCACAATGAGTTCTTTAGTGCAACCTATACCAGCTATCACCCTCGGTTAAGGAGAGAGAAAGAAATGTTATCAAGTGCCCACCTCAACGCAGCCCTGACGTAGACAATGAATTATGCGTTTCTTGATAAAGTTAGAGTGGCTGGATATAGGGATGAGAAGTGGCAAAAGCAAGGCCGTGAACTGGTCAGGTTACGAGAATGCGGAAAACAAATGCCCAACAAATGGAAACAAAATGACGGAAAACTAGACTACAAAAATCACTTATACATTCCCGAAGACGAATTCCTACAAACAGAGATAGCCCAAGGCTGTCACGACTCCTTGGTAGCAGGACACTTCGGACAAGAAAAGACACTCAAGCTAGTAACAAGGGATTTTTACCAGAAGGAACTCGCAAAGTGGATCAGAGATTACGTACGATCTTGCCATGAGTGTCAACACAGTAAATCCCCCCAGCATGCAAAATATGGTCTGCTTCAACGTTTGGAAGTACAATATACCGCCTACAGCTCCATTTCGACAGACTTTATTACGCAACCACCACAATCTCAGGGAAAGACCCAGGTAATGGTAATCGTAGATCGGTTCACCAAAATGGCCCATTTCATCGGCCTTCACGAAAATGCATCCGCACAAGATGTTGTGGACACCTTCCTTCCGGAACTTTGGAAACTTGACGACTTACCAACCGAAATCATATCGGATATGGACGTGAAGTGTTCCGGCGAGTTCTGAGAATCATTGTGTAAGGTGCTACAAGTCAAACGACGCATGTCAACGGCGTACCACTCTCAAACTGATAGACAAACGGAAAGAACCAACCAAGTGCTGGAAGGTTACTTACGAACATTTGTCCTCTATGACCAGCAGGATTGCTATCAACTGTTACCGTTATCCGAACATGTGTGCAATAACTCGGCAACTAATGCACACAAGATGACCGCATTCTTCGCCAACTGCGGCTTTCACCAACAAATAGAATGGATGAAAGAGAGAGAAGCTCATGACCTGGGACCGACAATGTACGCTCACTGGATACAGGACATGCATCGACAGGTGGAACAACCCTTCGAAAACCCATGAGAATCGATGAAAAAATATTATAACTGCAGAGCGACGGAACAACCCAGCTTCGAGGTCGGTGACATAGTAATGTTGAATGCGAAGAATATACGTACCAAGCGACCGTCAAAGAAGCTGAGTCCCAACCTGTATGGCCCTTTCAAGGTTCTCGAAAGAAAAGAAAGCAGGGCATACAAGATTGAAATAGCGCCTCCGTGGAAAATTCATCCTGTGTTTCACATTTCGCTGGTAGAACCATACCAAGCCTCAAACCTACCAAATCACAAACAACCACCACAAGATCCCGAAGACATTAAGAGAGATTTGGAGTGGGAAGTAGAAAGGATCGTCAAAAGTGAGATCATTTCTCATGAGCGAAAGGTTCAAGGTAGAAATAAACTGATGAAAGAGCTTCAGTATTTTGTGAAATGGAAAGGCAGCCCCGAGGACGAGAATACTTGGGAACGACCCGAAGGTATGAAGAACACGCAGGAAGCGGTTGACACGTTTGATAGAGAAAACCCAGGGATGCTGGGCCCAGGAGAGGTAGAGTAACACGGAAAGGTTTTGCCTCGGTGGACCAGCAACCGCCAGTGGTTTTTACCCCTACAGTGTGGAACTTGAGCCAGAAATTAGATTGTACAAATAGATATAGAGAATTCGAGAGGAACACATCGAAGAGGTGAGCTTGTGTTAGGTGCATGGACTACCCGTACGGATTTCCAGGGCAGAATTACCCTACCCAGACACGCAACGAACTTCGAAGAATAACCATAACAGCCCCTCTCCATCCATGACATTAGGAAGGCGCGTCATCACTGGCTACCTCGGAAGTTGCATCCCCACACCAATGACCACTATCATTGGAACACATCTTATAACACCGTATAGGTGGCGGCCGTACGTCCAACAGGATCCTGTTTGCGGGCTCTATGAGGGGAGACCTCCGGGCACTATATGCAAATGGAAGCAGGTAGATCGGGCAACGGCGCATAAGGTTACAAACATTCGAAGACACATCATCAGAACAGCGGGTCGAAAGTAACGGGACGCTTTTCACAAAAGTTAGGCCCCTTGTACCTACAGTGACGTGTAGAGTATGAAGGAGGTGACTATGCCCCCTAAGTGGATCGGGTGCATGCACAAAAGCCAGGTTGGGGAAAGATGAAGCCCGAGGGAAAAAAAGCCTTCCGTGCGATCCCGAGGACAAGTCGTGTAATGCCAGAAGACCAGAATATAACATGCAGTCGGATGCTAAATTCTCAATAGAAGCAACCAAAGAAGAAGGGCCATCTTCTGTGTAGCGAGTTAGACTCCCACCGCTGACCACGGGGGCAAGATAATTCGTAACCAGTGCTGTCCACCGATAAACGGATGGAGTTACACCTGACGGAGTCTCCACCCCCTCAGGAATAACAGAAGCGCAGACCGATATTTTGGCCATGGGAGCAAGAAGATGTGGTAGAGAGTTTTCAGAGTCTACTACTGTTCGCACTCAGATGAAGTTGGCAGAATGGTGGACAAGGTACTTGGGTAGTATAGAGTTAGCATGTAGACCGCATTTGCTCAGACACGGAATATAAATATCGAAGCATTTTCGCTGCTATTAGAAAGAAGTACCACAGAGAAGAGATCTTATCAATATAATAAGTTTCTACATTTTATCGTTTCCAATACTTCGACTATCTATATCGCAGTATACTATTATATCTAACCTACATTCCTCTTGTCTTCTTAATGAGTTCTCCAATATAAAACGATTCAGGTCCTAGCTGTTGGAATTCCTCACGCCATGCTACCACCTAACAATCATCTTATTCGAATGAGGCAAGGCGACGAACCTAAGACAGCCTTTGGTACAAGACACCGACAGTACACATATAAGGTCATACCTTTCGGGCTCGTAAACACTCCTGGAACCTTTCAGACAATTATGAAAATGCTAACAGAATTCTTGGACTATGGAGTAGTTGTCTACCTAGATGATACCCTGATATACTCCAAAAATATGGAAAACCATATCACATTGGTTCAACCGGGCCTTGACCGGCTTGGACAACATGACTTAGCAGTCTTGTTGAAAAAGTCAGTGTTCCACTACGAAGACGTTGAATTCCTGGCATACATTGTCAAGACCAGCGGGGTTCCCATGAGTGATCTGAAATTGAAAAGTGTTCAGAATTGGGCCCACCACAGATTGGTTAAAGAAGTTCAGATCTTTATTTGATTCGCAAACATTTATCGACGATTGATCAAAGTCTTCTTGAAGTTTTGCAAGTCAATTACCGAGACATTGAACGGGAACCCAAAGAAGTTTCACTAGGGAAGAGAGTAGGAGAAGGCGTTTGAGGAGTTGCAGAGAAGGTTTACAATAGCACCAATTTTATTGCATTTTTACCAGAGAAGGAAGATGGCAGTAGAGACTGACGCCAGCGATTTCGCCCGCAGATATGTATTGTCTCAATACAAAGGAAGCCGGCTTCACCCGGTGGCATTCGATTCTCGGAAATTAAACCGCCCCGAAAGAAATTATGTGATACACGATACGGAGTTACTCGCAATAATGGAAGCGTTCAGGCAATGGAGGCGATACCTCCCAGGTGAAGAAGAAGCGATGACAGTACACACCGACTACCAAAACCTACAGTCCTTTTTGACCAAAAAGATCTGGAACCAAAGTCAAATTTGATGTCCGCAAGCATTGACCAACTACAACTTCACAATCGTCTACCGACCAGGAACCAGAGGCGGAAGGCCTGATGCACTGAGTAGACGGCCCGAGTACTGTCCTGAGATGCGAGCTCGTCACAGTGCCCAGTCAATTTTGAAAAATGAACATTTCCAAATTTCACTAATTTAGCAAAAACGAAACACTCTGAAAGCCCTCTCCCCGCAAAAACCCAAATCCACAAGCCTGAGGATAATGAAACTCTTGGGCAAGGCACTAATGCGGACAAATGGATCACGATTCGCGGCCCGACATCATGTTTATCCCTGATGGACGGGCTGGTACCAGCAAAAGGACAAGCACTGGTGGAAACGGGTATTGCGATAGGATTGCCGCAAGGGACCTATGGAGGGCTAGCGGCAAGAAGTCGTATGGCTAGCAAGATGGGAATAGCTGTGGGCGGTAGTGTAATAGATGCAGATTACTCCGGAGGAGTCAAAGTCTGACTTTGAAATCATGGCCAGGCGAACTGCACGTTTAAAGCAGGTGATCAGATAGCTCACGTGATAGCAGAAACAATTGCCGATGCCGATGCCATGGAAGTAGATGACCTCGGGACAATCGACAGAGGGAAAAAGGGTCTTGGGTCTGGCAATCTGAACCCGAAGCAAGCCATCATGGCTAAAGAAGAAAGAATAAAGATATTTTTACTGCACGCAGAAAACGACCAGAAGAATTCTTTAGTGGCACTGATATCGGCTATCACTCTCGGTTAATGAAAGAAAGCGAAATGTTATCAAGTGCTCATGTCAACCCAGCCCTGACACGTACAATGAACAATTCAATTCTGGACAAGATTAGAGTTGTTGGGAAGGAGAATGGAAAGTGGCAGAAACAAGGCCGTGAACTGGTCAGGATGAGAGAAAGCTCAAAGAAAATGCCGAACGAATGGAACGAAAAAGATGGACTACTATATTACAAAAAGCAATTGTACATCCCCGACAATGAATCTCTCCAGACAGAGATAGCCCAAGGCTGTCACGACTGCTTGGTAGCAGGACACTTCAGACAAGAAAAAACAATCGCGCTAGCAACAAGGGATTTTAACTGGAAAGGACTCGCAGAGTGGATCAGAGGCTATGTATGATCCTGCAACGAATGTCAACACTGTAAATCCCTACCGCATGCAAAATATGGTCTACTTCAACCTTGAGAATTACCTTATGCCGCCTGGAGCTCCATTACAACAGACTTTATCACCCAACTACCGGAGTCTCAGGGTAAGAGCCAGATAGTCGTAGTGGTAGACCAGTTCATAACCATTGCCCACTTTATCTGCCTCCAGGAGAATGCGACCAAAAGATGTTGCCCACATCTTCCTTTGGGAAGTTTGGAACCCACACGGATTGTCGACAGAAATCATATCGAACATGGACACGGCGTTTTCTCGTGAATTGTGGGAATCATTGTGCAAGATGCTAGGAGTCAAACGACGCATGTCAACAGCATACCACCCTCGAACTGACGGAAAAACTGAAAGCAACAACCAAGTGCGGGAAGGTTACTTACGGACAATGGTTAACTACTATCAGAATGACTGGTAGCAACTATTGCCGTTGGCTGAACATGCTTACAATAACTTGCCAACCAACGCACACATGATGACCCCATTCTTCACCAACTACTTCTTTCACCCACAGACAGAATGGATGAAAGAGAGAGAAGCTCATAACCCCAGGGCAACAATGCATGTTCACTGGATGCAGGACATACATCAACAAACGAAACAAACCCTAGAAAATACATGAGAATCGATGAACAAAGATTACGACCGCAAGGCAATGGAACCACCCACCAGCGTGGTCAGCGACCTGGTAATGTTGAATGCAAAAAACATATGCACCAAAGGACCATCGAAGCAGTTGTGTCCGAAACTGTATGCCCCTTTCAAAGTCTTAGAAAAGAAACCAAGCTGGGCCTACAAGTTCAAAATATCGCCACAGTGGAAAATCTATCGTGTAATTCATGTTTCCTTGTTGGAACCCTATCAATGCTCGAACCGACCCAATCGCGAACAACCACCACCAGACCCTGACGTTATCGCAAGCCACTTAGAGTGGGAGGTAGAAAGGATGGTCAAAGGTGAGATCATTTCTTATATATGAAAGGTTCGAGGAAGGAATAAACCGATGCACAAGCTTCGGGACTTTGTAAAGTCGAGGGGGCTGCGCGAAGGATGACAATACTTGGGAACCACACGAAGGTATGAAGAACAGGCGGGAAGGGGTGGAAAGGTTTCATAAAAAATACCCGGAGATGCCGGGCCTGAGCGAGGTTGAGTAACATAGAAAGGTTTTCCATAGATGGACAAGCCAACACCAGTGATTTTTACACCTACTATGTGGAGCTTGAGAAGGAAGTTAGATCCTATAGTAGACATAGAGTATTGGGGACGACCACTTCGAAGAGGGGAGCTTGTGTTAGGCGCACTCACTCCCTGTAAGGATTCTAGGAGCATAGTTACCCTACCTTGACACGCACGAACTTTGAAGAATAAAGATAACACCCCCCTCCACCCGCAGCGTTGGAACGGCTCATCATCACTGGCCACCTGCGTAGTTTTGTCCCAACACCAATGAACACTCTCATTGCAAGAGATCTTATAATACCGTATATGTCGCAACCATCCGTCCGACCAGATCCTGTTCGCAGAATATATGAGGGGAGACCTCTGAGCACCATGTGCAAGTGGAAGCAGGTGAATCAGACGACGGCGCATGAGGTTACAGCCACTCGAAGACAGACAGTCGGAAGGGTTGGTCGCAGTTAGTGGGATGTTTTGCTTACATGTTAGGCCCCTCTTACCTACAAAGACACGTAGAGTAAGAAGGAGGTCACTATGCCCATGTAAGTGGATCAGGTGCATCCAAAAAGGACATGTTGGTAGATAGAGTTCTAGGGAAGAAGACCCGCGATCTCGAGGCCAAGTCTGGTAATACCGGAAGACAGGAATACAACCTCCAGTCGTATCCCAAATTCTCTGCGGAACCAATCAAAGCAGAATGGCCATCTTCTGTCTAGCAAGTTAGACTACCTCTGTGAAGCACCGGGGCAAGATAATTCATAATCATGGCTGTTAAAGGATAAACGGATGAGCTGACACCTGACATGGTCTCCACACCATCAGGAATAACCAGAGCGCTGACCGATAAGTTGACCATGGGAGCAAGAAGGTCTGGTAGAGAGTTTTTAGAGTCTACACGTGTTCGCACTCAGAGGGGGGTCGCACAATTATTAGCAAGATACTTAGTTAGTATAGAGATACCATGAATACCGCGATTGCTCAGACGCGGAATATAAATATCGAAGCATCTTCACTGCTATTAGACACAACAAGCAAGGAGAAGAGATCTTATCTATATAATATGTTTTTTCTACTTGATCGCTACCAATACTTTCACGATCTATACCAAAGTTCCGCCATTGTATCAGGCCTACATTACTTGTTTCTTCTTAATGAGTTCCCCGCTACAAGATGATCCAGATCCTAGCTGTCGGAATACCTTAAGCCGCAGGTACCACCTAACCATTGTAGGGGTTCTTGATAAGAAACAGATTCATACAGAGGCTAGCAACATGGTTAAAGGAGTCAGAGTATCATCCATAGTGTTTGTTACAAGGCGTCCAGCCCCCAAAAAATGTCTGCCCGCTGCCCCGTTCCCCGCCTGGCCCTTCTAACCGGCCCGCAGAAATCTGCCACCATGTCTGCAAGCATTATCACCACAATCCCGCTCATGTAGTCTAAGCTACTGGTACTCCAAAATATTAAATGTTAGTTTATCCAAGATATTGTTCTCCTTACTATTCATCTTCATTGTACCTGACTCCTCTAATGTCTAATCTTCACTTCTAAGGCCTTTCTTTGGTATTAAATACAAATTTACATAACCAAATAATAAAACCAATATTGCCTACACTCAGCTTTCAAAACCATCATTTTTTATATATTTCATAGCTTGTAGCAACGAGATTTTTGTGGTACTCAGGAACTACAACAAACTTTGATCAAGAACAGTTTGCCAACTAATTGGTGATACCATAATTGAAACATATGATGAAGTATGCTAATCTAGTACCCACATGCTACCAGTTGAGATTTGCTTGTTCTATCAGTATTAAGGATGTAAATCAGGACTTGCAAAATGATGATTTTCACACCAAAACACACATATATTATCTTTCTCAGAATTATTCCTCAATGATGGCTTCTCGAGTACACCAGCCCCACTCAGATAATTTAAACCATTACATTCCGCCACGTGATCAAGTTACCAGTTCTTATTTGCAAACGATACAGCTACCACCGCTCCGCAAATCTAAAATTACCAAGACTCACTCGACATACCGTTTACCCCTCTAAAAGGCAAACCTCCTCAGCCAATATTCAGTTCTCCCTTCCCAATACACCTTACTTTAGCCCACTCTGTCATCGACACACACTTCATAGTAGACATAATAGGTTGCCATGATACCTGATACATGCCGACATCATGAAAGCCGACCAAATCTTTCATCTTTTCATCACCGAGCCAATCCTAAACCTTATAGTCTTCTATCATTAGCAAAAAAAAAAGGGTGCACCCGGATACACCCTGTGCTCCCTGTTCATCCGGAGGTCCAGGCCCATAGAACGTAAACTCACGTCCTGGGTGTGCCGTCTTTTGAGTGGTGCTTGTGGACAGGGGTCCATGCCGCCCAGAAGGACCAGACGCAACAAAGGACTCAGAAGCTACCGGACTCAGAAGGGTTCTCCAGACGCAACACAATAGGATAGTAGAATAGTGGAAGTGCTCAGGTGTAACTGGCTATCATCGGATACCTCCTAAGTCAACAACTCTACCTTCGAGGACTTTGAATGAGTTAGTGAAAACTGTGGAGAATATCCAAATTGTCTGGAAAGATCTATCCAGTATCACTCATGTTTACTTATTTGAGTTATTTTGATACTAAAATAGGTATATATTTATTAATGCTAATCTAGAAAACAGTAGCACTCGGTAGCTAACAATTTGAAAGTACATGCCCAGAGAACTAAAGTACAAAGGTATGGATAACCCTTAAACCAGCGGTCAGAGAGTGTCCGGACAGAGGGCGTTGGATTCCCCTCGGCGAGGGGAATTGAATAGTATAGCTCTTGAAGCGTCCACATAGCTATAGAGGTCAGCAGGGTGAAAAAGGCAGATACCTCAGCGGGCAGATGTCTGCCAGAGTCTGGAAGGGTCTCATTGCAGTCTGCTCGCCCAGGGGAATAGAATAGTATAGGCCTCGAAGCATCGGCATGCCTTTAGCACCCAGTAGCCAACAATTTGAAAGTACTTGGCAGGGGAACTAAAGTCCAAAAGAATGGATAACCCTTCAACCCGTGGTCGGAGAGCGTCGGGACAGAGTGAGTTGAATTCCGCTCGGCGAGGGGAATCGTATGGTATAGGTCTGGAAGCGTCCGCCTAGCTAGAGAGGTCAGCAGGATGAAAAAGGCACATACCTCAGCGGGAAGATGTCCACCAGAGTCGGGAAGTGCCTCATTGGAGTCCGCTCGCAGAGGGGAATCGAATAGTATAGGCCTCGAAGCGTCCACATGCCTGTAGCACCCACTAGCCAACAATTTGAAAGCACTTGTCCATGGAACTCAAGTACAAAAGTATGCATAGCCATTCAACCAGCCGTCGGACAGCATCAGGACAGGGTCCGTTGGAGTCCGCCGGTTAAGGGGAATCGAATGGTATAGGTTTCGAAGCGTCCACATGGCTATAGAGGTCAGCAGAATGGGAAAAGGCATATACCACAGCGGGCAGATGTCCGCCAGAGTCGGGAAGGGTCTCATTGAAGTCCGCTCGCTGAGGGGCATCGAATGGTATAGGTCTCGAAGTGTCCGCATGCCTGTAGCACTCAGTAGTCAACAATTTGAAGGTATTTACCCAGAGAACTAAAGTACCAAAGTATGCATAGCCATTCAGCCAGTGGTCGGACAGAATCAGGACAGGGTGCGTTGAATTCCGTCGGTCGAGGGGAATCGAATGGTATAGGTTTCGAAGCGTCCGCATGGCTATAGTGGTCAGCAGGATGCAAAAGGCAGATACCTCAGGCGGCTGATGTCCGCCAGAGTCCTGAAGGGTCTCATTGGAGTCCGCTCGGCGAGGGGAATCCAATGGTATAGGTCTCAAAGCGTCTGCATGGCTATAGAGGTCAGCAGGATAAAAAAGGCAGATATCTCAAGGGGCAGATGTCCGCCAGAGTCAGGAAGGGTCTCGTTGGAGTCCGCTCGCCCAGGGGAATCAAATTGTATAGGCCTCGAAGCGTCTGCATGCCTGTAGCACCCAGTACCCAACAATTTGAAAGTACTTGCCCGTGGAACTCAAGTTCAAAAGTATGGATAACCCTTCAACCATCGGTCGGACAGCGTCAGGACAGAGTGCATTGGATTCCGCTCGGGTAGGGGATTTGAATGGTATTGGTTTCGAAGTCTCTGCATGGCTATACAGGTCAGCAGGGAGAAAAAGGCAGCTACCTTAGCAGAAAGATGTCCGCCAGAGTCAGGAAGGGTCTCATTGGAATCGACTCGACGAGGGCAATTGAATGGGATAGGTCTCGAAGTGTCCGCATGCCTGTAGCACTCAGTAGCCAACAATTTGAAGGTACTTACCCCGAGAACTAAAGTACAAAAGTATACATAGCCATTCAGCCAGTGGTCGGACAACATCAGGACAGGGTGCGTTGGAATCCGGCGGTCGAGAGGAATCGAATGGTATAGGTTTCGAAGTGTCCACATGGCTATAGAGGTCAGCAGGATGAAAAAGGCAGATATCTCAGGGTGCAGATGCCCGCAAGAGTCAGGAAGGGTCTCATTGGAGTCCGCTCGGAGAGGGGAATCGAATTGTATAGGTCTCGAAGTGTCCACATGGCTATAGAGGTCAGCAGGAAGAAAAAAGCAGATACCTCACTGGGCACTGGCCGATGTCTGCAAGAGTCAGGCAGGGCCTTATTGGAATCCACTAGAGTCAGGAAGGGCCTGATTGGAATCCGCTCGCTGAGGGGAATCGACTGGCATAGGTCTCGAAGCGTCCACATGGCTATAGAGGTCAGCAGGAAGCAAAAGGCAGATACCTTACCGGGCACTGGCCGATGTCTGCTAGAGTCAGGCAGAGCCTCATTGGAATTCACTCGCTTAGGGGTAATGAACAGTGTCAACCTGGATGGAAGAGCCTGCCCCTCTCCGAAGGTTGATAATATTCCCTACTTCCACTGATTCGATCATGAAGCCTGATACGAGGTGTGCAAGAACTTAGAAACCTTTTGCGAGTTTTGTTAGCAGTGATCAAATAAGCGGTATGTTTTGTGTTGTTACCGGACCAATAGCTGGTTAGTCATCCTAGGTTTGGATCCTTTTTCGTCTGAACAACCTTTACCTGGTGATAAAGTAGTCCGTTGTAAGTAGAGGCCATCAGGGGCCGGAACAGTTCCCCAATGCTGACCCCTATGGGTCACTTACCATGGTGTTCTTCTGGAGATTAGGGTGTGAAATGGACCATCCAGGTGCACTAGGCGGACAGGATGCGGGTTGTATTGCACCCAATGGACTAGGATGCAACCATTGTGCTGGGGCTATCTGAGGGCGGGCTGGGAGGACAGGATGCTCCAGACGGATTTCCTGCGTCCGAACACAATGCCTCTTCGTCCGGAGCAAACGCTCTTTTTGCTGATGATCCCAACCCCTATACCTCTACCAAGCGGGGAATTATTCCTGAGACTACCTGCAAGCCCTCGGCCGGCATACCGCATTCCTGGACACCAATTTCAAGATGTGAATTAAAGTGTTGGCTGGGAATTTTAGTGTACAGAGGACGCCTTTGGTTGCCAGCGGGTTCGAATTTTTGAAGGGCAGAGCCTGACATCATATAGCCTCTTCATGACTTTTATCAATACATGGCTTAGACTCACTTCGCGGAAATAAAGTGTTATTTCCATATCTCAGCTCCTGATGCTTCAAAGATATCAGTAGAGGATGATTGGCTATGACATGGTAAGGTTGGCGCTCTCTTGGATATTTTGTGCACCTCAAGCCAGCAGTATCGCATTCCTCACTCTAATGTCATAGTAGATGAGGCAATGATGAGGTTTCTTGGCCACTTAGTAGATATTTGTAAAATGGCTGGAAGACCTATTGAGATAGGATACAAATTTCACTGCGTTGCGGATAAAGGATATGTGTGGGACTTTTGGCCACATTCTAGTCCCAAAAATGGGTACCACCCTCTTCTACTGTATCTACGGCAGTAAAACCTTCTTCAGGAGCACTCACACCCGCTGGTGCGATTGTTTTACATCTTGCCAAGCAACCTCCCTACACCTCCACCTCTTTCAACACTTTTACCGCTAATTATTACACCACAGTTGCCCTCCTTCAACACCCAAGAGAAATTGGAACTCGTTTTTGTGGAACGACAAGAAAGACAGGTGCTGGGTATTCAGATAGCTTAAATGTTCCCGAAATGGTTCAGGAAAAGGTTGAATATCACTATTCAACTGGTGTGATTTCTGGTCGAGTGGCAGTTTTCTTGTAGTTTTATAATGCTTCTGGGAGCCTTATTACTACAATTCACAAACTCAGAGGGTGAAGCAGTCAAGTTACCAAAATACAAAAAAGACCTGCCAGATCCAATCCTTCTGCTTTCTTCCAGATCTTTAAGAGTGCTTCAGAGCCTCTGCTTGATATCCCAGCCTGTGTTGATGACTATAATCACAATAAGGTTTGGGTTGATGTGGCAGATCAGTATCGCTCCTACTATTCAGTTCAATTGATTACACAGCGCAATTTGTATCCTATTTTTTTCTGAGTACTAGAAACAGCTCTCATCAACTCATTTATTATCTACTCTGATATTCCAGGCTGTTCGGAAATCTCACACAAAGATTTCAGGATGCACGTTGCGTGGGTGATAATGCAAGGAAAGTGCCAAAAGAGCTATCACCACACCTCCTCTGCCACCCCCAACCACCCTTCCACTACTCCTCACCAAATTCCGCATCTTCCAGTATCCGTTTCTAAGGAGGAGTGGCACATTTGTTCTCAGTGTAGGCTTGATTCAATGACTGCAAGAGAAAGGGGAGTACCGTGCAGCCAGAGCTGACTGATCCCAAAGTCATGTTGGAAGTGTGCCTCCTGTAATATTTTTCTTTGCTTAAATTCTTCTAGAAATTGTTTTTTCATTGATCACCAGTCCCTTTAGATATTCTACATACTTATTGTTTCTTTCTAGAAATTGATTCGTGGTTGCTGGTTGATTTTATATGTGGTTGGGTGTCGTTGCCCTGGCTTGAATCATACGAGCCATGGGATACCGGTAACCCTCTCACCCAGCATTACCGGAGGCAATGCTTCTTCTCCACCTCTCTAGATACATTGCACCATACTCGAGTACTTGAATGAGAAAAAAGATGCTGTTACTTCAAATCCTATTAGACATGATACAACTCCTCAAGGTGACGCGGAGAGGGCTGCTTGTATCCTTGTACCCGAGTACTCGAGTACACAATTCCTCTCCACCACTTCCTCCCTCTTCCTCTCACCCATCCATCCATCTTTCCTCCTAACTGTACTATACGCAGAAGTCGCCCGAACCAATTGAGTTATTCACCTCAGAATCTTATCCCTCCTCCTGCCACCCAACCCATCCCCCCACCCACCAAAGTTTATCCGGGCAATTCTCATATGGCACCTCTGCACTCTCGCGAGCACCAGAACCTCACCTAGGTATCATGCCCCTTCCCCGACATCACGGCGCAGCAACCTCGCTCGACGGCCCAATTCGAGTTTCCAAGTTGCCCCTGTTGTGTGGCCGCTATAGCCCATCGCCGCCTCTGGGCAGCACCGGCAGATGGGTGAGCATAGCCCACGCTGAGAAAGTACTTATTTACTATACTGGGAAGCGAGCCCTCTTGCTCGCAGCGTTGCACTTGTCGACCTTATTCCTCTCCTGCTTCTGTGTAGTTGTTGCGGCCCCGGCCGTGGGGTTTCAAACATCGTCGGGCGCCTTTGGGTTCACCGGAGGTGCGCGGGGATCCCCCTCATTGGTGCATGCGAGTTTTTTGCTGACGGGGAGTAATTGCACTCGCGGGCATTATTCCTATGGCCTTCATACAGTGCATCAGGTTTGTGCCCAGCTTCCTGGCGCAGTTCTACTCGTATTCCCACGGTGGTAATGGTCGCGTGAGCAGTCCACCCTATACTACTCATCTCTATCTCTATCTCCCACCCGTGCCCATCATTCCACAGACATGGTCCGCCAATGTGTCAAAAAGCTGCCAGCGGATGCGCGACTTGACCTCACAACTATACGATCACTTGGCCGTCCCAATATTACTACTGAGGGTCGAGGAGCTGTATGCTACTCGGAAGAGGATGGGCGGCGTCAATTGGGAATGGAAGGATCCTTCCACGAACAAACCCCACTACTTTTATGTACATGAGGCGGGGAGCTCCAGTAATGTTCCAACTCCTGGGGCAATAGAGGCGATCGCAAGGGCCATCCGATCACATACTTTAAACAAGGTCGCGGGGCAATAGAAATGGATCACTGGTTCCTGGGAATGTGCCCAGTGGGAACACACCGGTACATTAATTCGCAAATACTCTGCGTGGTCGACGGGTAAAAAAGATACACATTTTACCCTCCATCGCCAAAGAATAATCGACCCAGCTTCTCCTGTTATGGCTTACAAATCTGGGATACCGTATATACCAATAACCATAATGGATGCTAGTGAGACATGACTCAAATTTTATTCACTGTAGGTATTGTATTCACCCACAGTTCGAAGAGCGATAGACATAAATAAGACACCGAGCACAACATGAGCGATATCTACAATTCCTGTTTCTCAGGGTTAAAGCCTCTGATTCCCAAGAGCTCAGTTTCGAAAACTATGGCGTCACTCTGTTAGAACACCTTCAAATATAGAGGAATAGAGAGCACGTACCCAGATCCGACCTTGCCGGAATAACAGGTGGCATCCCACCAGCACCGTATGCAAGCGAATATGGAATAATCAACTTCCGCTTCTCTCCAATACACATATCCAACAAGCCCCTCTCCCATCCCTGGATAACTCTGTTTTCGCCTAGAGTGAAAGTGAATGGCTGGCCACGATCGTAGGAAGCATCAAATTGAGCCCCAGTCTCCTTGAGGGTACCTCGATAGTGAACGTTGATGGTATCACCTTTCTGTATTCCACCCAATCCAAATATTCATCAGTCTCGCCATTAGGAACAAGGTAAAAGAACTAGAGGCCTCCAAACCGCAGTTTTTCTCTCGCACTCCACGTCTCTCTCCTTAACAATCTCAATGTTTTCCTGGGCAAAAGTAGTGGCGGCGAAGGCGAAGAGCACGAAACCAAGAGCTGAGGTGACACGCATGATTGATTGATCGCTGAATCTTGGTTTGATCGGATTTGTCTTTCTGGTTCGTGGTAACTTTGTGAACTCTTCTCGTATTGATCTGGTATGATACAGTACTAGTGGTCGAGGGTTGGGTGGGAAGGAACGCAGGTGTGGTCGGGTTTGACTAGCAACCGCGTACTTGTACCATATTTGTCTCAGTGATTTAGTTACTGTACTGTCCTGGTGCTGGTATAGCACTCTATAAGTATAGTAGAGCCGCTGCCAAGGAGATGTGAACCCAAAAGGCCACATTGCCCCTACCCACGGTAACCTGCTGGTTTGCCGGATGCTGGTGCTGTGGTTTCTTTGGGCAGGACCACTGCGGGATAGGGCTGCATCCCGCACACTGCCGGCACTGTGCCCGCCCTCCTCCTTGGTGCCGCTAATAAATACTGGCTTTCGACCACAGTTGCGGGCATCCGATGGACATCCTATCACCGCACCGCTCTGCTGTTGTAACCGGCCCCTACCAAGTACTTTACCACGACCCCGAGTGCCGCGCTCGTGGACTACACTACTTTTACATGCGCCCTCCTCGGAACAATGATATCCACTCATGCCATCGGACCGAAGCTACCCCATTTTGGTGGTGACCCGCCGAAAAAAGACGCAACTTCAACCCGGCGACATTAGTGCATGGTGCACAGTACGGTACTGCAAAGCACAGTTCCCTCGAAGCGGCGACACACCTCCTCCACCGCCAAGCTCAACTTTTCAAATTCATAGGGCAAATAACCACGAGTAAGAGTAAAATAAGCCATCTTAGACCCATCATCAGTTTCCAAGTTAGAGGACACAGCACAGTACCCAGAGACGAATCGATCCAGAGAAAAGCTCCGTGCGTTGACCACTACATTGCTCTATCACTACCCCCACGTTATGGTACTCGAGTATAATACCAGCACCGCACCAGTATTGCTCTACTTTCAAGGATTTAACAAAACCAGTATTGCTCTACTGCTACTTCCTTAAAACGCGCAATAAACTCTACGAGATGATATTTACCACAGATCTCTGATTGAGCCGCCCCTGGCATAGGGTCGCCTATCCTGAACGTGAAACCCGCAGCCCTGGATGCCACCTACTCCTACCCTTATTTAATTCAATAAACAGTACCACCTTGAATCGTTGAATACCGTAACAAGAGAAAAACCCAAATAATATTATAATAATAAAACGCCGTGAGACCTCTTATAATACCCTAGATTTCTTGGGAAAAGAAAAGAAGAAAATGTTGCAGAGCCGCGCTCCAACTTTATATACACCATGCTCGGGCATGTCATTGCCCCCCAGACAAACAGCCAGTTCTTGTCCTATGGATAATTCACTCCCCTACGCACCGAACATTACTTTTATCTGATTTCCATGAATTTCTTGTAGAGGTTGAGGATCTTGCGAGTTGTTCAAAGCCCTAGTTCTCTCCTTCTACTAGAACCAGCCTTTCTCTGTGCCGACTCCATAGGCTATCACTCCCTTCCTGGCTATCTAGCCATCCAGTCGCCCAGTATCGGTATTCGTCTCCGTACTTCCTTCGTCCCTGTCCAAGCAACTCACGTTTTATACCCTTAACCATTTTCTCTAATTCACTTCAACCCTCTACTCCCCTTGATTCATCAACTCGCACCTCTAGCTGTTTAAATACTCCCTTGCCATCTTCAAAAATCCCCATCCCACTTGTGCTGGGAGAGCGAGCCATCGAGCCAAGGAACCGGAAGCAACAAGCAACAAGCAAGAAGCAAGAAGCAAGAAGCAACGACAGCACCAGCCGCCAGCAACAAACCCAGGGGCAAAAAGCCTCTTTTCTCCCAGCCTGGTCTGGCTTTAGAACGCTCCGGGTACCTTCCGCAGCCCGCACACACACACCCCTCCAACTTTTTTTTTTCCCTATTCAGATACGATACGATACAACCTTGAATCGCTCTCCTGTCGCCTCTTTCTGCCTGGACCGCTTTCGCCAACGGTGCCTATATCCACTCATTTGTTTTCAATTTAATAATTTCGTCCCGATTTATCTGGACCTTAAATAAATCTTCGCAGCTCTGCCTATCGTGCCATTACATTTCCTCCCACAAGACATTCCGGTTCGTCGTTCACAACGATTATCTAAGTAGCTTCTGTCAGCTCTCGAAACAACGGAAGAAGGAAGCGATCAGGAAATCTAAAAAAAAAAGGAAAAGAAAGAAAAAAGAGAGAAATTCCCACGGAACTTCACCGTACACATACTATTCTATTTGCGTAAAGGCCCCCTCTGGAATCAACCTCGGAGACCCTGAGGACGATCAGGACCAGTCACAGATCCCCATGGATTTCAATGTTTGACACTCCTATCCTTTCCATCCCCTCTCACATTTGCCAAATTCTACTACTTCCACAAGGTGTGGGAAATATTTCTCTTATATTGGGAAACATGAAACAATTGCTGACCAAATCGATTTAAAGTCTATGAGAGGAAATGGGCCGTTTACCATGTCTCCAACATCTGTCTTTCCTGAGGCAGTACACTCGCTCCCATCACCATCACCATCAATAGCCTTCAAATCTTCTGCTTCTTCAGTTGGAAATATGGACGACCTGTCTGCCCCTGCCCTTGGCAATCCCTCGGGGCCGTCGTTTACCTTGTCTCCGCCGGAGTCACTTGCTACTTTAGAGGACAGAGACGGTTCTACAACTGGGGATTCATTTTTGGCTAGTTTGCGGGAGAGCAGTCCTGGCAGCACACCCGTCATGCCTGACAAACGTCTACCAAAAGGAATGCACAGCCTACCCAAGATAACATACTCGAGAAAGGTTAATCCAAAAGGAAATAAACGTCCCGCAGAAGAGGCGGAAATTCTTGATTATGGAAATGATACATCGTCGTCAAGAAAACGTGTAAAGGTGGTTGGTTTGAAGAATCTCGGAAACACTTGCTACAACAATGCTGTGATCCAAGCGTTGAGCCATACTTGTGCCCTCCGGGAATATTTCCTCCAACGCGAGCCACCGATTACTGAGGAATCGGATTCCAGCATGAGTAGCAGCGGTTCCGCTGCTACCCTAAGCTTGCATATGACGAGACCGAGAACTCGTAGGGCTGCGAGACTGGAGGAACAAGTTCCAGTTCCTACCAATATGTACAAACCCTTTCTATCTTTGGAGGAATAATTTAGAATCAATAGTAGCTTACTCGGATATAGCAATCTTTGTGACGAGTTTTCCCGATTGTTGAAGATGATGTGGGTTAATCACGTCCCGGCTGAAGTTCGCACAGGACCCCGTGCACGCCGTTCCACTCTCCCCCTCTCCCCAGTTATTTCACCCCACAAGTTCGCTAGTGCTGTGGCTATAGTATTGCCCTCCTTCCATGAGCGCCACGAACAGCAGGATGCCCAAGAATTTCTTCGGGTAAGCGTACTTCAACGTGTCTGAAGCAACCCCCACTAACTATTGCTCAGTGCTCCCTGGAACGCATGCAGGATGAACTTGCGTCTGAGCAGGTTGAGGAGGAGGATACAATTGTGCAGACTGTTTTTGGAGGTGTATTGTGGAACAAAGTGCCAACCTCTCTGTTTTGTGTTGTCTGCTCCTTTACTAATCCAAGGATTTATCAGATAATATGCCACTCTTGCTCCGAATATACGATCAAGCCTGATCCCTTTCTCGACCTCAGTTTAGTTATCCCCGAACAACCGCCACCAGCCACTAAGGGTGATATGCGCTCAAGTACCCTTGAGGAATGCCTGAATCTCTTTGCCACCACTGAAGAGCTTGAGGGTTCTCCGTCCCCGCCAGCCTCAGTTACTGCGTCGACAAACGGCACCACCCGCTCCTGCTTGTCCTGTGGGTCCGAGGCAGCCTTCTCGAAGGCAATCGCTTTTGGAGTATTACCTCATGTTCTCTGTATCCACTTAAAACGATTCCGCTGGAGAAGCCACAGAGCACGTGGGGGCAAGCAGAAAGTAGACACACATGTTAGATTCCCTCTAGAAGGCCTAGACATGAAAACCTGGTGCGAGCAGGATTTCGATAGCCCGATCTTATATGATCTTTACGCTGTAGTTGTTCATCAAGGGGCAGGGTATGATCAAATATAGCACCTTTCTTTCTTCGTTCGCTGATATGGTATAGTGCCAACTTCGGACATTATGTCGCTTATACGAAGCACCAAGAAGAATGGTGGCTACTTGACGATGATCGGATCACCAAAGTTCCTCCGGAGACCGTTGCAAAATCTAAGGCATACCTTCTCTTCTATAAACGCCGGGACAATGAAATGTCGCCCAGCGCTATCACTGATGATGAGTCACGAACCGAGCCTACCAATGAATCCCGCACTAAAGCCCTCACTCAATCTCATCCCGGCCCCACCGATCCACCCCCAAACCCGACTAAAGAACCTAGGTCTCCCCCCAAATCATAGCCATTTCCCCTTTCCATGGCTCCGCCCATACTCGGCCGCCTCCAGTCGATACCTAGAGAGTGCTGTTTGCTCTAAATATTATCATTACTCCTTAAACTATATTGCTTACGATGAGGGTTTCTCTTCGTTCTGAGTCACGGGTCTTGTTCAACCCTTTTCTTCCTTTTCTCTGCATTTCACATTTCAAAAATCGATGCATATACACCCATGTATATTAGGGGATGGGGGCATAGCGGTTCGGAGTATGGGATGGCTTTCACGAAGTCTTTTATTCATCTGCTCTTTTTTCTTACCGGGTTCTCCATTTATTTCTTTTCTCCCCAAAGCATTCATGTTTCATCATTAACCACGACAGAGTTGGCGGCCTTCATGACTTTGGTGTTTTGGCAATTAGACGGACGGCGTAGACGGTGGTCTTTTTTCACTTTTTTCCCCTTTCCCCTTCTACTGCATCACTTTCTGTTCAGGGTGGAACTAGTCTTTTGCTTGGGCTCGTTTTTTACATTTTCCCTTTCCTTTTGGCTCCATTGTTACTGCGGCGCTCCTCAGCGGCAATACGACACTGCGCGTACTATCAAGAATCGATTGATGCAAGAGCTACCACCAACCAGGCCAAGCAGGGCTGGGTTAGGTTAGCACACCATGAGAGTTAGTTTTTGTTTTTATTACTTGTAGATATCGCAGATATCATACCTACCATATTACAGTATACCACTTTCACAGTAGTACACACAAAGTCAATCCCAGCGATCGCCTTTGTTTCTCCCTCTCTCCCTCTCTCCCTCTCTCCCTCTCTCCCTCTCTCCCTCACTCCCTCACTCCTTCGTGCCATAAGCTATCATACCTATACCCGCACCACCCTGCACGGCACCGTATCCATCGTATCCGCGAGATCAACATAAACCTTACACCACCTCCCCCTTCCCCGCTCCATGGGGCCACTCTGTAAGGAATAATCCCACCGTCGAGAAATCCGACCTAGTAGCTGGTCGGTGCACGTGTAGTTCATTCTTCTAGGCGCACGCGGGAGGAAGGAGGATTAGACGATGAAGTGTGTGCGGGTTAGTGTAGGAGAGTAGGGCTCTTTTTATATCCCTTCTCTTTTTCATTGTATGATAAGATATATCATTACCTATGGTTTTGGCGCTGCCTAGCAGCGAGGGGCCGGCGGTTGAGGTTGAGGGCCGTGATGGTTTGTGCCGAACAGGGGATGAGGCTCAAAGTTGGAGGCCCAGTGATTATTTTTGGTTTCAGTACCGTAAAAATTGGGAAGCCCCAGAATACGGTATGCTAGCAGGGGAAAACAAGGTGTGGCAAATCGTGATACAAGGCACAGGGGGTATGTTTTCGCACAATCACCACGTCTCTTACATCGACAGTCATTGAAATTGCACCACCGTGTGATCAGTCACATTTCGGTTTTTGGCCAATCAGATTCCTTGGACCCATCTTTACGACGGCTTCAAGTCTTTAGTTTAAGAGCTTCCTACTCTTGATCTAATTTCATCACTGGAAGATAGATTTATCTCTTCCTTCTATTATTTTTACTCCCTCATCTTCCATTAACTCCACGGTATCTGGACATTCTGGTTAAGCGAGGTTCTACTACTTTTTCGGCAACCAAGGTTGCTAAAGCGGGGTTGGCGGCTTCGGCCGCATTGACGAGAATATTGGAGTTGGAGAAGGAGGTGAGCAAGTTGAGGCACCATGTTTCCGTTTTGTCAAAGCGGAATCATGCGTTGCAGAAAGAGGTGGATAAGAGGGGGAGCGGTGATGGTGCCGAGGTGGCTTCGCCCGTGAGGGTTCAGGAGCCTGAGCCACAGGTGGTGGTTGAGCCCGAGGTGCGGATGAGAGGGATAATTGTGGCGGAGGAAGAGGAAGATTTATTTGTGGCGTCTGAGGCAAAGCCGGCGGTGGCTGAGTCAAGAGTGGCGTTGGTGGTTGATGAACCAGAGGTGGCGTTGGTGAGGCTGCCGAAGGGTAAGAGGAGGAGAGTTGAGAGTGAGGATGGAGAGGTGGTGGTTGTGGGGAGTAAGGCGGAGGAGAGTGAGGTGGAGGTGGTGGAAGGGATTATTGTGGCGACCACGATTCCGGTGGCGCCGAGGGGGATGCAGATGGTTGGAGTGGCCCCAGTTGGGCCGAGAGGGAGAGGATATTTTGGGCGGGGTGTGGTTAACCCCAAATTTCCTATGTTTTTCAACCATGCCCGGCGATTTGCCGGAGATCACCAAAAATGGCCTGTGCGGCGTGGTGGGCGAAGCGGATAGACCTGGATTGCAAGGGGTAACCTAACGTGGCCTAATGGCAGATCAGCAAATCGACGTGGGCAGGGCTTGCTTTACCCCTTGTCCAGTTGATCGAGGAGCCCGCCTGGTGTGTGAGCACTGGGAATTCGGAAGCGTAGGTTGGCCTTGTTATTGTTTTTCTTACTAATGATACGGATTCTTCATTCGGCATGGTGACTCGCGCGGGGTGCAGTTGGCTACGGGAGGATGTCGGGTTGTGTTTTTGATGTTGATTTGGTGTAAAGGTTTATTTGTAGTTAGCTGCTGCGTTATAGGTGGTGAGGGAGTGGAATCTCGGTAGGCGGGTCCGGGATCGCACCAGTGGTGGTGTGCTGTATACTTTAGAGTAGTTAGGTAGCCGAAATGGAAAAAGTTTATAAAAAAAAAAAAAAAAAAAAAGTGTTTTCGCACATCCTCGATTGCTCCTACAACCTACTCCTAACCTCTTGTGATGTGTCATATTTGGCGGGTGGGCCTATCAGGATCGATGGTGGTTGTCTCGCGATAGCTTCATGTCTTTACCGGAGCAGTGTTACAGCAGTTGGCTGGCTACGTGTTGATGGTTTGGGCACATCATGTTAACCTTTTGCTTGAGGCTTCCTCTCTAGATATTTTTGCTGATAGCGCTTCGGTCAGGTTGGATAGAAGTCGCGTTGGTGATGGCGGAAGGAGTTTGCTGATGGATTAGGTGCCAGGACGATGTTCACAGCATCTGTCAATGGATTATCTCAGGATAGTCTTTGAGGTTTGTATTAATGAGGCTGGGGTGGTCAGGTTGGATAGCTCGCCTTGTTTTTACATCCCTTGCCCATTGGTTTTGAAGTCCGGCGTGATGGATTTGCTGACGAGGCCTTAGCAGGTGGGCTAAACGATGGGGAAGAGGCTCTGTGGCGAGACCGGCTTTTCTCGTGTGACGGAAGGAAGAGGTGTGGCTGAAGGGGTGGCGTTGTTCGAAGGCGTCTGACTGAGTGTGGCTTGGCGAGCCCAGACTTGGTGAGCCCTCATTGGTTTGAGTTGGATGGCCGAGTGATTGAACAGAAGTTTTTTTTTATTTCTTTGATTTTGTTTTGGGTATAGGCAAGTAAAGGGTACAGGTCCACCTCAGCAAGTTAAGCGCTCTTTTCACCACTCGCCTTTTTGGTTGCTGTCGCAGAGCTTAGCTTGCACATGTGGCTAGGGTAGTTGATCAGGAGTTTGATCGCGGTGAAAGATGGGTTAGGGTCGACGGCCTGGTATGTGGGTTAGTGTATGCTTCCTGCCATTGTACCACTTGGGAGGAGGGAAAGGGGGTAGTTTGAGGAAATTGGAGGGTTGGATGTTGGGATTGGGGATTAATGCTGGTATGAGGCAAGGAGGGGGTGGGCAAGAGTCGTGGAGCTTAGAGGGTGGGCTGAGAACGCTGTCGCTAAAGGCAGTGAGCGAAGTGGCGGGCCTGAGCACCTTGTATTTGAGCATGTTGGGGGCTTATGTGGGATCCTTAATTTGCCTTAGTGTGGCTAGAAAACTGTAGAGCAGATGGGTAAACGAGCCCGATGAGGCCACATAAAACCCCAAGAGAATATATGCTTATAAAAATAAAATAAAAAATGTTTTCGCACACACCACTTTGTGACCCACCAATTTTCTAGTGTTTTTTGCTGGTCAGCCACTTTGGTGTGTGCAAAAACATTTTTTATTTTATTTTTATAAACATATATTCTCTGCGGGTTTTATGTGGCCTCATCGGGCTCGTTTACCCATCTGCTCTACAGTTTTCTAGCCACACTAATGCAACTTAAGGATCCCACATAAGCCCCCAACATGCTGAAACCCAAGGTGATCAGGCCCGCCACTTCGCTCACTGCCTTTAGCGACAGCGTTCTCAGCCCACCCCGCTAAGCTCCACGACTCTTGCCCACCCCCTCCTTGCCTCATACCAGCATTAATCCTCAATCCCAACATCCAACTCTCCAATTTTCTCAAACTACCCCCTTTCCCTCCTCCCAAGTGGTACAATGGCAGGAAGCATACACTAACCCGCATACCAGGCCGTCGACCCTAACCCATCTTTCGCCGCGATCAAACTCCTGATCAACTACCCTAGCCACATGTGCAAGCTAAGCTCTGCGACAGCAGCCAAAAAGGCGGGTGGTGAAAAGAGCCCTTAACATGCTGAGGTGGACCTGTACCCTTTACTTGCCTATACCCAAAACAAAACAAAAGAAATAAAAAAAATAAAAAACTTCATCTTAATCACGCGACCATCCAACTCAAACCAATGAGGGCTCACCAAGTCTGGGCTCGCCAAGCCACACTCAGTCAGGCGCCTTCGAACAACGCCACCCCATCCGCCACCCCTCTTCCTTCCGTCACACGAGAAAAGCCGGCCTCGCCACAGAGCCTCTTCCCCATCGTTTAGCCCACCTGCTAAGGTCTCGTCAGCAAATCCATCACGCCGGACTTCAAAACCAATGGGCAAGGGATGTAAAAACAAGGCGAGCTATCCAACCTGACCACCCCAGCCTCATTAATACAAACCTCAAAGACTATCCTGAGATAATCCATTGACAGATGCTGTGAACATCGTCTTGGCACCTAATCCATCAGCAAACTCCTTCCGCCATCACCAACGCGACTTCTATCCAACCTGACCGAAGCGCTATTAGCAAAAATATCTAGAGAGGAAGCCTCAAGCAAAAGGTTAACATGATGTGCCCAAACCATCAACACGTAGCCAGCCAACTGCTGTAACATCGCTCCGGTAAAGACATGAAGCTATCGCGAGACAACCACCATGGATCCTGATAGGCCCCCTCGCCAAATATGACACGTCACAAGAGGTTAGGAGTAGGTTGTAGGAGCAATCGAGGATGTGCGAAAACATATCCCCTGTAACTTGTCCCTTTTAGAAGAAATTAAAAAAGCCAAAAGAGACGAAATTAATGTTCGTTATAGGGCGGGGTGGGGCGGTTTTTCACTTGCCAGACCCCACCCTTACATGGGGCCGGGGAGGGTATTTTTCGGGTAATCACTGCCCTGCCCCCATCCGGGGCCCACCCGCACTCATTCCCTGGACGGGGCCCCGTTTATTACCACCTATTTTTAGCAGGGACCCGTCTGAGGGATGGGTCGGGCAGGGGCTTGAGCCGGGACAGGGGCAGGGAATCCCGCAAAAGAGACGCCGTCCCAGGCCGTTGAGTGGGGTGGGGCGGGGAAAATGGCCGGGGGCCTGCTTTTTTCGGGGCCCCGTCCGCCCTGTAACAAACTCTAGACGAAATTCTGGGGCTTGGGTGGGGATCATGAAAAGTATTATTACCACTTGAAGCAGGTTCTCTTCCGGCGGTGATTTCTTACCCTTGCTAGCATATTCTCTGTTTTCCCAATTTTTACGGTACGTTAGTACGGTAAAGTACGGGGACAAAAAAACCCGTCCAATACTGGTTTTAGGGCCAAATTTGATATTTTCAAACCAACAATTCCCAACACTGTGGTGCATAGAAACACTTCAAATCTTTCCTCCAGCTAGAAAATCACAACATATTCAAACTTCTAGAAGGAATCAAAGCTGCTTCCATTGTTTATGATTGCATCAGTCTGTGTGAAAGTGACCTAGATTTTTGTATTGGGCTCCATAGAAAAAGGTACATGACAACCAATTCCTTTCTACTTAAACAACCCTTTCTCCATCTCCTTGTGATATTTAAGAGTTTTGTAACTTTCATTATATTACCTACAGATTTTCTAATACACAGCCAAATTTTTGTGGGTTTTCATAAAAATTGTGGCCTGAGGGAGGGTGGGGAAATCAGCTACTTTTCGTGTAAAATGGCTATCGGACGATTCTTTTTGTCCTAGTACTGTACTTGGGGGTAAGCAAAAGTCGGGCGCACTTCAGAAACGGGTAGCTGATTTGTATAAAGACTATAACAAATGGGGAAATGTGAGTCATATGCTATGATCACGGTTGGAGAGGAACAAAAATCAGGCGTACTTCTGTTCTAGGGAAGGTAGCAAGTGATATCTCATGATCACGGTCATTCGGGTACCATGATCATGGTCACTCAAGTGGAAATATTAAATGTATTTTGCATACTACTGGATACACTTAAAACTACTAAGCCGTTGGGCCTCCCTCAGCATCAATCACAGCTTGTTGCCGCTGTGGCATACTGTAACGGGGGCACTCTGTAGGAAGACGGATCCTAAGATTGCGACCGCACCGAATACTCAAAGTAGAAGTAAGGATCAAAATAAAGATAAAGATAATTCAAAGTAGAATCAAGCGGTAAAACTTAATATCGTTAAGCCTGAAAGCTTCACTCAACAAGTTCTCTCGAGGATCGTTGGTTATCAGAATAGGGTGTCTCTCGCTTTAGTTAAGTAGAATAATGTAAAGCCAGAGGACACCCGTCAACCATTCTGACCTTTCGCGAGCACCCTGCTCAGCTCAG
>Ga0307513_10001776_pt1 | contig 30685 bp, 30 predicted proteins | sample 15_EM_MG_FD_202174 | JGI IMG/M metagenome (GOLD analysis project Ga0307513, IMG submission 202174) | Populus trichocarpa ectomycorrhiza microbial communities from riparian zone in the Pacific Northwest, United States - 15_EM | ecosystem: Host-associated > Plants > Roots > Unclassified | place... | reverse complement strand
CCCCTCATGCCCCGCTTTACTTCCCTGCTTTGCTACGTGTCCTACCCCTCATCTCGCAATGTTCTCCAAGTTCCAAACTCACCGGTGAGTCGGCTGAAAGTCTTCTAGCATCTTCCGTCCTATGAAAGGAATGGCGATAGTGTGGGGGTCACGGTCGGTGAGGAAATGAGAAGGAGCACCGGTGATTAATAAGACCACCCCTCACCGGTGCTCCCTGCACATCCATCTTCGAGGGTTAAGCTAGCCATGTATGTAGAGACCCTATCCTCGCTACCAGAGTCCTGGAGAAGGAAAGCTGAATGGTCGATGAGTCCCAAGCCAAGGGTGTGTTTAACAAAGGAGGGATGTGGAAGGGCTTTTGTAAATAGGTCCGTAGTCATATCATTGGTTGGGCAGTAGGAGAGTCTGATCGTTTGGTTTTCAACGTGTTCCCTGAGAAAATGAGAAAATGATATTCAAGTTGGATGTCGATATGTTTCGTACGTGCGTGAAATTCCGCATTCCTGGCCAAGGCGATTGCTTCTTGGTTGTCTACCTTGATATGCCTCATCTCGTCCAAGTGGCGCCTTGCACCCAGATCTCCAAGTATTCCTTGCAGCCAGATGGATTCTTTCACCGCCAGAGTTAAAGCCATATATTCGGCTTCCGTCGATGATAAAGCTACGGTACTTTGCTTCTTGCTATTCCATCCAATAGCGGGACCATTTAAAACAAATGCGTGGCCTCCGATTGACTTCCGGTCATCTCCGGAGCCCCAGTCTGCATCCGTGTATCCGGAGCCCTGTCCCTGTATGCCATAACATAAACCACGGTTTGGCATACCGGCAAGATACTGAAAGATCCGCTTGACAGCAGTCCAGTGAGTAGAGTCCGGATTAATGTTATATTGACTGACCTTCGACACAGCATACGCGATATCTGGCCTGGATCCCAACATTGCGTACATCAAAGAACCAACCGCAGATTGGTATCTTCTGCGCTCGTATGGGGTTGCCTCAAACCCGGTGCCACATTTTTCCAAGCGGACATGTGGGTCGGCTGGGGTCACAGCGGGGTTGCAGAGGTCCATTTTGTGTATGTGCAAGATCCTCTGAATATACTTGCTCTGCCACACATGTAGTGTTCGTTCGCTTCGGTTTCGCTGTATTTCTAGCCCTAGGAAGGTTTGTACAGGGCCTAAGTCCGTCATATCAAACTCGTCGTGTAACTTATTGCGGATCCAGCTGATTTGATTGGCAGTTGGGGCAGCTACAACCAGGGCGTCCACATAGAGTAGGAGGATTACTTGCTTCTCGTAGTTAATAAACAGACTGTGATCGAAGTCGCTTCTGGTAAAATTATATATGAGAAAGAATCTGTGGATTCTTCCATACCAGGCCCGGGGTGACTGTTTTAATCCATAAATCGATTTGATTAATCGACAGCGAGCAGACGATTGTAGCGACTGTGGTTCTTGTTGGCCAGAATTGTTACCCCTTCCCGGATCTCCATGTATAATTGCTCCTGGAGTTCTCCATTTAGAAAGGCCGTCTTGGTGTCCATGCCTTCTACTTCCCAGTCACCTTTCACAACTCAAGGCGTGAAGTACTCAAATTGTGGTAAACTTTGCCACTGGGGCAAACGTTTCTTCGTAGTCGATTCTGTGTTGCTGACTGTATCCTTTAGCCACTAGTTGGGCTTTATATCTTCCGTCCTCCTTTTTCTTGAACAACCACCGACAGCCGATTGCGCTTCTACCCTCGGGTAGCGGCTCCACTACCCAGGTGTTATTTTGAGCCAAAGAGGTAAGTTCTGATTCCCATGCGGCTCTCGATTTTTCACGTTCATTGCAGCTTAGTGTGTCGGTTAATGTTAGCGGCTCATGTTCTTCTTGGCTGGCGAGTAGTGCGTAGTGCGCTTGTGAGGCAAACAGCCCACCAGCCTTCCGCATTCTTTGCGACCGTGGTGGCTGTGAATCGCTTTGGTCACCTGTGCTGGCGGAGGAGGTGTCTTCTTTACCGGTAATATGTGTTCCGGTTGAACGGGGTCGTAGAGTAATTGAATCTTGCATTTCGGTCGCATTATCTGCTACGCCTGCCGGTGGAATAATACTATCCAAAGGCTGGAAATCCTCGTAGTTTGTTTCCCCTTCTTTCGGTTCTTCTGGAGCGCCCTCCTTCTCCCATTCAATTTTGGTGGTTGAGCTGCGTTCGCCAGGATTGCCAATAACCGACAATTCGTCGATAATTACATCTCGGGACACTAGTATCTTGCTATTTTCAGGGTTATATAGCCGGTATACCTGAGTCCCAGCATCTTCTTCATAGCCAACTAACAAACACCTTACTGATTTCGGATCTAGCTTCTGCCTTTTTTCGCCTGGTACATGGACCCATGTCGTACACCCAAATACCCGCAGCTGACCAATCTCGGGTTGCTTACTGGTCCAGTGCTCGAGTGGGGATATATTGCTGTGACTGCCAGTGCGAGAAGGGAGACGGTTGTGGATGTGTGCTGCTGTGAGTACCGCATATCCCCCAAACTCCTTTCCTAGGTGTAAATCTTCCAGAATCCATCTTGCATTTTCCATTATTGTTCAATTCATACGTTCTGCGAGTCCATTTTGTGACGGCGTATAAGGTGGGCTAACAATGTGTTGAATACCAGCTTCTATTAGAAACTTCTCGAATTCGCGGTTACGATACTCTCCACCGCCATCGCTGCGCAAGGCTCTAATTTCCCGACCACTATTCTTTTCTGCTCTGGCTCGATAATCTTTGAATGCTGTAAGTGCACCATCTTTCGACCGCAAAAGTGTAATGCTAACCCGACTGCTTGTCTCATCGATAAAGGTTACGAAATATCTTTCCCCATTTAGCCCAACAGTTTGCATAGGACCACAGAGGTCGGAATGCACGACAGCTAATATTTCTGTTGCTTTCTCTCGTGCTTTGGTTTCTGCCTCCTTGTGCTGAAGACCTATAGCACATATGCCACATATAGTTGTGGTTGGTTCCGCACTATCGGTAACTACCATGTTCTGAACTTTGGAGCCGATGTATTTTACGGATGCCTCATCTAGTGTTCGATGGCAAAGTCACTTGTGCCAAACCTCTAATGTTGCACTCGACGATTGATTCGTCATAAGGCCTAGGTTCGCCCCCACTCCTTGCTTTGTATCTCGAATAGCTGAGCCGTTATTAAGTTAGTATAGACTTCTGATCCTTCGTCCCAAAAGTGCTCGAACACCTGCCTTGCGTATATTGCATGTACTTTGGCCAAACTGCACCGTATAACCTGCATCGACCATTCGCGATACAGACAACCGGTTTCCACCGATGTCGGGAACATGCCACACATCCTTTAATGTGATGCTACTTTCTTGACTAACTATCTCTATTGTCCCGACTCCTTCGGCCTTGATCTTGGTCCCATCCGCAATGGTGATCTCTTGGACTTTGCTGATGTTGGTATAGGTTGAAAAAGTGTTTCTATTTCCGCATAGGTGCTGACCAGCACCTGAGTTGATGATCCACCCCATGCTGGGTGCCGGTCCTGTATTTTCGGCTCGAAAGGTAAATTCCCTCCATCCTCCACTATTTCGGGTACCTCCCTCATCTGCCTTTCGTTTATAACAGTCCTTTTTCCAGTGACCTTCTTTGCCACAATAGTGGCATTTCGTCCCAGATTGCCCTCGTATCGTACTCGACGCGAATGCGGTTTGACTGCCCGGATTGGTATTGTTCTCATGCCCCTTGTTGCTGACTTGGCCAATGTGTCTTCGTGCTGACTCCTGGAGCAGGCGGCCAGCCATCATATCAAAAGTGATTAGATTTGTACGCGACGGTAGCGCCATAACCAGTGGCTCATAAGACTCGGGAAGGCTTAGAGTTAGGATGGTGAGAAGTTCACTATCATCAACATCCTTTCTGTTACGAGGTAGTTAACACGGTAGGATTCCGAGCTAACTAGGCCAAGGATATTCGAGACAACGGATTAATAGTCAGGAAGGCTCGTTGATAATTGTTTGATAAAGGTAAAGTAATAAAGTATAGTCAAATATCAAAGAGTTAGAATATAACTCGCTAACTTGTTATATTGTTGAGGTCTCTTCTCCGTTGCTTGATGATTCTTCAACCACCGGGGGAGAGGCCTACTATTTATACTAATGTTCATGCTACTTCAACTTCTCTAGTTAAGAAGTATCTTCTTAACGATTCAGTTCGTCAGAACATAGTGCGAACACTGTTTGACCCTGAGAACTTGCCCAGCTCAACTCAGAGAATCTCCCGAACTGCTATTTTATCTGAGGGTGTCCCCACTCCACCAGTAGACAGTCTTCGATCTCTTCGTCATGATAGACTATAAATGAATATGCGGCCCAAATGCCTACATACCAATAGTAGTATGGAATATGGAGTGATCAGTTCTGATATCTAGCTATCAAAGCATTATGCAGCTAATCGCATATGCAACTAGAAAATGAGAGGAGTAGTAATCTCTAAACATCATTCCAATCAGTTAAACATATCTTGAAACGTGCTCTCATTCCGTATTCCGAGTCGTCTTCCAGATGCCTCTGTGAAGCTCATAACTCCGGGAACTTGGGTTCGGATATGTAGTCATCCTATGAAGCCATATACCTCGCTCTTAAATATTAGGTAAGCTATTCCCGCTAGGGTAATACTTTCCTTCACTTGTTAGTCCCCGTAACTGGTTTTCTAATTCTCGGAATTGATTTAGATGTTGGGCCATGTCCTGCCATTCTGACATTTTTAAGGCCCAGAGACGCTGCATCAAGACCATGCGTCCATTCGTACCAATCCCGTGATGGACTTCCTTAAGGGCTGCCCATGCCTGCCGTGCTGTGGTTGCATTCTGAATGTGAGGTATTTGAGAATCCTTGATGTTTAGTGTAATAATCGTGAAGGCCTGATCGTCCTTTGCCGAGCTGACTGTGGTATCCTCGATCGCAGGTAGAAGGTCTTTCTCCTTGAGAATACAGATGATTCTGAATCGCCATGCGTTGTAGTTACTCTGGCCTGTTGCCATTGAACCCCCCAGCTTCTCGATTGACTGGGTTAGTCAAGTAGTACTCGAATGCTTACTCTCACTCATACTGCTACTGCTGCCACCTGTATCATTTTCTTCAGTCGACATGCTAAATCTTGGTGTATTGTACCTCTATTGTTAGTGAATATTCTTTCGGTGATCAGTCCTGGTTAGGCAGCGCTGGCCGGGCTCATAACCTCTTATTTTTGTGATATATATACCGATCGTATGCAAGAAGGCTGGTTTCAAAGAGACGAGTGAGTGTGTAGAAAAGATAGACTGTATTCTGTAACTTTTACTTCAACACTCGAGGGCGAACGAAACACTTAAGTACAAAAAACAATAACTACTGATGCCCAAATATCAGACCACTTTTGCATCTTCTCACGCCACCTGCTTTCTTCTTGGTACCCTGCTTTCCCCTCATGCCCCGCTTTACTTCCCTGCTTTGCTACGTGTCCTAACCCTCATCTCGCAATGTTCTCCGAGTTCCAAACTCACCGGTGAGTCGGCTGAAAGTCTTCTAGCATCTTCCGTCCTCTGAAATGAATGGCGATAGTGTGGGGGTCACGGTCGGTGAGGAAATGAGAAGGAGCGTCGGTGATTAATAAGAGATCCCGGGGCTGGAAAGACTTTTATTAGGTAAAAAGAATGAATAATGAGAGATGGAAGGGGCAAGTACTGACAAACTGCGATGCTAGCTCATTAGTGATAGACAACTTATGCAATCAGGCCAGAGGATAAGATGCAGCCGTTGCATGTTTCTACTTCGACTTCGCCGCCCAAAAGGAGCAGTCAACAACCAACATGCTGGGCGCCCTGCTCAAACAAGTTGTGAGCGCACTAGAAGAGGTGCCGGAAGAAATAGTGCGAGACTATGAAGCCCAGAAAAAGGTGATTGGTGGAAGGGGGCCGCTACTTTCGGATATTGTAAAGATGTTACAGGCTGCCTCTTACAAAAAACGTACATTCATATGCATAGATGCTCTCGATGAATGTGCAGCAGGAGATCGAGCCAAGTTTCTTAATTCGTTAAAACAAATCCTCCAGAAGTCCCCGGGCACTCGGATATTCGTGACTGGGAGATCACACATTCGGGCTGAAATCGGAAACCGCCTTTCTGGGAGAGTAACCACTATACAGATATCTCCTAAGAGAGATGATGTCATCAAATATCTTCATAGCAGGCTAGCGGAGGACACAACGCCGGATGCGATGGACAGTATTCTGGAGGCGGACATCCTGAAAAAAATTCCCGAGGATATTTCGGAAATGTACGCAGAAGCAACAGCCCTGGTGAATCTATGTCGTAAGGTCGACTAACAGATATTTAGATTCCTTCTAGTCTCCTTGAATACGGATCCGATTTTACAAGAACCCACAATCCATCGCAGGAGGCAAAGGCTCAACGCAATGGCCGACGGGCTAGGGTTGGGCAATGCTTATGGTGAAACTTTAGGTCGGATAAGGGGACAGGGAGGGGAAAAGGCGAGGATTGGAATGGCAATGTTGATGTGGATCTCCCATTCGGAGCGGCCATTGAAGGTTGATGAATTGTGTCACGCATTCGCAGTCGAAATAGGGTCGCCAAATCTCAATACCGACAATATTCCCTCGGTAGGTACGATGCTAACCTGTTGCCAAGGGCTCGTTTCGGTAGACAAGGGGGCTTCCGCGGTCCGGCTAATTCACTTTACACTTCAAGAGTACCTCCGGGCTCATCCCAAGTTTTTTGGTAGGGCACACTCTGCAATGGCAGAAACTTGCCTAAGTTATCTCAATTCCCGCCAGGTCAAGGCTCTTTCAGCCCATCCCTCTCCCGAACTCCATGTGGCTCCCTTTCGAATACTCCTCTCTATATGGGGGAATGCACGCCAAAAGGGAATTTTCAGATTGTGCAAAACTACTTGCACTGAAGCTATTTGATGACTACGATAATCACATATCCACGAAACTCTTCTTAAAAGCACAGAAACCCCTCTCGCGCACTATTGCATTCGATAAACCCTCCTTTTTCAGTAGTTTGCATTGTGCATCCGTCTCCGGGATTGCCGAGATTGCGGCTGGTTTGGTAGAGGTGGAAGGGGGTGATATCAATCAGGAAGACTGCGTGGGTAATACACCTCTCGTGTGGGCTGCTGGGAATGGGCACGAGGGTGTGGTGAAAATACTACTCGGAGGGCGCGATATCAACCCTAACAACCCTGATAGCAACGGCCGGGCGCCACTCCTTTGTGCTGCCCAGAGTGGGCACGAAGGAGTGGTGAAAATGCTACTTGGGCGCGGCGATGTCAACCCCGATCAAGTGGATCGTTGCGGCCGAACATCACTCTGGTGGGCTGCTTCCAATGGACACAAGGAGGTAGTGCAAATTCTGCTCGGGCGGGGCGACGCCAGCCCCGACAAACCAGATAACTACGGCCGAACACCACTCTCTTGTGCTGCTCGTGGTGAGCACTAGGAAGTGATGAAGATACTACTCGAACGGGATGACGTCAACCCTGATAAACCGACTTGGTACGGCCAAACAGCACTCTGTTGTGCTGCCGAGAGGGGGTACGAAGGAGTGGTGAAGATACTGCTCGCACAAGACAAAGTAAACCCCAACAAACCAGATGACGGCGGCCGAACGCCGCTCTGGTGGGCTACTCGGCACGGCCACACGGGGGCGGTGTCGCTCCTCCACCCCCTGGGCTACCAGCTTGACTCGGAACCTGTATTATAATATTATTTACTTTTAATTATCGTTTTTATAACCTTATATCCTCCCAGCACATCTGTTCATTTCTCCTTCCCATCCCTTTCTTTCCCATCCCTCCCCCTTCAATGTGTAGGCATAAGGGTTACTTAGGATCCGTTTACCTAACAGTCTATTTCTAAAATTTGGACGATAAAACTAGACGGTGGCGTCTCAACCGGCGTCACTATCCAATAAACAGTGCAAAAGTGTTTACCCAATTGTCTGCCGTACTAAATTCTTGTAGCTAGACAGTCAAAACGTGATCTTGCCTCTGGGGTGTGTTTTGCAAACCCCGCCAAAATCTAATCCGCTCGGGACTTTTGGTAAGCGCCCTCTACTCTAATGCTTGCCCAGACCTACCACCGTCAAACCCCCCTTAACGGCCGGCACCGTCTCGGGCTGCTAGACCGCCGTCCATAGGTAATCGGGTTCTCTGACGGGGAGAAATATATATTCGAATAATGCGCAGGGACTTCTGCCACTCGGAAAATTCGAATTAGCAGCCAGCTGTTACCTAAGGCATGATGGTGTGCTGAGGCCTATAATGACCGAATCGCCACCAAACTGGGAACACAACAAGCATTACGATGAGAATACGAAAACCAACTTGGGTTAACGGAAGTTTGGCAACTGGAGGATTGGAGGTATTAAAATTAAAAGGGTTCAGTAATAGGGATTCCACACGGAATAAGGCATTTATAGGAAGAAAGAAAGAAAAAAGTGAAGGAAAGAAGTCGAGGAACATGGTATTCACATTGATTCTCCTTCCGCCATTTTCAACATTGGACCAAAACTTACCCCGAAAACTGGAATAATCGAAAAAATGTGCCAATCTTTTGGGCTCCCCTCCTCGAGTAAGGACTGGCGCTTATTTACCTTTTGTGTATCTCTGAGGGGTCAAGAGCTCTTTTTTTCGTAGTGTTTTTCGTTCCTTTTCCAAAGTCGGGAATTCTGAACTATAATACATAGCACATTGTTCAGTGTAGCTTTCACGGTAGACAAGCAAAGGTCCGCGACCACATTACAAAGCAATCGGTGAGCAATTGGTGGAAATTAGATTTAGCCAATCTACTCGGGAACGACAGCGCCCAAATGCAGCATTGCTTCTGAGCACAATGAAGCAGAGTGAAGTCCTTTCCCCTTTTGTAGCTAGCTCACCAATTATATTAGTTTTGTTTCTGTTCGGGGTATAATATAATCGGAGTGCCGTGTATGAGTACATTGTAATTTACTTTAGAACCATTAACAGGAGATTTACCCCAGTGTTCTGAACCGTCCGGGGGTCCCACAGGGACGGCTGGGATAACGCTAAGAAAACTGGACGGGAGGGGATAAGTAGATGCGGTCTTTTGTAGGACTGCAACCCTTGGCTATGGCCGACGGGAACGACACGCTATTATTTTATCAGTATAGTCAGATGCACCAGATGGTCACCGCTCGGGCAGACAGCAGGGGAAATGGCGTGACGGCTGGGATTGTGGGGAACCATAAGGGGTATCAGAAGACTGTGGGGTGTGGGAAATGACTATAAGGTATAGGGAAGGACTGTGGGGAGTGGCCACAAGACGGCAGGTATTATGGATGGCGGCTGGGAACAGGGAACAAAAAGTGAGAGAGACTGGGGGGACGGAGATGGCTGATGACGGCGGGGGACCCCCGATAAAATATGAGTGATGTATGATGATGCTATGTAGCAGACGAAGTAAATAATATTCCTGCCAGAAAGGGAAGAAAGTTAAATGAATCATCAAGTCCTCCGGGTGTCAAGATAAGGCTGAGTCAATTCATTCCTCCCCGACCTTCAATTCCTCTTTCAAATACCTCCGTAAATTGTTGCCTCCTCAAGACGTATGCTTGCTCGCTTATCAGTTTACCCACGTGACATATGATATGCAAGATCACAAACAAAGAGGAACACGAAATCTGGAACTTGAAATGTCTAAGTATGCGGGCTGAAAAGATGAGACTGGAAACATACCCAGGGGCCCGGTCGGCGTCGTGTCCTACCTGAGGATGCTGTAAGCAGTCCACAGAATGGAAAAAGGACGGGCTACTACTGGCGGTCCGTCTGGCCCTACCTCCATGACTGACGGACTGGATGCTTTGGAACACTGATTTACTCTGCTGTGCCGTTTAATTAGTTCAGAGGTATATCTTGGATCCGGAATTGTCCTAGGCTCTCCCGAAGGTTTTCCATCGGCGTATCCAGCACTCTTTGATATTCTGCTTAAGGTAGCCGTTTAGTTTGGGCGAGCTTGCTCCCGGGTCGTTAAAAAAAATAAGGTATATTACGGTAGATATAGCAGCCTGCTGTGGTACCTCCCGGAGTTGCACTATGCGCGTACTGGACGTGGCCATTTAAATGACTGTCGGAGGGCACGACCCTTACCTCCATTGAACATGATACGAGGCTGCCGGAGAAGGTATCCGGCCTGTGTGGGTATCGCCAAGAACTGAGCTGCGATACTTGAAGTTAGGTGATGTGTCAGTTCTCTAGTTCGTTCATTCCTAAGACTTGATGCTAAGTGTTATATACCAAGGCTGTCACCAAAAGAAGTGTGGAGCAAATTTAGGGAGATTGATCGGACGGTCCCGGGGCGTTCATTAGGTTCCACAAAAAACCGCGCTTTTGTTCAGCCCTCAGGAATTCTAGTAGCCGACTGCCTCTATCATCCATCATCCATCATCCACAGACAGTACGATATCCTGAGAAGGAAAAAACTGAAAATGTCTCGATTATTCAGTAATATTGACAACTCTTTCAACACTACGAATATTAGCTTTACTATTGCCGACGACCTACCGGGTCTCCTAGGCTGGCTATCCCCACTAGACCCCAAACTACGGCATCAGGATATCCGAGACCGCCGAGTCGAAAATGTAGGAGAATGGCTTTTACAGACCGAGGAATTTAGAAGTTGGTATGCAGGGAGTGTGGTGGGTGGATCCGATAGCACAGTTTTGTTTTGCTACGGAGATCCGGGAGCCGGAAAGACTTTTATTAGGTAGTACTTGAAGGAATGGGAAGAACAGGGCAAATGCTGACAGGCCGCGATGTTAGTTCATTAGTGATAGACAACTTATGCAATCAGGCCAGAGAACGGAACGTCTCCGTTGCGTGCTTTTACTTTGACTTCGCGGCACAAAAGGAGCAGTCGCCGACGAGCGTGCTGGGTGCCCTCCTCAAACAGGTTGTGACCGGACTGGAAGAGGTGCCGGAGGAGATAGTGCGAGACTACGAAACCCAGAAAACAGTCCTTGGCGGACGGGGGCCGCTGCTTTCCGATATTGAGGAGATGCTGCTGACAGCCTCTTCCAAAAAGCGCACATTCATCTGCATAGATGCTCTCGATGAATGTGCGGCAGCCAACCGTGTCAAGATTCTTAATTCTTTAAATCAAATCCTCCAGAAGTCCAAAAACGCTCGAATATTCATAACTGGAAGACAACATATACGGGCTGAAATCGGAAGCCGCCTTTCTGGAAGAGTAGCCACTATACTCGTCACTCCTATGAGAGATGATGTCATCAGATATCTTCATAAAAGGATAGCTGATGATACAACGCCAGATGCGATGGACACTAGACTGGAGGCAGACATCCTAAAGAGAATTCTTGATAATATTTCTGAAATGTACGTAGAACAGAATCGGGTGGGCTACCCCAAGATATCTACTAACAGATCTTTAGATTCCTTCTAGTCTCGCTAAATACTGATGCCATCCTACAAGAACCCACGATCCACCGCAGGCGACAGAAGCTCGGCGCGATGACCGATGGCTTGGGATTGGGGTACGCCTATAGTGCAACATTAGATCGGATAAAGGGACAAGGAGGGGAGAAATCGAGAATTGGCATGGCGGCATTGATGTGGATCTCGCACTCTGAGCGGCCCCTGAATGCCGAGGAATTGTGCCACGCCTTAGCAGTCGAAATAGGGTCGCCGAACCTCAATACGGACAATGTTCCTTCAATAAGGACATTGCTAATGTGCTGTCAGGGGCTTGTTTCGGTAGACAAGAAGGCTTCCACAGTACGATTAATCCACTTTACGCTTCAAGAGTACCTCCGGGCCCATCCCGAACTTTTTGGCACGGCTCACTCAGCAATGGCAGAAACTTGTTTAAGTTATCTAACTTCCCACCAGGTCAAGGCCCTTTTGACCAGTCCTCCTCCCGATCTCCGGAGTACACCTTTTCTCGAATATTCTTCTCTATATTGGGGAATACACGCACAAAAGGACCTTTCAGATTGCGCTAAATTACTTGCGCTGAAGCTATTTGACGACTACAATAACCACATATCTATCAAAATCCTCTTGGGAGCACAGGGGCCTTACTCGCACTTTTCTGGTTTCGACGAACTCTCCTTGTTCAGCGGTCTACACTGTGCGTCAATATTCGGGATCGTTGAGATTGCAGCTAGCTTGGTAAGAGCGAAAGGCCGTGATATCAACCAAAAAGACTGTGTGGGCAGTACGCCTCTCGTGTGGGCCGCTTGGCATGGCCATGAAGGAGTGGTAAAAATGCTACTCGGACGAGACAACCTCAATCCCAACAGACCAGACAACTACGGACGGACACCACTCTTATGTGCTGCTTGTAATGGGCACGAGGGAGTAGTCAAAATACTTCTCGAAAGGGACGAGGTCAACCCCAACGAACCAGATAACGGCGCCCGAACACCACTGAGCTGTGCTGCTTGGGGCGGGCATGAGGAAGTGGTGAAAAGGCTACTCGAGAGGGACGGCGTTGACCCCGGAAAGCCAGATAGCGGCGGCCAAACACCACTTTTCTGTGCTGCTTGGAATGGCCACGAGGGAGTTGTGAAAATACTACTCGAGCGTGATGACGTCAACCCTAATAAACCAAATAAGTACGACCGGACACCACTCCATTGCGCTTCTCAAAATGGTCACGAGAGAGTTGTAAAAATATTACTAGAACAGGACGACGTTGGACCCGACCAACTAGACAACTACGGTAAAACCCCACTCTGTTGTGCTGCGGAGAGCGGGTATGAGGGAGTGGTGAAAATCCTACTCGAACGGGGAGAGGTCAACCCCAGCAAACCAGATAACCGCGGCGAAAGGCCACTTTGCTATGCCGCTCGGAATGGGCACGAAACAGTGGTGAAAGTGCTGCTCGGACGAGATGACGTCAACCCCGACGAGCCAAATAACGACGGTCGAACACCGCTCTGGTGGGCTTCTCGGAATGGGCATGAGCGAGTGGTCAGGACCCTGCTGGGGCTGCACGAGGTGAACCCAGACAGACAAGATATCCGGGGCAGAACGCCTCTCCTGTGGGCAGCTTGTAATGGACACAAGGAAGTGGTGAAAATACTACTTAAACGGAGCGAGGTGTACCCAGGGAAATCAGTTAACGGCGGCCAGACGCCACTCACCTTTGCTGCTTGGAACGGGCACGAAGAAGTGGTGAAGATACTACTCGAGCGGGATGACGTCAACCCCGACAAACCTGATGTATGCGGCAGAACACCAATAAGTTTCGCAGCCTGGAATGGGCACGAGGGAGTGGTGAAGATACTACTCAGACGGGACAGCGTCAACCCCAACAAACAGGATAAGTACGAACGAACGCCGCTCTTTCGTGCTGCTCAGAATGGCCATGAGAGGGTTGTGAAAGTGCTACTCGAACGGGGCGACGTTAATCCCGACAAACCAGACATATACGACCTAACGCCACTCCGGTGGGCTACCCGCCGCGGTCACGCTAGGGTAGTGGCGCTGTTGCTGCAGCCCCGGCGCCTACCTATATGACCTGAAATCTCTATCGTATTCACTTCCATTGTCATCTTCTAGTTGTTAATCACCTTTGTGCATTTATTCCATTTTTTTCCCTCATCCTCTCAAGATGTAGACGTGGGGTTATTTGAATAGAGAAAGAAGTACAAACCCCAAGAATTTTTGATATTCATGAAAAGCCATGCAATACTGTAGTTAGAGATTAAGTAAAGTATGATGGTGATTGGTTTCTGTTGTAACCTACCACGGCCCTAGTGTCTCGGTCTCTCACTGGAAAACTCTTTTGTACGTTTGACTTATATAATCGGAGCATAGAATGTTTGAGATCGAACAGACCAGCACTAGCTATCAACTATGACACTCAATTAGTATGTGTATTGTTTGAGATGCGACAGAGTGGCGGATTTCCTACATCTCCCTTCCCTCCTTTCCTTTTCTGTCTCTCTGGTTTTTGCCCCCTCTATCTCTATAAGCGACCCTATAGCTCATGTTTCTTTTGACGAAAGCTCTCATTTATATCAGCTTTTTCCTTCCTTGGTTAGATAAGATCCACTATTTTCGGTTGCCCTGTTGCTCCTGTACGGAAGCGAATATACCGTTAGTCCATCGTTCACCCTAGCAAATTGACGGTTTCCACTATGGACATCATGTGGCGGAGATCGCAATTGTATACTAGCACACTCTAGAGGTGCGCTTGAAGGTGAGGTTGAGAGGTGGTCCGTACATCTTAATCGTTCTCCTACCGTAAAGGGAAACTGACATAGAAAGGATTCTTCTATCTATGAAATCAGCTCCCATCTCAGGGATGCCGTTCGGATTTGGAAAACCTTCCTTTCGGCCTTCAGCCAAATCTTTCGTTCATAGTCTCCGATGCAAATGGCCTGCATAGCCTCAGATTTTAGAAGCAGTGTTTAGTGTATCCTGGGCTCAACTCTATACTCTGTATATCGTACTGGTTACATTCAGCCCATATTTCCTTAAGCGACTTTTTTGTAATGAAACCTGCGTTCAGATCATTTCACCCTTTTCGGGTATCTTCAACTTCTAACCCTAAGCTTAGAAAACCGATAGTCCGCGATTATATCATAAAGTAATCAAGAGTGGTGAAAGCTAAATTTAGGCTAGCTGCTCGGAGATGACAGCACCGAATTGTACTATAGTAGCTTGAGACAAGTGGTGGTTCGGACTATATGGTCGTCATAATGGCTTGGGCTCAGGATACCCTTAACTAAAGAAAAAACTAAAGACTATCTGCGTGAAAGGGGGCTAGATATCGGAGGATATCTTGATATTTTTTCTATCATCGCACTCAGGAGGGAAACAAGCATCCTTAAATACATATCTCGGAAAACTTTTACGTTCTAACTTCTTCCTTTCCAAGATTCTCTTTCCCCACGATAACATTCACTGTGTCCCTCCTCTCTCTGTCCAACCTCCCCTGACCTGCTCACATACGTTCCCTCCATTTCCTCCCCTTCGCCTCTCTTCCATTCCTAAAACTTCTTCTTCTCTTCCCCTCCCTTCTTCCTCCCCTCAGCAATGCGCACCCGGCTCCTACTCCGTTTTCCAGATTATTCGTGTCCTTTATGTGAGAAGCGATGAATTCCAAATATGTTGTCGTTGTTCTTGAGATGTCAAGGTCCCGCTATCAACCAAAGCGCCCAGGGTTCCGAATGGTCGGCGGAAGACTGGACTGGACTAGCTAGTCAGGTCGAAAGTCAAGTCTAGTCCAATGGTGGAAATTAGACCGACTGGACAGTCAGGATTATGGAAACCGACTTGACCAAGACTGGTCTGACCAGGCCTGCCAAGCAATACAATATGCTATTTTTATCACTATATATTACGTTCAAATAAAGCTTTTCTTAATTACAGCGATTTGCAAAGGTTTTGTCCAAGGTAAAGGAGGGAGATTTTTTTTTGTTGAATGCAAGTGGGGTAAACTAGTGTGCACTATTTTAAGACTGGATGTATTGGGGCATTTGGGGCGAGAGTGTGTGTATGCCAGATTTTTCATAGAATTTACCTTTCCACTTGGAAGTTCCGGTGACAGAAGTCAACAAGAAACATGTCAGAAGGTGGATGGGAAGAGGAAAATATTGACTATGAGGATGAAATTGGAATTGAAACAGAGGTACCAGAGTCTTTTGATCCCTTGGGTGATGATGAGGAGGCTTTTTCACAGTGGTTAGAGAATCCGAATAAGTCTTCACAACACCGATCTACCTCAAATCACCCGCTATTTGTCAGTCCTACTGGGAGCCTACCATCACGATCACCTACTATTTTACACAATAATGTTGGTCAAGCTCTCACACCTGACCTACATGTTCACGTTCCTACCTTATGCGATTCATTGGACTACTACCACAGTGGTACTCCGATTACAGGGCCAAATTCAACATCAGCAAAAAAAAAAGGTTACACCCGGACACGGCCCGTGCTCCCTGTGAGTCCGGCGGTCCCGACGCATAGAACGTAAACTCGCGTCCTGGGTGTGCGGTCTTTTATTGGGTGCTTGGGGACAGGGGTCCATGCCGCCCAGACGCACCAGACGCAACCAAGGAGTCAGAAGGTACCGGACGCAGAAAGGTTCTCCGGACGCAACCCGATAGGATAGTAGAATAGTGGAAGTACTCAGGTGGAACTGGCTATCATCGGATACCTCCTATGTCAACAACTCTACGTTCGAGGACTTTGAATACCTTAGGGCAAACCGTGGAGAATATCCAAATTGTCCGGAAAGATCCATCTACTCATGTTTACTTATTTGAGTCATATAGGTACTAAAACAGGAATATATTTATGACAACTAGTCTAGAAAACAGTAGTACTCGGTAGCTAAAAATTTGAAAGTACTGGCCCGGAGAACTAAAGTACAAAAGTATGGATAACCCTGAAACCAGGAGTCGGACAGTGTCCGGACAGAGTGCGTTGAATTCCGCTCGGCGAGGGGAATTGAATGGTATAGCTCTCGAAGCGTCCACATAGCTATAGAGGTCAGCAGGGTGAAAAAGGCAAATACCTGAGCGGGCAGATGTCCGGCAGAGTCGGGAAGGGTCTCATTGGAGTCCGCTCGTCGAGGGGAATTGAATGGTATAGGTCTCGAAGCGTCCGCATGCCTGTAGCACTCAGTAGCCAACAATTTGAAGGTACTTACACTCAGAACCAAACTACAAAAGTATGGATACCGATTCAGCCAGTGGTCGGACAGTATCGGGACAGGGTGCGTTGGAATGCGCCGGTCGAGGGGAATCGAAAGGCATAGGTCTCGAAGCGTCCGCATGGCCATAGAGGTCAGCAGCAAGGAAAAGGCAGATATCTCAGCGGGCAGATGTTCGGCAGAGTCGGGGAGAGTCCCATTGGAGTCCACTCGTTGAGGGGAATTGAATGGTATAGGTCTCGAAGTGTCCACATGTCTGTAGCACTCAGTAGCCAACAATTTGGAAGTACTTGCCCGGGGAACTCAAGTACAAAAAAATGGATAACCCTGCACCCAGGGGTTGGACAGCGTCTGGACAGGGTGCGTTGGAATCCGCAGGTAGAGGGGAATCGAATGGTGTAGGTTTCGAAGAGTGCGCATGGCTGTAGAGGTCAGCAGGGAGAAAAAGGGGGATACCTCAGCGGGCAGACTCGGATGTCCGCCAGAGTCGGGAGGGGTCTCATTAGAGGCCGCTCGCCCAGGAGAATCGAATGGTATAGGTTTCGGAGCGTCCGCATGGCTATAGTGGTCAGCAGGCAGACAAAGGCAGATACCTCACCGGGCTCTAGCAGATGTCCGCTAGAGTCAGGAAGGGCCTCATTGGAATCCGCTCGCTTAGCGGTCATGAATAGTGTCAACCTGGATGGAAGAGCATGCCCCTCTCCCAAGGTTGATATTATTCAATAGTTCCACTAATTGGATCATGAAGCTTGATGCGAGATGTAAAAGAACTTAGAAGCCTTTTGCGAGCCTTGTTAGTGGTGATTAAATAAGGGGTATGTTTTGGGTCGTTACCGGACAATAGATGGTTAGTCATCCTATGTTAAGCTCTTTTTTCATCTGAACAGCCTTTGTCTGGTGATGAAGTAGTCAGTTGTAAGTAGAGGCGATCAGAGGCAGGGAGAGATCCCCAATGCAAACCCCCACTAGTCGCTTACCTTCGTGTTCTTCGGGAGATCAGGGTGTGAAATGGCCCATCTGGGTGCACTGGGCGGACAGGATGCAGGTTGTATTGCACCCAACGGACTAGGATGCAACCATGCTGCTTGGGCCCTCTGAGGGTGGGCTGGGCGGACAGGATGCTCCAGGCGGATTTCCTGCGTCCGGACGCAATGCCTATCCGTCTGGAGCAAATGCTTTTTTTGCTAATGAAGCTGTCTTGGAGTGTTAGATCAAAATAATATGGAAGCACGAAGATGTAGCAACCAGCTACCCAGCCCAGATTCTGGCTCTCAGAGTTTAAACCCTGCATCTGAGTCGCTATTGGTCCACTGTCAAGTCAGCTATCAAAACCAATGTGAAAAGATGGATATTGAGATACCACTCTTGGATCTTTGGGATCTCCGGTTACAGATTCATGGGATTGTGGAGGAAATTCAGGAATCAGAGAATGGAGAAAAGATTCCATTTGACAAAAACTTTCGCTTAGAATACAAGCTGAGTAACGAATCGGTAAAGGGGGAATGGAATCGACTGCCTGGAGACCGTGCATTAAGGGCACTCGAAGCTGAAATTCGGGAGGATGAGCGAAGAAGGAGGAAGGGAGCAAAAGCCTTAACCATTCGTTTTCGACCTAAGATCAAGAGTCCTATTATTATAGAACTGGAAAAGCCCTCAGGAAAGCAAACAGTAAGTTAAGAGTTGCTTTTATGAAATCTTATGTTTCTACAGGTAGTAGTATAGAATATCTACTTACCTTCAAGCAAAATTTAGTCGAAAAATAGCGAAAATGAGACCAGAGGAGTAGGAACAGCCAAGAAGATCAAAGAAAATCCTCCGGATCCAGTACAGACTGCAAAAGAAGCAATTATTGTCCGTCTTATGCCAGAGCGTCACTGCGAGATTCACAATACACCACAAGGATGCTATATCAAACCGAATGGGCAATATTGTCTCTTAACCCCAGGACTATTGGCATATTGGGCTACAGCACTCTATGATGACCCTCATTGTATTACCGGAGTAACCTATTCTTTGCCACCTCCTCATAAGCTATTCGATAATGTCTCCCCAAAATCTCGTCCCCCCAATCCGAGTTGAGTTGGACATGTCAACCATACAGGCCAGGCAATACATGCTTCGCACTCCTTTGCACAACCCGGTCAACATATGCCTTCCCCTTGTATACCAACTATTATTTACAATATTGGTCAACCTCTTACGGCTCCAGTACTACCTCCTACCACATCCAATTCCGCTGATCCGAATACTGCCATTGGACAAACTTCACCATCTGCCAATCCGAACCAGTTTTATCAACCCAATCCACAACTTCTATTTCCTTGCTCCTCGCCCTCATGTCAGCCCCTACCTCTACCCTCTCAGCTACCTCTACTATCGCCCGAAGAGCTTCAGCAACAGGAACAGCTTTTAGCTATGTCAGCAACCTCCTTCCTTTCTTTTCTTTCTGACAATGACCCGCATAAGAGAAATTTTACCTTTCTTATTCCGCTTTGGGAAAAAGAGTACATTTCTCCAGGTCAAATACCCCGTCTTTCTGATCAACAATTAGCAGCATTATGTGACAAGAAGATGGGAATTGTTGATCTTATTCAATGTACCTTAGGGTAATTTTTTTCCTTATCTCCTGTTTCTCCTTCGTACTTTATTGGGATTCTTTTCTTTGTTTATTTTATATTTTATTTTGTTTTCTTTCTTTATTTATTTTAATTTTGTATTTGTATTTGATTAAAATACTTTTTCATATTTTTTATTTACACCGGTTTTACTTCACTATTTGAATTTCAACCTATTTATACTGCTTCATTTATATATATATATATATTTCAATTAGTTCTTTTTTTTGTTTATATAGCATGAAGGTCAATGATAAAATTTTGACTTATTTGGAATAAGTCAATTATGTCCTACCTAATTTATTCTATACTTCTAGTTTCTTAAGGTCCTAGTTGATCGTGATAGAACACTTCCGTTGGTCGACGATTTCTTGTCTGAAAATCACATTTTCTCCACTTTAGAAAGATTATTTGTATGTTGGTACCTCATATTTGTAAGATAGAAAGCCTGCTGTACAAGTAGTCACGATAATATTATACTGTATTTAGTCTAAGTTGTATGTATTTTTATTTTCTGTTAATCCTGTCTTATTTACCTGTATAATAATATTTTTATTTTCAATCCTCTTATACAATAATTGTATACAATAATGAATATTTATAAAAAAAAGTCATAATCAATATAACCTGAATTTTCAAAAAACTTTCTCGCATGATCTTAATCTAAACATTCAAATATACCTCTAGTTAAAATCATGCTTGGATCACCCCTATAGTTTTGAATTTCCTCCCCATGCCTGCGTACCCATGCCTTATACACTGAAAAAGCCTCCTCAATTGGATTTGTGTCAGGTGAATATGGGGCCAAAAACTCAACCGCGATTCCAGCAGCAGCCGCCAGATTTGCAACAAGGCCACTCTTGTGGATTTGAGCATTATCCATAACTAAGACCGAATATGGTCCTGGAAGTGGGTGCATCTGCGGAAGAACTTCTTCTAAAATAAACTTCTCATAGGAAAGGCGAGTAAATGAACCTATATATACATTTGTTACCAATTGAACCTTATTACTTTGTACATATTGAAATGGAATTTTTATTTTACTAATCGATACATACCTTCAATAACTTTACAAGCAAAAAATCCATCGATTCCAAGAGCTGGTAAAATGGAGTACCGGGTATTGCGTATATATTGTGTTCGTCTGATAGTCTTTCTTCCACTCAGAGCAGTGCCTAAATGTTGTACGATCATCCTTAGAGGTCTCATCCACGAATACCAACTGCTCGGCGCGGTATTTTGAAACCCGAAGCTGAAACAAAGCACGTTGTAATTCTTTTCTTTCAGTGGCTATTTTGGTGAGTCGTTTCCAGGTAAATCCCTCTCGTCTAACCATGCGATAGATTGTTGAAATATCAACTGGATGGTCTCCTTCACCATGGGTTGGGAAGTGGGCAAAAAGCTGATCACGCAGCTCATCAAGAAAGGTATCAGGACGACTTCGAAGAACTTGCTGCAGATACTTTTCTTTTTCTTTAGTATCGCATCTTTTAAAAACACTGTTGTCTTACTTACTGTCAATGCTGCGCGGTCATACTTTCTTAGTCTTCCAATAAGCCTTCCTCCTATCTCATTAACCCCACATTTCTCTTCCAGAAAACGTGAGGCAGCCCGTCTCACTGTCCATTCGGAGCAAAAAAACCAACTCACAATCTCTTTTGATGGTCATCCTACAAGAACATGCTGCACTATCAGCCATCTGATATGTTTTTTGACCTCACTTCGTCCAAATCCTTGAGGCATTGTGTTGCTTGTACGAGAAGAGAAACCAATCATCTTGATTATTCAACGTTGTCATCTATTACTCCCCTGCTCTGGGTCCCGACCCCACTGGCACCTATGACCTCAATATGCTCTTCTCTCTCGCTCTAATTTTCCGAACACATATGCTTTAACTACAGTTTGTATAGTACATGATAGCGTATCCCACTAATATTCAACAAAAAAATCAGAAACTTTCCATCCCGTTGGACAAAACATTTGCAAATCGCTGTAAACTTATTGTTTCCATGAATTATATGGTGGAGATAGTGCCTTGCTTAGATTAGGGGTGGCGAAAATAGGTTCTTGAGTATCAAACCATTTTTGGTTCACTAAGTGAGTGATATTACATGATCACATGCCACAATACCGGTATTGGATGCGACTTATCCATCAGGTAATCGTATTTCCACCGCATATCATCCTCTCCAGGATATTCTATCAACTTGTATTGAGGGGCTGTTGATTCATAGCGTGACAAGCGACTTTAAGATCCTAGTATAGCTTGGGCTTGGTGCCATTCAGACTCATGCGATCTTTTTATAAAGACTGGTCTGGGACCAGTTCAAACCGGACCGGACCACCCAAGTTAGTCGGGTCCAGTCATCGCCATCACCAGGACTGGCCAGCCCGGTCCCGCCTCCAAGACTTGACCGGTCGGACTATTCGGAACCCTGAAAGCGCCCGTGATTCACAATACTAACCGGGTGAGAAATCAATTATTTTGCAGTATTCTAACTACACTGCAAGCCATGCCAAACTCTTTAAAGCTAAAGTCAATTCTAACTGGAAAGGGCCGGTATTGAGCAAAGAAAAGAAAAAACGCGCATGGGGAATAAATCACCGCTATCGGGGACCACATTTTTCAAATCCTTTTTTTCTCCTAGGTATTAACATAGACAAAGGACCAAAAAGGCAATGAGTAGGGAAACGAGAACAAACGATTAACACGAGATTGGCATTCCGTATGAGTATTTTGCCGTGAGAATCGGTGAGATGAAAAGACCACCTACTTTACTCGTGTGAAACCCATTCTCATATAATATCAGATATCGCGAAATAGGAGCCAGAATGCACACCGTGAAAGGAGAAAATAAAGAGAAAACAAAGCCGCCAAACGCCGACCAAAAAACAGACACCGTATAGCACCGCACTAACGGTTGCTAAAGCAAAAAAGGAGGCAATATGATGCACTAAGACTAGTAAGTAGATAGGTAAGATGCGAAGGAGTAATACACATAAGAAGCGCAAGGAGAGCTAGAGGGGGCGAATTGAGGAATGAGGCTTATCAGCGCGACGGTGTAGTCTACTAATGAGAGGGGCCGCGGGGAGGAGCTTTTGTCCTGAATATCAATATCTCCGGACCTTTTTGGAAGGGCGCTGGGATGACCAGGAGGAAGCATCTGGGGAAAGGTCTATTAAGCTTCCACTGCCTGCTGACTGAGGAACAGAGGCTAGATTTTTGAATTGACACTCTACAATTCCTGCACGCTGCTCCTCTGAAGTATGCGTAGGTGCTGTTTGCCTGGTGGGGTCCGCCGGGCCCTTGCTGACTCCATTCTGCTCTAAGAGCGTTTCCACTACGCAGTTGTGTCCACATTGCGCGCACGAAGAAGGCGTTTGACCATCTTTATCGGCAGTGCCGGGTGCGACATCCCCTCGTTCCAAAAGCATCTTCACAATTTCCTCATGCCCTTTTTCGGTTGCCCACGAGAGAGGAGTTCGACCGTCTTTATCCGTGGTGTCAGGCACAACATCCTCCCGTTCTAAAAGCATCTTCACAATGTCCCCATGCCCATTTCCAGCTACCCATGAGAGAGGGGTCCGGCCATTTTTATCCGCAGTGTCGGGAGTGACACCCTCCTGTTCCAAAAGCACCTTTGCGGCCTCACTATTCCCATTTTCAGCCGTCCACGAAAGAGGTGTCCGGCCGTCTTGATCCATAATGTCGGGAGCGACATCCCCTCGTTCCAAAAGGAAACCCACGAAATGGTCATACCACCCCGCAGCTCCCAACGAAAGAGGTGTTCGACCCTCTTCATCAGCAATGTCTGGAGAGACATCCTTCCGTTCCAAAAGCATCCACACGATGTACTTCATCCCGGTCCGAGCTGCCCACAAGAGTGGAGTCCGACCGTCATGATCCATAGTGTCCGGATTAACATCCTCCCGTTCTAAAAGCTTCTCCGCGACAACGTTACTCCCACTTTCAGCTGCCCATGAGAGAGGCGTCCGGTCGCACATATCCGCAGTGTCAGGGTCGACGTCCTCCCTTTCCAAAAGCATGATCGCAGCGTGCTCATCGCAGTTTTCAGCTGCCCAAGAGAGCGGTGTTCGACCGCTTTTATCCGCGGTGTCAGGTTCAACATCCTTCCGTTCTAAAAGCATCTTCACAATGTCCCCATGCCCATTTCCAGCAGCCCAAGAGAGAGGTGTTCGACCCTCGTTATCTGCACTGTCGGGACTGACATCCCCTTGTTCAAAAAGCATCTTCACGATACCCCCGCGCCCCATCTCAGCTGCCCACGAGAGAGGTGTCCGACCTTCTTCATCTGCACTGTCGGGAATGACATCTTTTCGTTCTAAAAGTATCTGTACAATATCCCCATGACCACCCCCAGCAGCCCACGAGAGAGGTGTTCGACCCCCTTTATCCGCAGTGTCGGGAATGATATCCTGCCGCGCTAAGAGGATCTTCACTATGACCCCTTGCCCATTTTTAGCAGCCCACAAAATCGCTGTATTACCCGCCTCATCGGTTGCATCGAGATCCCATTTCTTCAGCTCTAATAAAGCAACTACTATCTCGGGGATCCCAAAATACGCAGCGCAGTGGAGCCCTGCAAACCCCGCGGGGTCACTCCGACCAAACTCCCTGTTCCAATCATAACGGCTACGGGATAGAAGTATCCCAGCTGATACATGCTTATCGAATCCATCGAGAAGTCTCAGTGAGAGTGTGGTCACACTTTCTGTGATTTCCCTCTTAGTATATGCTCCCCAGAAATCTGAGGCATATGGGAGCAATGGCATCGCTAGTGGGAACCGAGTGAAGACAGGTGGAAGGTCCCTAATGCATTGAAAGTTGAGGTATGTTAAACAAACCTGGGCAATCCGAGAGTGAGGAGAGTGAAAAACGTCGGTGTTATTTGATAGATACTCTTGCAGAGTGTAATGGATAAGAGGTACAGTGAATGAGGATGCTTCAACTGTTACAAGTCCTAAAGAGCATCCCAGAAGTGTCTCTATAGCGGGAATGTTGCGAGGATTCAGGTCTGAGGACCCGATTTCTACCCCCATGGCATGGCATAACTCGTTCACTTTTAAGGGTCGCTCCGAATGTGATAACATTAACACCTCCATGCCGACCCTTGACTTGCTTCCCTTCTGCGCCTTTATTCGTGCCAGGGTTACCGAGTACGCGTCTCGAAGGCCATTCCCTTGGATCATCTCGTCAAGCTTTCTCTCTCTCTGGTGGATCGTGACCTCCTCTAGGACCGCGTCAATGTTCAGGGAAACGAGAAGAAATCTATGCTCTGCTATTAGCAAATATCCAACAAGGCCTGGATTGATTAAAGTGGTTGTTTCTACCCACATTTGGGAAATTTTTCCCGGAATGACGCTCATAATCTTAGCCCTCAAACTGCGGTCCATCGCGCTGGGTGTGGAATCTCTGTCCAATTTCATCTCTAGGTATCTCATAATATCCATAATGGTAGGAGTGACGGCTGTCATGATCGCTTCAGCGAAATATCTCTTAATCTCGTCCTGAATGTGGGGTCTCCCACTAAGGAACACCCGTGTAGTCGGTGAAGCCCGTACAATGTCCCTCAGTGACTCAAGAAGTTCCCGTCGATCTTCCGGAAGACATTCATCTAAACCATCGATACACACGAACACTTCCGGCAGCGATGCGGTAGTTGTCTTGAGTATTTCCACCAAGTCTAGAAGTTGAGCAGCCCGTCCACCAAACCCCCTTTTCTCTTTACGAAATGCCTGCCGCAGGGGCTCCGAGAGTCCATCCCTCTCTAAAAGCTGCTTAAGGATTGCTCCCAACATGTTTGTTGCTGACTGCTCCTTTTGGGCAAGGTAATCGCAGTATAGGCCAGCGACGGCGATATCTCGATTACGAACTTGATCGCACAACCAATCGATAACTAAAGAGCTAATATTGCTGATCGTCAGTGATATCCACCTGTCAGAGAACACCTTCTCACTAACCTAATATGTGTCTTCCCCACACCCGGGTCGCCGTAGCAGAACAAGACAGTCTGCTTCTGTCGCACTCGGCTACCACTCCACTCCCGAAACTCGCCGCTCTCTAGAAGCCAACTTCCCACACCATTCACCCGGCTGGCTTGAATGCTTTGGTGTCTGTACCGAGGGTCAAGTGGTGAGAGCCACTGCCTAATCTGGTCGTCTTCGTTGTCCGCTCTGTTCACAGTGATGGTCTTGTTGTTCAGGGTGAAGGTGTTACTATTTGTTACGTTCCCGCAGTTGACATTACTGGAACCGAAAGATTGCATATTTGTTATCCCTTCTATGGTGCGTTTTATGGGCGCTTTGTTTGGGCCGTAGATGTGGTTCCGCAATAATTCAGGGGAGCAGACGGGTTTGTGAGCTTCTCGTGCTCGAGAAAGGAGGGTCGATTTTATGTGTCCCGGCAGCAGTGCTGCCCAATCATTTTTACGCCAAGAAACACAGGAGGAATAAGGTGGTCAGGAGGCGGCCATTTCCGGCCAAGCACATCACAGGCATCATGGTGGTAATGAAACACTGGATCTTGAGCCGTACGATAATGATGCAAGATAGTTCGGTACAGTACCAGATCAAAAGGTTTCGTCTGATGCCCTTATTACACGAAAAGTATCCATTTCACCAGCTCTCTCCCAGAAAACTAGCTATGAGGATCTGACAAAAAAAAGCTTTACAGAGCACTAGTAAGCACCTAGATAAGGTGGGAAATTTTTAAGCGAGAGAGAAAAGGCTATTTGAGTGCAATGCTTCTTCGTATGGGCCCCACGCAAAATCTACTTGTAGGTCACTTTCACAATAGTCGATACAATCATAAACAATGAACATGCCTTTGATCCCTTGCGCTCCTACCTGTGGGGGTTTAAGCGAACAATAATCATCTAGCCGATGGAAAAATTTAAAATGTCCTCTAGAGGGTAATATTAGGAATTGGCTATTTAAAAGGGTCTATTTCTCAACAGCGGGCCTCGGACGAAGCTTTTAGAGAGGGTACTTTTTAAGATATTAAAGAACCCCCCCCTCCTAACCCCCGGGTTCGATCACCGAAGGCCTTCTTCCCAACGCTGTCCGTATGTGTCTTCAAGGCTGTACTGGCACCCATATTCAAGTGCGGTACTCCGTTGAGGGGAAAAACACTACTCGAGTAGGTCAAGCAGGGGAGTGGTGGAATTACCCGGACCGTAAGAACTGGAATAATTGAGAACGCCACTTTGACGTTGGACTTGCCTTTCCTAGTAAGGTCTGTTGTCTCAGCTGAGGGCTGAAGGATCTTTTTCTCTGTGCTTCCCCCCCTCAATCCAAAGGGAAGAATTCTGGACGTCCTAGCGCCATTCTCAATTATTCAAGTTCTTATGGTATCATAACAGCTCTTGTTGTTCGCTATCTCCACCGGAGGCTGTATCTCCGGAATCAGAGACAAAATGTCTTGAAATGGGGTATTTCCTTCTTATGATGGACAAGATCACCCCTGAGGCTGTGTTGGATCTCACCCATAGTCATACGCAATTCTGCTCACTTGTCAAACCAAACCGATCCTAGACCGACGGAGATAGCGAACCGTAAGAGTCTTGACTGTGCTCTAATTAGTAGCTACTTTAATTTTTTGGTTCAATGCGGTATCTACGACACTTCTGGCAAGCTACTTGTACTCGTACTTGTACTCGAGTATATGCACAGGCCTCTGCTACCCCCGCTCGTCCTAATGATTCACCCCTTCTCCTAGTGCTTCCTATCGGGCAATCACCCCCCACGACCTCTGCAGTACGAACAAAAAATTTCACTCAGCCACTTTCACATTGATTTTTGATATCACCTACCGCTACTTTGTAATTGACCAACATATCTCCTGGTCGGTTGAGACAGGCTGAAAATTGGTCCCATGCATTAGCGGCGATTCTGCAGTGCTTGTAGCACGCAAATGAAGATTAAAAGTATGCGGGATATTATTCCTTCGCCTACCGGTATACTAAAGCTAACCTCCAGAAGCTATGCTTATCTATATATGGTTGGTTGGTCAAACTAATGCATTAAACCAATTTTCACACTATCTCACCTGACCAGGAGATTGTTGTGTTTTGTACTCGAGTATTGCGAATTTTGTTGAGGTGCACAGCCAAGCCAGCCGCACCTTTCGAGATTATAATATTATGGGATCTGACAGCCACTAGAAATAGGTATTGGTGATTGCGGAATACTAGGACACATCTATGCACTCAATGAGTCTTTAGCCATAATAGATAAAAGAGAAGAATTAAAACAAAATATTATGTTTGCATCATAGTAGGGAAACAGGAACACATTTAGTACTTGTACTCTGTATTATGCGTGGTATTTCTGTGGGCTGGGGGGGGGTACCCATTGTCGCTTAACCTTTGCCGGCAAGGCATCCATCAAGACTTTGTCTATGTCCACTCGAGTAGTGACTGTACTCGAGTACTTTTATTCTCATGGTGTATTCGGAATTCGGTTCCTATAAACGTGCCACAAGGTGTGTCAGAATTATGTGAAATATCGAATTTTTTTTTATTTGTTAATTCCGTGGTATGATTTTACGTACATGACTAGCACTTCCTAGGGTTCAACAGCTGCATTCGGGAAATATCCCATGGCAAATAAAACCCCAAAGCAAAAACAAAAACAAAAGAAACAAATCAAAAACAATAACTAATAATGCCATAAGGCATGGTATCAAAGTGAAAATTCAAGTTCCCAATGATAGGAGTTCATTGCACTATCATCAAGCTTGCAGCTTATGATCTTTTAGTTGTGTCCCCCACCATACTTATAAAGTATCCAATAACTAGACCACCACCTGGGCCCCATGGTGGTGAAGATTGCCATTGTCCTGTTTCGTGGGTCTTGTGTGTTGCCGGACTAGAGGTGCTGGGTTTTTGGTGTAATAGCAGTAGGATGCAAGCCGATAGGGCGGAAGCAGTAGGGTGCCAGCCTGTAGCAGTAGGGTGCCAGCCTGTAGCAGTAGGGTGCCAGCCAGTAGCAGTAGGGTGCCTGCCTCAAAGGTATATTGCCCGCCGTACTTTATACACAAGTGCTTCTGAAAGGACTTCGTGTAAGGTACCCGATGGGTATCATGGTGATTTTCGACAAACATAATAAAGCGCTGCTGGTAATCTGTGTGGTAGTAGTAGGGTGCCAACCATGATGTTTTATCTCATGAGGAGGCCATCCCAGTCCACTTATGAAGCTCCAAGTTCAGTGGCCAGGATGATCGCAAGATTTGTGTTCTGTTGTGGGGTTGAACCCCGAATCGACCTTCCCGAATAGAAAGGAAACAAGCGGTGTAGGAAAATTGATGGATTCAATATCTTTTATTTATAACTAAACTAGCTAATGGAGCGACTACCTATCCGGGCTTGCACAACCATACAGCAGTACGTTCCAAGGAGTACGCCAGTCCCAACCCCGCCTAGCCCGCAGTACATCTGGAAAAGTACCACCCGCACGATTCGTAGACCGAAGTCCGTGTATCCGGCCAGCACACGGGAATCACAAAATAAACCACCCAACTAGGGTACGAACAAAGTAAATCCACCTGCCATGGCCATTCACCAAATCACAACCGTAAGCGAGGTCATAGCCACAACCAAGCCCACACTCCGGCAAACCGGTCACCCAAACACGACAAAAGAAATCCAACCACAATCTTAATGGCGCCCACCACACCCTCTCCAACGCCGACCACGGCCGACAGTAACGAAGCCAGGATCCCGAGCATGACGATCGGATCCAACCCCCCAAGCAGCCGAGGCCACCCGAGAACCGTAATGACTAGCGGGAACCGGAGGAGGCCATGAGGAAACAACCTCTATCACCCGAGCCTTCCGAGAAGCCACGCGAGCCTCATCGTCCACCCAACGCAGATGACGCGGGCGACGTTCGGCAACGGTCCCATCAGCCGACGGCGACCGTTGAACCTGTACCACCACCGGCAACACTGGCTCAGCCACATCGGGCTCAGGCTCCTGCGCCATGACAGCGGAAGCCACAGTAGTCACCGTCAACGCCTCCACATGCGCCCCGAGGGACGCCACCGTAGGGGCAGCAGGCTTAGCCACCGGGGCGAGCACCGCCAGTTCATCAGCCACCTCCACACGAAGAGGAGAAGAGGCTTCCGCACCGTCACCCTCACGAGAGACGAGAGCGACCGAACGAAGAGCATCGAGCTCGCGGCGGAGGGACTCACTGTCCAGGCCAGACAAATGTAGCCGACGGGAGACGACGGAAATGTGATGGCGGAGGCGGGAAACCTCAGCCTCGAGGGCCAAAGTTTTCTCGACTGTCCTACCAAGGGCCAGACCCGATCTTGCGACCGCGGCGGCAGAAAACGTTGAGGAACCTCGCTTAACCATGACGATCAACTTGACCGAAGGAAGACCGACCGTACGACTAAGCGACCGATGGGAAGAAACCAGGGACCTTTCGACCGAACCAAAGGGAGGAAACCGCCAGCACTCAACCAGAGGAGGAAGAAGCAGGTGCGTTAACCCCGAAAGGAAGGAAGACGCAGAGGGCAAGCCGACCGAAGGAAGAAGAAAGCAGAGGAGAAAGGTGAGGAACCTCAGGATTCCGAACGATCGTAATCGAAAGGAAAGAATTAAAATCAAGCAGAGCCCAGCTGTAACATGTGCACATGTTCCGGTAACAGTACACTAGAGCAGGCAGTGCAGGATCGCCTATGTTTAGTTGATTTATATTTGGTTTATTTGATTTGATTTCAGCTCCGCCACTGTCTCTGAGTCAGATAGGCTATGCTATCGTATTGCTATGTTTAGTTTGCTTTGTTGGAAGTTTATATTGAGGATTCCAGGTATGGAATGGTCATGTAGCACAGGCGAAAGCTGAGCATTGTTTGTTTGTTTCTTTCTTTGGTCTTGCAGGATTACAGGATTCCGGTATGTGCGCAGCTACTGGTAATGATCGTGATTGCAGAAAGGCTATCGCTCTTGGGTTTTGTATTTAAACCAGTCTCCTGGCTAGCAGGAGACAGCAGACTTCGACAGACCTTCAGTCTAAGAATACACTTGGTTGAACGGCAATCCCTGAGTCCCTTAGCCCAACTTGTCCTTCAACTATTATCCTTCTAGCTACCGGTCCCTTGAAGCCTCCCTTAGCACCAGCGCTAGCAGGTCTATCGCTGGTCCTATTGTATTTTCGTTAGACAGGAATAAACCTGTTACATTTTTTTGCCTACAGCAGGTGAAAACCCCTTTTTGTTCTCAGGATTGAGAACAGCCTGGTAGGATTGATCACCCTCCCAGTATCTTGATAACTAGTTAGAAGCAGGAGCGGCAGGGAAAGGAACTCCCGGCTCAGGTGCTACATTCACAATAGCAGAA